>Ga0335070_10008083_pt1 | contig 12341 bp, 10 predicted proteins | sample Lox_Sample_13_FD_206722 | JGI IMG/M metagenome (GOLD analysis project Ga0335070, IMG submission 206722) | Soil microbial communities from Loxahatchee National Wildlife Refuge, Florida, United States - Lox_Sample_1.3 | ecosystem: Environmental > Terrestrial > Soil > Wetlands | place: USA...
CGATGTGGAAGGTGGTGCTGAGATATTCGCCGATATTGGCGTCGGCCCATTCCTTCGACGACGTATCGACCAGATTCTCGACCGCGTCGTTCCAGAAGCTGTAGTCGCGTGCCAGGGACGCCAGCTCGCGCTGGTGCGCGGTCAGCGTCGCCGTCATGGTCTGTTGCGATTCGGCCGCGGCCAACTGGTCCTGACTGCGTGCCGCGATCTGCGTCACCGTCAAGATGGCGGCCGCCCCCAACAGCAAAAGGGCGATCACCGCAAGCATGGGCCAGCGAGGGATCAGGGTGGAAATCATCGAGCGCGCCAGCGGATGCGTCTGTCTCGGGCCAGGCCGCCGGTCATCTAAGCGCCATCACCGTCCGGGGGCAAAGGGGTGATTGGCGGCCTAACCAAACTCGGCGAAAGATGACCGAAATCTATTAGGATGCTGCTAAGGCGCCAGCGGATTCCGGGCGTCGGCCTGCGCTGTGCCATCGGGCCTAAGATCATACGCCGGCGTCGTTTTTGGAACGGGGCTGGGTTCCGCAAGCATCAAGCGGGGCGGTCCGGGGACCTTCCTTGGGCGGAATGGTCGCCATTCGGCCCTTCCGCGCCACGCCCACGGGCCGGCGACGGGTTCGTTCAACCGGTCAACCTGCCAACCGGGAGGCCTCCATCCGGCGCTCCGGCGGGAACCAAAGTGTTGCCACGGTGCCTTCGCCCTTGCGGCTTTCGAGGGTCAGGCGGCCGCCATGAGCCTCGATAAACCTCTTGGTAATGGGCAGGCCCAGGCCCGAGCCCCCGAACCGGCGCGAGAGGCTCGATTCCACCTGGACGAAGGGCTCGACCGCCATCGCTATCTCCGTTTCGGTCATGCCGATGCCGGTATCGGCGATGACGAGCTCGATGCCGCCATCGGCCGCGACCCGGCCGGAGAAGCTGATCGTGCCGCGCTCGGGCGTGAACTTGATGGCGTTGGAGAGCAGGTTCAGAATCATCTGGTTGACCAGCCGCTCATCCGCGCGAATCTCGCCCAGCCGCTTCACTTCGTCGAGGCTGAGCTTGAGTTTCTTGCGGTCGATCTGAGGCATCATCAGCGCGAGGCAGGTCTCGGCCGCGCTGTCGATCGAGACCTTGTCCTCATGCAGCTCGAAGCGGTTGGCCTCGATTCGCGACAGGTCGAGGATATCGTTGATGAGACTGAGGAGATGCTGTCCGGAATTGTGGATGTCGTTGGCATATTCGCGGTAACGCGGGTGGCCGATCGGTCCTTTGATCTCGCTGCGCATCAGGTCGGCGAAGCCGATGATGGCGTTGAGCGGGGTCCGCAATTCATGGCTCATCGTGGCGAGGAACTCGCTCTTGGCGCGGTTGGCGCTCTCGGCCTGCGTCTTCGCCTCCATCAGCCTCACGGACAGATCGCCCAGCTCCTGGCGTGCCTGATCCAGCTTGCGGAACTGCTGCACCAGCATGCCGACAAAGACGAGGGCGCTGGCGAAAAGGCCGGCCAGCATCGCCGCCAGCACCAGATAGAGCTGCCCCAGTCTTTCGCGTGACGCCTGGGCGCGGTCGGCGACGAGCTGCACCACATGGGAGGCCAGGCGGCTCACCGACTGCTCCAGGGAAGGCATTTCGGCGCTGACCGTCGCGAGCGATCCGCCGCCCTCGGGAAGGTCGCTCACCTCCGGGTCGAGAGCCAAGGTCTCGTTGCGCGTCTGCTGGATCAGCTCGATGGCTTCGTCGTCGCCACTGAGGGCGCGCGCGTTCTCCCCGCGCGCCAGAAGCTCCACGCGGCTGATCAGAATGTCGTATTGCAGCGACACCTGGCGCAGATTGCCGATATTGGAATCGGCCTCGGCGGCGGCCAGCTTTTGCTGGAATCGCGCGAACTCGACCTGCAGCTCGGAGGCGGCCAGCGTCAGATTCTCAGTGGGCCCTCGCGAAACCGCGGCATGCTCGCGCAAGATCAGGGCCAGCGCGGCGATCACGGTGAGCGAGAAGACGCCAATCAGCGTACTCAGCAGCCAATGAACCGGACGTGCGCGTGCAAGTCTCAAAGCAGGTCCTCGGCATCGGCCAGGTCCGCACCGCTGCTCATGGCTGGGTGCTGGTCCCGCCGTTCGATATCGTCAGATCGCCGACCGCAACCGATTTTCCCTCGGGCACCGCCTCGCCATGGCGCACCACCAGGCGCGCCAACTGGCGCACGGACCTCGCCTGGATCGCCTCGGTCTCGACCCCGGCTCCCCGTTCCGTGGGGTAGAGGATCATGAGCGGCCCCATCTCGCGGACCGGAATCTCGTGACCCTGGCGGCTCAAGGCGATCACCACATCATGGCGCTCCGCTTCGGAGACCGGGATCTCCGCGACATAGTCGTTGAGCGCGATGGCGTCGACGGCATTGCCATGAGCGCCGACCGCCGCCAACAGGCGACGCAGCAGCACGCCTTGGAACTCGACCGGCTCGTCGTCGAGCGGAGAGATCGCGGCGACGGTGACCAGCCCCAGCGATTCCAGCATCTGGCGATCGAACAAGGCCTCCTTGCCGTCGCTGGTCCGATCGATCTCGCCCGAGATGGCGAGCAGGACCGGGCCCCGAGGCATCGGCAGGCGATCGCCGGCCTGCGCCTCGAGCGGCGCCAGGGCAAGGAGAAGCAAGATCAGGATCGGAATGACGGGCCCGGACCGGCATTGGCGCAAGAGGGTGCCCCCTGGCGCCGTTGTGTTATCGAGCGGCGCCGAGCGGAATGGGCGACGAAGGCCGTCTTTCCGACCGCCCCGCCACCGCCATTTCCCTGTCCGTGCCTCGCCCATCGAAATGATGCGCGGCCCCCGCTTCAGCGCTCGAAATCTCGTCCCCACAGCCGGTCTCGCCACCGGCGGCCGATCGATTCCCCCGAATCGACCGAATCGGACGAAGTATAAACAAATTCATAAGATATTCACTCTTATTAACGCCATGACTCAGGAGTCGGCGGCAACCCCACAGAATCCAGATTTGATATAAAATCAAATGATTTCAGAGTATTATGTGCCTTGCCTCGAAACGGAAGCCGCTGCTCTAATGCCTGCCCGCCGGCCCGGGGGCTTCCCATTTTCGGCCATCCGTCAATCGCCAAGCTTTCCGCGCCTTCATGCCTCGTCCCGAACCGGCCTCCTATTACACCGCGACAGCCGCTTCCCGCCCTGCGCGACCGGCGCTCGAGGGATCGGTATCCGCGGATGTCGCCATCGTCGGCGGCGGCTTCACCGGCCTCTCGGCGGCACTGGAATTGGCCGAGCGCGGCTACAGGGTCGTGCTGCTCGAGGCGGCGACGGTCGGGTGGGGCGCCTCGGGGCGCAATGGCGGCCAGGTCAATAGCGGTTACCGCAAAGGGCCGAGCGAATTGGTTGCGCGTTTCGGCCGCGACGAAGCCCGGCGGCTCTGGGCGCTGTCCGAAGATGCGAAGCAGCTGATCCGGGACCGCGTCGCGCGCCATGCGATCGCCTGCGACCTGAAACCGGGCTCCCTCTACGCGGTGCTCAAGGATGAAGAGCTGGGCGAGGTCGAAGCCGATCTCGCATTGCTGGAGACCGAGTTCGGCTATGACCGTGCGAGCGCGGTGGACCGCGCCGGAATGGCGGAGCGGCTGGGCACCCGGATCTATCGCGGCGGCCTTGCCGATCGGGGTGCCATGCATCTCCATCCGCTGAACTACGCGCTGGGCTTGGCGGCAGCGGCCGAAAAGGCCGGTGCCCGAATCCATGAGCAAAGCCGGGTCACGAAGATCGATGCACAGGGCCACCGCGTCGAGACCGCCCGAGGCCTTGTCACCGCGCGCCACACCCTGGTCGCCTGCAACGCCTATCTCGAGGGCCTGATACCCGCGCTGGAACCCCGGATCCTGCCGATTTCCAACTACATCATCGCGACCGAGCCGCTGGGCGAGCGGCGCGCCCGCGCGCTCATCCGCGACGATGTCGCGGTTTGCGACAGCAAATTCGTGGTGAACTATTATCGCTTGTCGGCGGATCATCGCCTGCTATTCGGCGGCGGCGAGGTTTATAGCAGGCGCGATCCCCGCGACATCAAGCGCTTCGTTCGCCCTCATATGCTGCGCGTCTATCCGCAGCTGGCCGATGCGCGGATCGACTATGGCTGGGGCGGACGGCTTGCCGTCACCATGTCCCGCCTGCCCGATGTCGGCCGCCTCGAGGGCGATCTCTTCTATGCCCACGGCTTTTCGGGCCAGGGCGTCGCGCTCACCGGCATGGCGGGCCGCGCGATCGCCGAGGCGATCGCGGGTCACGCTGAACGCTTCGATCTCATGGCGCGAATCCCCCACCGCGCCTTTCCCGGCGGGCGGTTGTTGCGTCATCCCGCCCAGATTCTGGGTATGTTGTGGTACGCGTTGCGCGACCGGCTCTGAGCTCCGAACCGAATCGAGACGGGGTCGGTCGCCCTCATCAACGTCCGGGGGAACGATTGACGGAATTCATGCAACCATTGGCGGCCTTCGCGCTGGCGCAGCGCCGCCGCATACGCGGCATCCTTACCGATATCGACGATACCCTGACGACCGAGGGCAAGCTCACCCCGGACGCCTATGACGCCTTGGCGCGCCTGCGCGAGGCGGGGTTCCTGGTGGTGCCGATCACCGGCCGCCCCGCCGGCTGGTGCGATCATATCGCGCGCATGTGGCCCGTGGACGCCGTGGTCGGCGAGAATGGCGCGTTCTATTTCCGCTATGACGCGAAAGCGCGGAAGCTGGAGAAGCGCTTTCTCGACGACGAAGCCACGCGTGCCCAGAAGCGCGCGCGGCTGAAGCGGCTGGGCGACCGGATCCTGGCCGAGGTGCCGGGTGCGGCGCTGGCCTCCGACCAGCTCTATCGCGAGAGCGATCTCGCCATCGATTTCTGCGAGGACGTGCCGCCGCTGCCGGCGGCCGCAGTGGACCGGATCGTGGCCCTATTCGAGGAAGCCGGCTGCACCGCCAAGATCAGCTCGATCCATGTCAATGGCTGGTACGGCGACTACGACAAGCTCGGCATGTCGCGCCGGCTGCTGATGGAGGCCTTTGCGATCGACCTGGACCAGCATCGCGACGAATTCGTCTATGCCGGCGACTCGCCCAACGATCAGCCGATGTTCGCCTATTTCCCGCATGCGGTCGGGGTCGCCAATGTGCGCGACTTCACCGAGCGCCTCAAAGATAGGCCGCGCTATGTGACGCCGTCGCGTGGCGGCGCCGGCTTCGCCGAGCTGGCGGCGGGATTGCTGGCGGCCCGCGCCGCCTCGTGAGCGAGCGGGCGTCCGCAAGCATCGGCGCAATCGCCGGCCTCACCGGCTATCTGGCGGCGCCGGGCTTCGTCGACGACCTGGTCGCGGAGCTGGGCATGGTGGTCGCCATCCATGATCGGCTGGTTCTGGTCGAGGGCCCGGCCCGGCCGGCGGCCTGGGCCGCCAATATCTGGCATGACCCGGTACGCGTCCCAATCGCCTCGATTGCCGAGGGTGCCAAGGCCCTGCGCGCAATTCAGCGCAACTGGGCGCTCTATGATTTCCAGCTCCATCGCCGCGCGCACCTGATCCAGGAGCGCCTGCCGCATGTGAGCGCCAAGCCGATGCATTTTCCCCAGCCGGCGCCGACGGCCCCGCTGGGCTCCTGGACCCTGCTCGATGCCGGCACGATCCTCGCGGCGGCCCGCTGCTCGAGCCCGTTCCCGAATGGCGAGGTCGAGTTCGTCGAGGACAAGCTGGCCCCGCCCAACCGCGCCTATCTCAAGCTCTGGGAGGCTTTTACGCGGCTGGGCCGTCGGCCCGGCCCCGGCGACCGCTGCCTCGATCTGGGGGCGAGCCCCGGCGGCTGGAGCTGGGTGCTGCAAAGCCTGGGGGCGAGGGTGCTGGCGGTGGACAAGGCGCCGCTGGCGCCCGAGATCGCCAGGCTGCCCAATATCGAGTTCCTCCAGGCGAACGCCTTCGCGCTCGAGCCCGCCGAAGTGGGGCCGGTCGATTGGCTTTGCTCGGACGTGATCTGCTATCCCGAGCGGCTCTTGAAGCTGGTAGAGCGCTGGCTGGCCTCAGGGCTCGCGCGAAATCTTCTCTGCACCCTCAAGTTCCAAGGCGCCACCGATCACGCGACCGCGCGTCGCTTTGCGGCGATCCCTGGCTCGCAACTGTTCCATCTCCACCACAATAAGCATGAGTTGACCTGGTGCCGGCTCGCGCCGTGAGCCGCCCCTCCCCCAACCCCCTCCCGCAAGGGGAGGGGGCGAGGGGCGATTTTCACGGCCCCTCCCCTTGCGGGAGGGGCGGATGAAGGCAGCGGAAGCTGCCTTCACCGGGAGGGACGAGCGTGCGCGGTTGTTAGCCCGCTACTTCGCCATTCCCTCATAGATCAGCCGGCCGATCTGGTCATAGACCTCCGGCTTCGCCGACTTGAGATAGGCCGCGAAAGCGATGCCGCCGACCACGACGGCGATCACGATCGGCAGGATCCAGTTGGCGAAGGCGAAACCGCCGCCGAGGAAGTCGATGTTCGCGAACAGCAGATAGACGATATAGGCCTGCGCCACGAACGCGATCAGCGGTGCCAGCAGCGTGCTGAACCAGTGATGATCCTCGGGATGGTGCGAACGGAAATAGACGATGACGGCGATGCAGACCAGCGCCTGGGCGATCATGACGAGCGCGGTACCCAGGAGCGCCATCAGGCCGTAGAGCATCAGATAGGCCTGCTGGGTCGGATCATTGCTCCCCGCCAAGATCGCGAACAGGATGACGATGATCGCGGCGATGACGGACTGCGTGAAGGAGGCGATATAGGGGCTCTTGTAGCGGGTATGGGTCTTGCCGAGCGAGGTCGGCAGGGCCCGCTCGCGGCCGAGCGAGTAGAGATAGCGCGCGGCCGTGTTGTGGAAGGCCATGCCGCAGGCGAAGGAGCCGGTCAAGATCAGCAGGCTCATGATCTGCTCGGCCCAGTTGCCGATGAACTGGGCAGCAGGCTGCAGATAGAACATGGCCGAGTTCGTCTGCGCCTGGGTGATGGCATCGTCGAGGGTCGGATAGGACGAAACGGCGGCCCAGCTCGTCAGCGTGTAGAAGATGCCGAGACCGAGCACCGAGATATAGAGCGACAGCGGTACGATGCGCTTGGGATCGCGCGACTCCTCGCCATAGTTCGGCGCCATCTCGAAGCCAACCCACGACCAGAAGGCGAAGAACAACCCGATCGCGGCGGCGCCGGCAGCCAAGTCGGTGCCGGCAGCGTTCTTGTGCGCCTCGAAGCCCACGAACGCGTTGAGCGGATTGACTGCGGCGGCCGAGACATGGGCGTTGGAGCTGCCGAAAATGCCGGCGTCGAAGATGATCAGGATTACGACCTCGCCGATCAGGGCCACGCCCAGGATGATGGTCGAGAGCTTCACGTCGAAGTAAGTCAGGGCAGCGATCACGGCCACCATGCCCAGCGCAAACCAGGGCCAGGCGACGTTGACGCCGGTCAGCTCCATGACCTTGGCGTTGGCGAAGAAGGCGAAGCCGCCGCAGAGCGAGGCCTCGAACACGGAGTAGGCGACGACCGAGCCGAAGCCCATGGCCATGCCCAGCTCGCGCCCCAGCCCGTGGCTGATGAAGGAATAGAAGCCGCCGGTCGCCGTCACTTTCTTCGCCATGGCGGCGAAGCCGACCGAAAACAGCAGCAGGATGACGGTCGCCACCAAGAACGAGGCTGGAGCCCCGATCCCGTTGCCATAGCCCACGCCGATCGGAACATTGAACAGCATCGCCGAGATCGGCGCCGCGCCGGTCACGGTCAGAAAGAGAACGCCCGGCAACCCCACTGCCTTGTTGTGCAGCATGTGGAGATCCTTGCGCTGCGTGATCTCGTAGGCACCTCCGGCTCCGATCGTCCCGGGTGATTTCGAACCCTGAGCACTCATGTGTTTCTCCCTTGAAAGCTCTTTTCGTTTGTCAGTTGCCGCACGCGGATCTGCTTTCAAAACCGCGCTTCGGGATTCGGAACCCGCATCGGGCCGTAGCAACCCCAGCAGAGGTATCCCTGTCGATGCCCTGCTATCCCCTCGATATCAGGCCATGACTCCGGACCGCAAGGCTAGTGCCCGCCACGCATTTTCACAATCGAAAATGAGCGGGGTCCCCATTTGCGAATAGGAAAAGGACGGCCTGCCCCGCGGCCGGCCTCGGCTTTTCGACGTTAATCATGATGGGCGATCGCTGTCATGCCGGGCTTGACCGGCGAAGAGGCGAACTTGACAGCGGCTGGTGCCAGAGGCGGGGGCCGCTCTCTAATCCGGTCCCCGATCGAGCGCTCCGCCGGGGTCCGGTCGGCGGCGCGCCGGGACCTCGACATCAGCCGGGATGCGGGCTGCCGGCCGGGCGCTGCGCCAGGCTGGTTCCACGCGGCAAGGCGGAAATCTCGCGCACCAGCTTGGCGAGAAGGGCCTCGCGGAAGCTGCCGAGCCCGTCCGCCACGGCGACGAAGGCGCCCGGCCCCCCGATCACATGGTCCGCGTAGTGCGTCGCGAGCGGGATGCCATTGGAGAAAGCGCTCTGGTCGTTCGAGTTGATCGCAAGCGCGTTGATGGTGATACCCGCCGCCGCCGCCTTGTCGCGCGCACTGTCGGCGCTGGGCACGCCGATATCGGGCCCGTCGCCCGAGACGTCGATCACGCGGCGCGTGCCGTCATAGGCGTTGGTCTCGATCATGCGGGTTGCCAGCGCCACGCCGGCACCGATGGCATTGAAGCCCTCGGCGCGCCGGGGCGCCGTCAGCAGGGCTCGCGCAAAAGCCTGTGCCGACTGGCGGTCGCGGATGACCTGCCAATCGACCACCAGATCGGTCGAGAAGCTGCCGGCCCATTCGATATAGGCGACGGCGATGGCGCCGATCGCGCCCTGGCCGATGGTGTCGAGCACCCGCGGGTCGGCGATCGCCTCGGCATAGCCCTGTCGCTGCAGCCGCGATTCGTCCGCATCGATCGACCCCGAGGCGTCGCCCGCCAGCACCAGTTCGAGATCGACCGCCTCGCCCGCGCGCGCTGCGGTTGGAACCGCCGCGATCAGTAGCAGCCAGAGCGCCAGCTCACGCGCGCGGCCCATGGAGATGGCAATCCACCAGATGCGGATCTCCGGCTTGGCCGACGTCATAGGTCGCGGGCCGCTCGGTGCGGCAGCGATCGAAGACCTTGGGGCAGCGCGGATGGAACGGGCAGCCGGGCGGCGGCGCCTCCGGGTTGGGCACGTCGCCCTTGAGGATGATGCGCCGGCCGCGGCGCTCGGCATCGGGCTCGGGAATGGCCGAGATCAGGGCCTCGGTATAGGGATGGGCCGGCTCGCGATAGAGCCGGCGGCGCTCGGCGAGCTCGACCACGCGACCCAGATACATCACCGCGACACGGTCGGAGATATGCTCCACTACCGCCAGGTCGTGCGAGATGAACACATAGGCGAGCTTCAACCGGCCTTTCAGCTCGGTCAGGAGGTTGAGCACCTGCGACTGGATCGAGACGTCGAGGGCGGAGACGGGCTCGTCGGCGACGATGAGCTTGGGTTCGAGCGCGATGGCGCGCGCAATCCCGATCCTCTGGCGCTGACCGCCCGAAAATTCATGCGGATAGCGGCGCGCGGCATCCGGCTCGAGCCCGACCAGGGTCAGGAGCTCTTCCACCTTGCGCTGCCGCGAGGCCCGGTCGCCGATGCGGTGGATGACGAGGGGCTCGGCGATGCTGGCGCCCACCGTGAAGCGCGGATCGAGCGAAGCATAAGGGTCTTGGAAGATCAGTTGCATTTGCCGCCGGCGGGCGCGCAGGGCGCGCGGGCCCAAGGCCATCAGGTCTTCGCCCTCGAAGCGGATCCGGCCTTCGTCGGGCTGGTGCAAAAGCAGCATCAGGCGGCCGAGTGTGGATTTTCCCGAGCCCGATTCGCCGACGATGCCCAGGGTTTCGCCGGGCTGGATCGCGAGGCTGACACCGTCCACCGCGCGCACCGCGCCCTTGCCGTCGCGCGACTTGAAATGCTTCACCACGCCTTCGAGCTCCAGCAGCGGCGTGGCCGCTTGCGGGCGAGCCATGGGTCGGTGGGCGGCGAGGGTCATGGCACCGGGTTGAAACAGGCGGCGCGATGGCCGGCCGCCATGGCGGCCAGCACCGGCACTTCGGCGCGGCAATGGCCTTGGACGCGGGCACAGCGCTCGGCGAAGCTGCAGCCGACGCCGCGTTTGCTGGGCGGAGGGACGCTGCCGGGGATCGTCGGCAGCTTCGCCGCGGTCTCGCCCAGCTTCGGGCGCGAGGCGAGGAGCCCGGCGGTATAGGGATGACGCGCGCGCGCGAAGATGTCCTTGGCTGACGCTTCCTCGACGATCCGGCCCGCATACATGACGAGCACCCGATCGCACAGCTCCGATACGACGCCCAGATCATGCGTGATCAGCAGCAGCGCCATGCCCGAATCCGCGCGCAGCCGGCGCAGCAGATCGAGGATCTGGGCCTGGATCGTGACATCGAGTGCCGTGGTCGGCTCGTCGGCGATCAGGAGCTTCGGGCCGCAGGCGATCGCCATCGCGATCATCACCCGCTGGCGCAATCCGCCCGAGAGCTGGTGCGGATATTGGTCCAACCGGCGCTCCGCCGCACCGATGCCGACCTGAGTCAGGAGCCGCGCCGCCTCGGCGCGCGCCCGGCTCCGGTCCTGTCCGCGATGCAGCGTCAGCACCTCGGCGATTTGATAGCCGATCGTGAAGGTCGGGTTGAGGCTGGTCATCGGCTCCTGGAAGATCATGCCGATGCGATCACCGCGAACCGCCCGCATCTCGGCCTCGGTCAAGGCAAGCAGGGCCCGGCCCTCGAAATCGATCCGGCCGGCTTCGATCACGGCCGGCGGGCTCGGCAAAAGGCGCATCAGCGACATCGCGGTCACGCTCTTGCCGCAGCCCGATTCGCCGACGAGCCCGACGGCCTCGCCGACACCAATCGACATGGAAACGCCGTCGACGACGCGGGCCTGCCCGGCCTCGCCGCGAAAGGCGATGGTGAGGCCTTCGACCGACAGCAGCGCCGGCGCCGTCTCCGTCATTCGAAGACGGCGCGCGGGAAGTAGAAGGACACTACCCAGTTCGGCTGATCGACGATCTCGCTGATCTTGAGATCGCCGGCGACGCTGCAGAGCATGTAGGCCTCGACCGCCGAGAGATTGTGGCGCCGGCAGAGCAGGTCGATCATGCCCTTGACCGCATCGCGCGCGCCGGTGAAGAGGTCGGGTCCGATGCCGGTCGTGGCATCCCAGCCGCTCTTGGCGCGCGGATCCGCGCCGCGGTTCGGGATGAAGTACCGCGGATAAGCGAGCCTCGCATCCTTTACCAGCTCGAATTTGAGGCCGATATCCATCTGGCTCTCGATCGCGGTGCCGCAGATCTCGCCATCGCCTTGCGCGGCATGGGTATCGCCCACGGAGAACAGCCCGCCCGCCACCTCGACCGGCAGCCAGAGCTCGGTTCCTTCCGCCATGTCGCGAATGTCCATGTTGCCGCCGACCCGGCGCGGCGGCACGACGCTGTGGTGACCCGGCTCGCGCGGGGCCAGCCCGATGGTGCCGCAGAAGGGCCGCAACGGGACGCGGGCCCCGGCGTTGTAGGCCGCGGGTTGGCCCAGGCTCTTCTCGTATTTCCAGATATGGAGCGAAGGCTCCTTGAACTGATCGGCCAAGAGGCCGAATCCCGGAATGCTCGCCGTCCAGCCCCAGCCGGAGGCGGCATAGCCCAGGATCGTCACCTTGACGGCGTCGCCGGGCTCGGCGTCGGCGATATAGATCGGGCCCGAGACGGGATTGATCTTTCCGAAATCGAGCTTGGCGATGTCGGCCACGGTCGAAGTCGGCGAGAGCTGCCCGCCCGATGAATCGGTCGTCTTGAATTCGACCGTGTCGCCCGAGGCGATCATGAGGCGCGGGGTATAGCTGTTGTCCCAGCCGAAATGGTGGTGGGACTTGTGAATGGTGTGATTGCAGCCGAGCGTCATGACGATGCCTCCCTCGAGATCCGCCGCTCGGGACCTGGCGACGGTTGTGACGGGCAGAGCCGGAAAACGACGGCGGGCGGCGGCCCCATCGGGACGCCGCCCGCCGCGTTCCAAGCCTACTGCAAGTCGGTCTCGTAGATGTAGTCGTAGTCGACCGGGATGTGGATCGGGTCGTTGAACACGGCCGGATCGCCGCCCACCTTCGGGCTGTGCATGGTGTAGCGGACCTCGTTCATGATCGGGACCCAGGGCGCATCCTTCATCACGTCGGCGAAGATCGAGGCCCAGGCCTTGTTGCGCTCCTCGGCCTTGGCCGGGTCGGTGATCGCGTCAGCCGCGCTGGCGCG
>Ga0335070_10008084_pt1 | contig 12341 bp, 9 predicted proteins | sample Lox_Sample_13_FD_206722 | JGI IMG/M metagenome (GOLD analysis project Ga0335070, IMG submission 206722) | Soil microbial communities from Loxahatchee National Wildlife Refuge, Florida, United States - Lox_Sample_1.3 | ecosystem: Environmental > Terrestrial > Soil > Wetlands | place: USA: Florida...
TCCAGAAATCCCTATGCTTTATTGCAAAATTAATCTTGCGAACCATCTTGAGGTCCCTTGGATCCGCCAAAATCGACCTGTTTCCAAGCGCTCTTGGACCCCACTCCATTCTGCCATTAAAACGAGCAACAACTTTTCCTTTCGAAAGCTTGTTACCCACTACCGATTCGATAGAATCATATCGCTCAGCTTTGCTCATCCAAGCCATCCTTTTCAGGGCTTTTTCCACTTCTTCGACAGAGTATTCAGGACCATAGTAGAGGTCGGTCAAACGTGGCTTTTCAGGTTTTACACCATCTCTTAGACAGTATTGGAAGTACGCCTCTAAGCCCGCGCCGACAGTGGTTCCATCATCGCCGGCGGCGGGGTAAAAGAACGCTTTTTCCACTTCCTCCATTTCCATAACTCTCTTGTTAGCTTTCACATTAAGGAATATGCCCCCGGCGCAAGCAACATTATGAACATTGTATTTGTCGGCAGCATTCTTAACCCAGGTTGTAAGAAGGTCCTCCAAATACAGCTGAGCGGCGGCAGCGATGTTATCGAACCTTTGGCGCCCTAGTAGTGTTTGAAGCTTCGTCTGTATTAAGGGACTTATGGTATTCTTGAATTCCAAATTGTTCCTAGAACTGAGTTTGATTAGCCGTTTAGTCTGTGAATAACAAAGCCGGGGGTTTCCGTAGGGTGCCAGCCCCATCGTTTTGTATTCGTCAAACCAAGGTCTAAGTCCCAGATAAACGGTTATAGCTCCGTAAAACGCGTTTCCAAGGGAATCAAAGCTTGGGGAACTTGCCACACGCTTCATCTGTCCATTTTCAGTCACGCTGACCGTGCTGCTTAAGCAGTCTCCAGCGCCATCAGCAGTCAGAACGAGAGTGGGTTCATCGTAAGACCATGGACATGAGCGATAGGCGGATGCTGCATGAGCTAAATGATGCTCAACGAAAACTACTTCTTTCTCTAGCAGATTGAGGTCACCAAGAACTTTTTTTATCTGTTTCATCTCGCGAAACTTGTGAAGAATTCTCACATACAAGTTTGCGTAACTGTGACTGGAAACGAAAGGAACGTAACCAGCCATATGAAAAACCTGCCATATTCTCAGACCGAAGGATGATTCCCTAGGCAATGTTGAAGACTGAAGACGAAAGGAATTGGAAACTGGCGCATGAACCCTCACGAGATTTGCGACTGCTACGAGGTCGACTTCAGACGGATGAATTTTTGCGATTCTGAAAACCTCATGCAACGATTTTTCGGGCATTCCATCATAGTGCTTAATGTTTGTCGGTCTCTCTTCTTGCAGGGCTGCAATTACATTTCCATCGCGAATCAGGGCTGCTCCTGCATCGTGTCCATCAGAGAAACTGAGAATCGTTACAGAACGGTGAGGCATTTTTCTCTTTCTTCAGTACATCATTAAGAGAGATTTCGAATAGATAAATAATGCATGCAAAGAATTATTCTGCAGCCACGCGGGGCGAAGAATCTTAATAACCCGAACTGTCCTTCACGACGTTGCTTGCTCCAACAAGCGCATAATTCCCTTCCATATTTCCGAAGAAACGGCAAGCCAAGACCTGAACGACATCGGTGTTCTGCATCGAGCGTACGCCAAACTCTTGAGTCGGGAGCAACCCTTCTTCGTTTCCGATAAAGCAATTCGCAATCGTAATATAATCGCACCTTCCGCCTGAGCCAATATCGTTGCCGATGTTAATGCCGTCCCAAATGCATGGTTGATTTGGATTTCCGTGTACTCCAGTGCCCGAATTGGTTACTGTGCAGTCTTCAATGTTGATTTGGCTTATTTCTTGTCCGTTCTTAGCCCATATTCCAATGCCATTTTTGCTGTTTCCTGAAAGCGTGCAACCTTCAATGCTGATTTGGCATTGACTCATGTTTGCGCTTTCTGTGGTTACTACAATTCCGTTTCCCGAATTGCCACTAACAATGCTGCTAACTACGTTCGATTGAAAACTGTCGATGAGCATGATACCATCTTCTCCACTCCCTTCAACTAGAGAATTGGCTATGAAAATTCCGTTAGTGTTAGCCGCTGAGATGCCCTCTTTGTTACTAAGGGTGGCTTCGCATTGACTTAGGAACAAGCTTCTATCAATATTGTAGGTTTGACTGTCAGAATCGAAGAGAAATCCAAACTCGTTTGTGTCACTAAAGCACTGACTAAGGTAACAGTCTTTACTCCCTTGAAGCCAAAAACCGGCTCCTGTCAACGGTTTCTGTCCGCCATATTCAGTTCCAGAGCAACCTTCTACGTACACATTGTTCAGATGAACGTTTGCACTATCCTGGATGAATATACCCGCCTTCTGAGCGTAGAAAACCATAACGTTTTCTATATTCACATCAAACCAGTTCACAACGCAAATCCCGTCGCTCATGAAGTTGCCTTGAGGAGAGACTTCAGAAGTCAAAACCAAATCGCTAACAGAAACATGATAATCGCCACCTGATCCAAACGCTTGGCTGCCTGAAATATCGATGCAATCGCCTCCGCTCTGACAGACAAGTTGAGTCGAGGGACCTAACCCGCAGAGTTCGAGAAGTCCTTTCGAACTTGAATTGTCATTAATTACTAATGGCTTGTCTAGCATAATTCTTCCAGCGAACACTATTCTTCCGCCAGAATTTGACAGTGAATTGATACAATTCTGGGCAACTTCGCTACCACTATGCCCAGAAAAATCAAGAGCACTCGTTACCCCGTTTTCTGCACAGTAATTTCCTGATGAATCGCAGAATACAAGATAATTGAATGAAGAACAAGTACCCAGAGAACGATATTGAGAAAGGAATGTGCTGTAGTTTCCTTGGAGGGCACCCAGTTGAGAGCTGAATAGCCCCTGCTGCAACTCCAAGAGACTCTCTCGGGAAGCCGAACTATTTAGACGGAGTTCAAGGTCAACGAGCTGTGATTGAATCATCGCCGTTGTTTGTTGGAGTCCACCAAATGACTCGTTGCTCACACAATCTTGCTGAACTTTAGCAAGGCTTGATTTCAGACTCTCGTAGGTCGATTGAAGCTGAGTTAAGTTAGTCTTCAGATTGATATAGCCTGATTGGAGAATTTGGAAACTGTTCTGAAGGCTGGAATACTCCGAGCTGAGGTCATTGTACCTTTGCTCTAAAACCTTTTGGGCAGTCCTATTCTCAAAGGAAACTAAGTAACCTAGCGAACTTAATCCAAGCGAGATAACAACCAGCACTATACAAGAGAGAACAAGAAAACGCTTATCGTGTACTGTGCTTGATACCCTACTGTTCATGCCTCACAATCCTTTGACTTCTATAATGTTTCGCGTTAAGCTCATAAAAGATTTTTCATGAATTGAGCCTCTTCTTTCAACTTCGTGTCGCGCCAAAGAATTATTCGAGTAAAATGAGTGGAAACTGACTCATGATCACTCTTAGGACGTACCCATGAAACAAACTTAGTCTCGTTTTTCAAGATAAGGTATTATATGCGCAGCCTCTAAGTCTAGCAAACCCAATCCAAAGAAAGAGGCCTGCTTTGCCTTACCCAATAGACAAAAAGACCTTGATCGGTTGCTTCATAGGGCTTTTTCTATTTGAATCATTCCTAGCAATTTGGACCGGGCTCCCATATGACATGAAGATCTGGTTCCAAACAGGGCTATGGATGAACCAAGGGATAAACATCTACATACCTCCAAATCACCTTGGGTATCCTCCTCTTTGGGCTCTTTGGTGCGCCGCAGCTTACAAGGTCTACCTCTTCTTCGGAAACAATACCCAGGTATGGAATTTTACGATAAAACTTCCACTAATTATCTCTCATATTCTGCTCACATCTTTTGCTGGAAAATTCGCAGCCCAACGGTTTGACCACAAGACTGGGCGCAGAGTCTTCTTCTATGTTCTGACCGGAAGTTTCTTTATTTACATTGCAGCGTTATGGGGCCAAATAAATATCATAAGTGCATTACTAACTTTTCTCGCGTTCTACACGATTCTGAAGAACAGAATTACAACCAGCGCTTTCTTGTTGGGAATCGCCGTTACCTTAAAGATCTATCCGGTGATTACGCTGCCAGTTTTTCTTGCGTTCGTTCTTAGGAAATCCGGAAAGAGACAGGCAGGCAAGTTTGCATTGATTACAATTGCAGTTCCGACCCTTTTTACGTTAACAGTTTTTGCCGCTTACAGATGGGACATTCTGTATTTTCTCAAAACAATATTCTATTGGTCACCAGTTTTCGAATCAAACCCTGTGCAAATCACAAGTGGATGCATGAACATCTGGAGTTTTGTAGCATTATTTAATGTAAATATGGGCGGATTGTGGATTCTCAGAATGATTTGGATACCAGTTCTCTTCTTAGGAGCAATTTATTGGCTGAGAAAAACCAAACTTGATGATGGAGACCTAAATCTTGCCTTAATTTCACTCTACGTGCTCTTCATGATAACTTATGGCTGGGTAACTGAACAAACCTTCCTTGATCCGCTACCGTTCATTCTTCTTCAAGTTCTAGCCTACAGACCAAAAAAGAGCAGCTTGTACTTTCTTGTAATCGTCCAGATTCTGGTATATCTCTTCTCTCTCTCCAATTGGGGAGGTTTCATCTTCCAACCTCTCCTCCAACAATTTGCTCCAGGACTTCTCCCGTTACTGAAATACAGTGACCCAACGACTTCCGCCATGAATTGGATCATCAGAGGAAGACTTGGTCTAGCTGTAAGCATTGCGTTGGGTGTCTTTCTAGTTATTTTAGCGGAGCCTACCTCCTTCAAGCGGCTGGTCATGAAAAAGAACAAACCAGTTTCACCAAAAGCCTCCGATATTTATTCTCTGAACATTGATCGACGCTCATGAAGCAAGTTGGCTATGAAGTATGAAGAATATTATCGATTCTCTCCATATACGCATTCATTCTCGGAGTCAGTCGTTCCATCGCATGCCGTGTTGGCGTGAAAAGTCCTCTATAGAGAATTGTTAAGAACACTCTTGACAGCTGTCTTCTCTGAATGAGATAGGAAAAGATTATTCGGTCCTCCCACCTTTTCAGCTGCTTAACATTGCTTTCTGCGGTGTAAATTGGCGCAGCTTTATCACTTAACCAGTAAGAGTCACGGATAAGCCCCTTCATCTTGCATCCTTCATAAAGTTCCGTGGCGGGATACACTCTAGTGAGGGTTGTCCGAATCTTGTCAGGTTTCACCAAACGAATTAAGTCGATGGTTTCATTGATGGATTTTTCGCTTTCACCCGGATTTCCAACCATAAGCAGAACGTAAGCTCTAATCCCAGCCTCATGGGTCATCCTAAAAGCACTAATTATCTGGGTAACAGTTTGTCTTTTGTTGACCGCCTTCAGCACCGCTGGTGAACCTGATTCCACACCAAAACTGATGCTGACGCATCCCGCTTTTTTCATCCACATAAGCATCTGAGTAGAGACAAAGTCTACCCTCGTGACGCATTCCCAAAAGATTTCTAGTTGTCTTCTGATTATCTCTTTACAGATTTCAATGACCCTTGCCTCATTCAAAGTAAAGGCATCATCGAAAAAATTGAAGTGCACGACTCCTTCATTTTTGTGGAGATATTCGAGCTCGTCAACTACATTGGTTACACTTCTAAACTTGCAACTTCGCCAAAAGGCAGCAATAGAACAATACTGACATCTATAGGGGCAACCTCTGCTGGCCATAATGTTCCTACTCTTGAACTTAGCAACATTTTTTCCCTTAACCCGAACCGGAGAAGAATAATGAACATACCTTTCGAAATCAAAAAAACGCAGAGCTGGAAAAGGCAAAGAATCCAAATCCTCAATTGGCGGTCTATCTGCATTTTTGAAAACCCCATTTTTGCACCTGTAAACGATACCCTTGACGTCGACCAGGTCAGAAGCCTTGTCAATGTGGTTGACGAGATCAAGAAAAGTCATTTCACCCTCAAAGCGAACAATTACATCTACGGGAAAGTTCTCCATAATTTGCTCGTACATATGAGTTGCGTGCGAACCTCCCATGACCACTTTCACGTTTGGGTCTAGACGCTTTGCCAATATTGCCAGCTTGAAAGCTCCCCACCTGAAGTCAGTTAGATTGCAGCTTAATCCAACGATGTCGGGGCTCTCCCTTTTCAGAATACTCTCCACTTCTTCCCACTTTGCATCAATAAGATCAATTGCTTTGACTTGATACCCTGCCTCCTCCAAGGTGGCAGCTATGTAGCCAAGTCCCAATGGAGGGTAGGATTTGTCGACGTAGAGTCGCTCACTTTCATTATTAACTCTATACAGCATTGGCGGGTTAAGCAACAGAATTCTCACGTTAACCGCCTTCTTTGTTGTAGGAACCGTTCCGTAACTTGCTTTATGTTTGTTTGGTCCACGCTTTATTCACAACTATGAAGCTGTCTCCCAAGCGGACGCCCCGCATTCTACCTACTACCCATCCATTTTGGTAGCCGTAAAACCAGACATCCGCATAGCCGCAAGCTCTTCCGAATATATCTTGCAAAACCCGAACTTCTTTTGTGTTTTCGAAGTAAATTTCGCGGTAAGCCGCCCGCAAAAACTTGTAGGTTGACGCCACCCGTCTATTGGTGAAATAATACGTGTAAGCATTGACTCGTCTAAGATAGCTCAGCCCAATAAGCACAAGCCCAACACCACAAAACGCTACCCGAACCAAGATAGAGTTAGTTAATAGCCCTCGAGGCACCCCGAGGAGAACCGCCAATGCTCCGACCAAAAACAGAGGACTACTCAAGAACGAAGCTGAATGGGGTTTTGTTCTCTTGATTAGCTCTTCCCCTGATTCAAGGCGAAACAGACTTTATTCATCCCGTATGTTTCTGAACAGTATTTGTTTTCTATTTCACGGTATCTTTCAGAGTTGTACACACTTGAACCTTTCGTCATTATGGCTTCAAACAGGTCATTGTTTCTTCGCTTCTTCCGCAGCTCCGAGTTCCTTAAGAATGCCTTGAAAGACAGGTAGCTCTTCAAGAATGCGTAGACAACCATATTTGCAGCGTCGTAGATTGCAGATTTTGACGCGTCGTCTGAAGACTTGGTTGAATGCTTTCCCTCCAGTCGGCGTGCGTAAAGATTTGGGAAAACATCTTTCATCCACTTTGCCTTATTCAGTAACATTGCATAAAGATCGTTGCCTGTCATAACATGGAGCGACAGAAATTCGCGAGCAAACAAAGGGGTTCTATGCATCTCAATCTCTCTTTCAAAATGAATTCTGTCTTGCACGTAACTAAGGCAGAAGTCAACTTTTTCGCCTGAAATAGAAGATTTGAACTTGAATACTCTCGCGAGAAGAAGAGCCCTTAGAAAAGTAAGCCACATGCGATTTGGCTTCGAGACTATGAAAAGATCTATGTCATCAGAGTCCGCTGCGCTTTCATATGCTGCAGATCCGCAAACTGCGACCAATTCAACGTCGGTGCTCTGGCTTCTAAGCGCGGAGGCAAATGACCGAGCGATTTTCTGGAATTCCCTTGAGACTTCTGTCCTGCGCACTCTCTCAGAGAAAAGGTGTTCTTGTCCTCTCAAGACCGCCAAGTTGTTTTCTACAGAAACAAATTTAGAAAGATGCAGATCTGTTTGTATGATGGCTTGCACATCCTGGGGTTCCTGTTTGCTCGGAAGCATCAACGCGATCTCATTCATTGATATTGCCTGGTTGCAGCTTGTGGCAATTTCAACCGCTAACATAATCCTCTCGCTAGCAGAGTTTTCTTCGCTAATTAGCAGTCGTGTTTACCCCCGAACTCTTGTTTCTCTCAAACTCTGTCCTCCAAAGGAGGTAAGCCATTGTTTATGTCACTAGTGGAATATGCACCGATGTTCAAGCCTGTCGGAAATGGCCCAGAAACTAGCGTCTTTGTGGAACTTGCTATGCTCCAAGCAGGGTTAGTTTTCCTCTTTAAGAGAGAATCAATTGAGGAGACTGCGTTGATTGTAAACTCCACCATAGCAAACGCGAGGAAAGTGGCAAAGCCTTTCTTCTTTATGAACGACAAAACCAGACTCGCTGCGAGAATAGGATGCTTTGGAAAAATGTAAAGCAGATGTTGCGGTGACTCGCCGGTTGCCTTCCTGACTTGACGGTGACCCTGAAGTATTCTACGTCGCTGCTTAATATAGTCTGAAAATGTCTTCGGGCCACAAATTGAAACGCCTGAATCAGAGCTGTACCTTATAACCCACCCCTTTTTCCTCGCTACAAGCGCAATGTAAGCATCGTCGTTTATCGTTTCGTCAGGTATTTTTTTGACAATTCCCTTTCTGATGACAAAAATTTCAGTAGCGTGTCTCGCTAAGCCTGAATTGTCAAGTTCCTCAAAGACCTGATCGTGAAAGAACCAAAGAGCATGCACAAGCTTGTCAGTGAGCGAGTGAAAAGCGTTGACCGGAACAGGTTTTCCGCACACTACGCCAACCTCGGGTGTCTGTAGTTTCGATAAAAGACTTTTGAAGCAAGATTTCCAAGGCAGCGTGTCAGCAGAGACAAAGAGGAATGTATCGCCAGTTCCATTAGCCAATATGTAATTAATTGCTGAAGCCTTTCCATGCCTTTCAGCTTCAACGTGCAGCTTTATCCTTGAATCTTTTTCAGCCCGCCGATTCACCAACTCAGCCGTGTTGTCCGTACAACCTGAACATACGACCATTATTTCGGAACCAAAAGGCAGTTCCTGCCGGGTGGCAATGTTGTCGAGAAGAATTCCTATGTTCTTCTCCTCATTGTAGGCACAAATCCCAACCGTTACTTTCTGAGCCTCAGACTCCGTAGAACTTCTCCTGCCTGTCATTCTGCGCGTTTAAGGCGAAGCCAATAACTGCGAAAACAAAGCTAACACAATCGTCATTTTCATTTCTATCCGAAGCACTAAATAACCGTATGTATCTTGCCCCACGGTAAATACTTGAGCTCGGGTGACTTACTCCCTCACCCGCACTCACTTAGGGTTCCTTTGACTGATATATTATTTTAGGTTAGAAAAATACATCTGCTTAGAGAATATGACTTCGACTAGGTCGTTTCCATTAGTTTACGTAACTCTTTTTGTTTCACGATCAAGTCCTTTGACCCTTTGGGTTCGTTGTAAGATCAATTAGTCGATTTTCTTGGTAGCTTTAGCTTAGGATCACAAACTAGGATTTTTGCCCTTCATGCCCCTCAAAGTTTTTTGCTGAGAATTTGCAGACATTTTATATAGTTTTAGGTAAAAGGAGTATACAAACTAAGATGACCCAAAATGGCTAATCAAACGGAACCCGAAATACCAAGCCTGATGCTCGGTACCCTTGAAGAAATGAAATCCGAAATGAAGAAGTTGAGGGCCGATCTGAATCGACTGGAGGGATCCATACTGAGGGAAAGGACCACGGCCGTAGAAGAAGCCTTGACCCGAAATCGACTACTAATGTTTGCAAACCAGCTACAGGATGAACGCTCAGAAGACATTAAAGAAATGACAAAACCCGAGTGCAAGAATCGCTCGCAATGTATTGAAAAGTTCTCCTTAATGTCAGCTGAGAATCTCGAAATCATTAAAGCTCTCAAACCCGAAGAAGCAATAGCTGATTTCGACTCAAAAATCGGCAACCTACAACAAACAATAGAAAGAGCAAAAGGCGCACCATGTGAGGCATGTCACCTGAACTTCGAAAAAAAACTCAGAAGAGAAAAAAGAGCATTCCAAACCGTAGTCCTTGTCGAAAAAGTCCGAGACGATAGGCCGTACGGAGAAGAACTGAACATAGATTATGTTGTGGAAAAACTGCTTGAGCCACTTGCCAATTCCTTACGTCTCAACATACTCGTAAGCACCTTCGAAGGAAAGAAAAGCTTCTCAAAACTGACCTACATAACAAAAACAAAAGGCGGACACCTTATCTTTCATCTCAAGAAACTCCTGGACGCGGGACTAATCGCGCAGGAGGATAACAAAGGGGATTATATAATAACTCAAAGAGGAGTAGACGCCTTGAAGAGAATTCTTCCGTTTTGAACGGACGGTCTTTAAAAAGGGTTAGCTTCAAAGAATCCAGGTGCTTCCGAGCAGCGCCCTGGGATTACCTTTTAGCCCGAAGAGCTTAATTGCATAAGCTCAAATTACAACATTACAGTAGCCATTCAGCGGAGGGTACGGGTGTCTTCTAGAGACTGGGTTTACGAGAAATTCTGCACTTATTACAGAAACCCAGGCTTCCGGTTTCTTTCACCCGCACAGTTCAGCCAGAGAGAATACGCGTTCTTGCTGTTTAAGGAACGCGCGATGGCAAGGCACAAAAGCTTTGCAACGCCAACAGCCCTGACTGCGTTCATGAGAGAAAGAGTCCCATCTGACGTTTATCACAGCTGCGCATATTACGAGAACCCAGAAGCAGACATGGACAAAAAAGGATGGTCAGGCGCCGATTTGGTGTTCGACATAGACGCAGACCACATCCCAACAACGTGCAACAAAATCCATGACGAATGGAAATGCAGCAACTCCGCATGCAGAGTTAGCGGTGGAATGATCGGAAAAGGAATCACTCCAGAAGAATGCCCTGCTTGTGGCGGAATGAAATTTGATGTTAAGACGTGGGCATGCGATCAATGCATAGAAACAACAAAAGTTGAGACCCGAAAACTCCTTGATATGCTCCAGAACGATTTTGGCTTCGCTGAACATGAAATTCACACCTACTTCTCGGGGCACCGCGGCTACCACATCCACGTAGAAAACGAGGCGATCCGCAGTTTGGACACAATGGCACGCAAAGAAATCGTCGACTACGTAGCCGGCATAGGCATAGATACGTTTGATCCGAAGAAGAGACACCCTTCTAAGACAAAAGGAACAGCCTCTCGTCCTGTACTCAGTTTTAACAACTACGGTTGGAAACGTCGCCTTAAGAACGCGATGTTCAGATATATCACTGACGTAAAAATAGAAGACCTGTTAGAAATTGGCATATCTAATAGAGGGGCTGCAACCATCATCAAGAATAGAGAGAGCTCATTGAAATTCATTGAGGAGAACAGATGGGACAATGTGAAGGGAGGTTATGAGACGTGGATGCGCATAGCGGAGCACCTTAAGAACCGTGAAGCTGCTCAGATTGACACAGTCGTCACCACCGACGTTCACCGTCTCATAAGAGCGAACGGTACGTTGCATGGCAAAACGGGTCTATTGAAGGTGGAGTTTCCCTTAAGAGATCTGGAAACGTTTGACCCATTTGAAGGAGCAGTAGCTTTTAAAGAGGGCACCGCGAAAGTTCAAGTCTCGGAAGCGCCCGAGTTTAAACTGAGTGGAGAGACGTTTGGACCCTTCAGGAACCAAACGCGCGAGTTGCCCACGGCAGCGGCAGTACTGCTGATCCTCAAGGGCAGGGCTGAGGTGTCGAAATAATGTACGATGAGCTCTACGTTGCTTGGCGATTAGAAATGGAAAACGGAGTACTATGCACCCTGCCACCCGACTTTTACACTCGAGTAGCAGAGTATCTCCACCGCATCAAAGAAGAAGATAAGATGCAAGACAAAAAAACTGTCAGGACTAACCTGCTCGAACGCGAAATGGCGAACGCAACGCGCATGACTCAAGAATTACTCAGTATCAGGTATCGAAAGCTTCTAAAAATTCTCGTATCCGGTCACAAAGTACCAACTAGTTCTTTGACAGATGAAGAAAAAGAGCTCTGTAACGGCGTTTTGCCGTCAGCTGAATCCTATAAAAAGTTCATTGCAGGGATCATGGAAGGCCATATCGTGAGGCGCGAAGTACATATTGCTCCTGTGTCAGAGCCGCCTGTGGTTCACGTGCGTTTGACGCTACGATTCCTAAAGCCAGTGCCAAGCATAATTGGATCGGACATGAAAAGCTACGGGCCATTCCAAGTTGAAGACGTGGCTTCTGTGCCCATTGAAAACGCGAAAATTTTGATTAAGCAGGGCTTGGCAAAGGCAATTGAGGTTCAATAGACGCAGGCTTGGTTTTTTGGATTTTATGCCACAGGCTCTGACTCGCAAGAATTATGATTGGATATGAGACAATCCACGTAATGGCGTACAATGGGCCATAATAATAATGGAAAGTGTCTATGCTGGCTCCAGTCATACCAATTAGGAATATGCTCACTATTCGTAGCGCATTGATAACATAAGTGACTGCAGCGCCGAACACGAAATACGCAACCTTCGCTCGCGTTGATATTTGCATGCGTTTTATGAACAGCAGAGTAACTACGGTGAATATGAGGAAACTCTCGATGCCCGCACACGGCCAAGCGATAGAGAACGTGGCTGTAGCGGCAAGGTTGTGTGGGTTC
>Ga0335070_10008085_pt1 | contig 12340 bp, 9 predicted proteins | sample Lox_Sample_13_FD_206722 | JGI IMG/M metagenome (GOLD analysis project Ga0335070, IMG submission 206722) | Soil microbial communities from Loxahatchee National Wildlife Refuge, Florida, United States - Lox_Sample_1.3 | ecosystem: Environmental > Terrestrial > Soil > Wetlands | place: USA: Florida...
TGGACTTCGTTGGCGAGGTGCCTGCATCGAGGGCGATCATACGGGCAATCGAGAAGAATCTCCAGGAAGGCCGAGTCCGAACGTACGACCTCGGAGGTTCGAGCACGACCAGAGAAGTAGGAGACGACATTGTGCGGCTGGTAACCTTCCTCGGTCGGCAATCTGCAGCTTCCGAGACTTGATAACAGGGGCGGCAATGCCCAGCTGCAATAGACGGCTGCCATCGGTCGGGCTGCTGTCGATGGGCAGCAGAAATAGAATTCCAAAGGGAAAATATTCGCTGCTGTCGACGCTGTTGTAAGCATGCTGCTCTTGCTGTTTTGGCCTCCTCAAAATGTCGCCTCTTCGTGAAGCTGCGCGCCTTGCGCTGATATTCACCATGTTCCGGAAGATGCCTTCTCTACGGAAGTTCCCAGCCGACGTTGGAGATATCCGGGCTCTGTCAAAACAAAAGCGATCTTTGTAGCCAGGATCCTCTGCTCCTTCGACGCACTGTCACATATAATCAAGGCATCATGATAAGGCCGACGAAAGACTCACCCGGCTGGGTTCTTGAGGGAATCCTGGTCCTCGTGGTCGTGGTTCTGAATCTCAACACCTTGCGGAATGGCTTTACCTACGATGACAGGGCGCTGTTTCAGCCGGCCGCCGGTTTGGCCGCGACGGATGACTTCAGACCGATCGCAACATTGAGCCTGTCCGTGAACAACGCGGTCCTGGGAGGCAGTCCTCGGGCTTTCCATGTGGTCAACGTTGCCCTGCATGTCGTGGCAACACTGCTGGTATTTCTGATCGGCACGGAGATTCTTAATGGCCGCATGCAGGGATTCGCCGCGGCGCTTCTGTTTGCCATTCATCCTGTCCATGTCGAGGCGATTCAGAAGATCCAGCAACGGGGTGTTCTTCTTGCCGCAGTTGCCGTCATTGCCGCGCTCTGGCTTATGGGGCGCGGCAGCAGCGGTGCAGGGGCGAACCGCATCGGGACGTCTGCGGCCATACTGGGGCTCTACGGCGTCGCGCTGTTGTGTTCTGAAAGTGCGATTGTTTTCGCGGGGCTGTTCGTGCTGTTTGCGCTTTGGGCCAGGAGCGGGACGTCGCCGCGACAGCGTCTGCGGCGGATGTCACTGGATCCCCGCTTTTGGGGCATTGTTGCTCTGACCATTGCCTATTTCGTCTTTTGCCGTGCCGTCACGGGACGGTGGCTCCCGTTTGCCTCGACGAGCTTCATCGGAAACCCTCTGGCGTTTGCTGGAGTTCATGCGAGGATCCTGACCGCGATCGATCTCATCCGCCGATCTCTCGTGCTCGTCGCATGGCCTTTCGCGTCATCGCCGGATTATTCCTTCGATGCCGTCCCGCTGATTTCCAGCTTACACTCCTGGCAGCTCTTCATCAGTGCGGCTGTCCTGTCGGCCATGATCGCAGCAGCCGTTGCGCTTGGGCGAAAGAAGCCGGTATACCTGTTTGCCTGTGTGTTTTTCCTGATCTCGGTCTCGGTCGCGTCGAACCTGTGGTTCCCGGTCGGTGCCACGATGTCGGAAGCGGGTTTGTATTTGCCGTCGGTCGCGATATGTTGGGCGGTGGCCCAGCTGCTTTGGGATCTGGGCTGGATTTTACCGGAATCGCGCCAGCAGGGCGTTCCCGCCGCACGGCGGTTCAAGTCCATGTCGCTCGTGCTGATCTGCGTGATTGTGCCCTGGACGGCCAGAACGTATCTGCGCAACGCCGAGTGGCACGACGATTTTGTGCTGTATCGTGCGGCTGTCCGGACGGTTCCGCGGAATGCGCGGTGTCACTACATCCTGGGAGAAATTTATTTATCCGACGCTGATCTCCTGGGCGCCGAAAGGGAATACTATCGAGCCGTCGAGATTTACCCCGGGTATCGCGAGGCAAGGGACAAGCTGGCCGCTGTCCGTGAACTGCTCTACAATCGATGAGTTGCGAAGATGTTGCCGAAGGCTTTGGAGTGCGGCGGCTGGACGCCGCTTTGTCCGATTACACCTGAAAGGACGAAAATGAAACGACATCTCGCGTTCTGGTTGGCCTTTCTCTTGTTACCCTGTGTGGCCCAGACTCAGGCCGGTTCGCCGCCTGATTCAATCGAACGAAGCTTCGCTGCCGGTGGAAAAGTGACGATGAGATTGTCGTCCGGCCAGTATTACATCCGTCCTGGCAACTCGAATGACCGAATTCGGCTCCACTGGAGCACGATCAAGTCCCAGGACATGTCGAAGGTGGATGTGAAGCTGGAAGTCCACGGCTCAGAAGCCGTGATTACAACTCGAGGAACGAGAGATCTTCGCGTGGAAATCGAGATGCCTGAAGCGGCCGACATATACGCGCATCTTGGGAAGGGAGACATCGACGTTCGCGACATCGAGGGCAACAAGGAGATCAGTTGCCATTCGGGAGACGTCACCGTCCACGGCAACGCCACCTTGTACAAGCAGGTGCATCTATACGCAGGGCTGGGCGACATCGAAGCCCCTCCCTTTGGGATTTCCAAAGGCGGCCTGCTCCGCTCGTTCCATGGGAGCGGGAACGGCAAATACATGCTGAACCTGTGGACGCGCATGGGCAGCATTACTGTGTTGGAAAGATAAGCGGATTTCTGGTGCACGGTGCAAACAGCCAAAACTAGAAGCTCAACCCGGAACGCAGCCCTGGTCGGTTTCGGAATTCTCCTCAGCCGGCTGATCGGCGTGGTTCGGGAGAGGATTTTCGCCCACTATTTCGGGAACTCAGACGCGGCAGATGCATTCAAGGCCGCTTTGAAAATTCCCAACCTGCTTCAGAACCTGTTCGGAGAAGGTGCGCTCTCGTCCTCCTTCATTCCCGTGTACTCCTCCTTGGTCGCTTCAGATCAGAAGAAAGAGGCTGACCGCGTCGCCCGGGTGGTGGGATCGATTCTGGCTGTGGCGATGTCGTTCCTGGTTCTGCTCGGCGTGCTCGCTACCCCGTATCTGATCGACCTCATTGCGCCGGGTTTTACGGGCATCAAGCGCGATTTCACGATTCGAATCGTGAGAATCCTGTTCCCTGGAGTCGGGATCCTGGTGCTTTCCGCCTGGTGCCTGGGAATCCTGAACAGCCACAGGCGTTTCTTCCTGCCCTATGCGGCGCCGGTCCTGTGGAACCTGGCGATGATCGCGGTGCTCATCGGCGCCGGCGCCAGGACGCGGCCGTATCCCTTGGCCGAACTGTTGGCGTGGGGCGCGGTGGCCGGCAGCGTCCTTCAGTTTGCGGTGCAGGTTCCATCGGTGATCCGCCTGGCGGGGCGGTTTCGGTTCCAGATCGAGACAGCCACCGCCAACGTCCGCACGATCATTCGGAATTTCATGCCCGGCGTGGCCAGCCGCGGCGTCAACCAGGTGAGCAGCTACGTCGACCAGATCCTGGCCAGCTTTCTCCCTTCCGGCGCGGTTGCAGCTCTGGCGTACGCACAGACGCTCTATCTGCTTCCCGTGAGCCTGTTCGGAATGTCGGTCTCGAATGCCGAGCTGCCGGAAATGTCGAGCGCGTTCGGCACGGTGGAGAACACGGGACAGGTGCTTCGCGACCGGCTGAATGCCGCGCTCAGGCGAGTCGCATTTTTCATCGTTCCCTCCGCGGCCGCGTTCCTTCTGCTGGGCGACAGCATCGTGGGTTTTCTTTTTCAGACGGGGAAATTCACGCGGGAGGACGTGATCTACGTCTGGGCAGTACTGGGGGGAGCAAGCGTGGGCCTGCTGGCCAGCACCCTGGGCCGGCTTTACACCTCGGCATTCTGGGCCTTGCGCGACACCCGAACGCCGCTCCGCTTCGCGACCGTAAGAGTCCTCCTCACCGCCGGCCTGGGCTGGCTGCTCGCCTTTCCGGTTCCGCGGTGGCTTGGAATATCGCCCAGCCTCGGTCTGGTCGGCCTGACCGCGTCGGCGGGGATTGCGGCCTGGGTCGAATTCTCTCTACTGCGCAGGTTTCTGAACCGTCGCGTAGGGAGGACCGGGCTGGCCGCATCATTTGTGTGGCAGCTTTGGGCCATGGCGGCCTTGGCCGGTGTGTCGGCATTTGCGATCAAGGTGTGGCTGCGGCCCTGGCCGACGGTTGTTGCCGGCGCAATCGTGATTTCCGTTTACGGAACCCTGTACTTCGTCTTCGTCGCCGCGTTCCGAGTCCCCGAAGCGACCCACCTGTTGGCCACTCTCCTTTCGAAGCTCAAATCCCGGTAGTCCCGGCGGCAGCTTGTGCGCGCTCCAAAACTTCCCTTGACTGTCTAGCATCGATAGACGATTATGTCTATGATATATAGACGAATTAGGAGGACGCGAATGCCGATCAACCCGGAATTGCTGAAGAAGGCGCGGGCAGCAGCGGCTATCCTGGCCGAAAGGGAACAGGATTTCCAGCGTGCCCGCTCGGAATACCACGCCATCGTCCGGCGCACGCATCTCGCCGGAGCTTCCTTGCGGGAAATAGCCGAAGCGCTCGACCTGAGCCATCAGCGAGTGCAGCAGATGGTGGAAGGCGCGGGCGGCAGCTGGTGGCAACGCGTCTGGCGGTCGCGCAGTGCCAGGACCGGACTGGTCTGCACCTTCTGTAAGCGGCCGCAAGACCAGGTAGCCCGGTTGATTGCCGGCCCCAAAGTCTATATTTGCGATGACTGCATCAGCGCTGCTGAGAAAATCATGAACGGCGCGCACTCCGCTCCCAAATTCCTCGCGCTGGCAAGAGAAGGAGCCAAGGTGCGGTGTTCTTTCTGCCGTAAGGGTAGCGGTGCCGAAAGACCGATTCTAGCCGGTCTCGCAGCCAATATCTGCCGGCCATGTCTCGACGTCTGCCGTCAGATTCTGATAGATAGCGGGAGTGGATCGTAACTTGACGGATCACTACATTTGAATCGGAGTTGGCGGCCTTCGGCTGTCAGGCGGGGCTTCGCCCCCGCGCATGGGCTGGAAGCCCATGCCACGAATTCGCTTGTCCGGGTTTCAAAGGGAGCCGGACTTCACCCTGGTTCGTCGCCGAGCGGCGTCACGTCGCTTTCAATCTTCCTTGGCCAAGGCAATTCCTTTCGCTTATCATTGCGTCCATCGAAATGGTGGGACTGTGAAATCCAGCGCAAAGAAGATCGCACTCTGGACTGTTGTGGGGCTGGCGGTGCTGGGCGCAGCCGCGGCGATCGGTTTCTGGGTTCCCTCGCTGCTGCGCGCGTCGGTTGACCGGAAGCTGATCCGCACCGCAGTGGTCGAACTCGGAGACATTACCGCCGGCATCAATGCCGACGGCAAGGCCGTCTCTGAAAATGAGCAGGTTCTGCCCAGCCTCCTCGACGCACGCATCCTGCGCGTCTTGAAGCATACCGGGGACCGGATTTCGCCGGGAGAGCCGATCGCGCAACTGGACGCCGGCGCAGTTCAGGCCGACCTGGAGAAGGCGCGCCAGGACCTTGCGGAGAAGCAAAAAGAGCTCGCGGGTATCCGGCAGCAGCTCGATCAGACTCTGTCCGGTCTCAGGAGTCAGCTGGAGATCAAGAGAGCCGAGGTCGCCAGGCTGCACGAGAAGGTGGAGCAGCGCCGGAGCCAGTTCAAGGACGGGATCGTCTCAGCCAACGACGTCCGGAACGCGGAAGCGGAAGAAGAAAAAGCTCAGGCCGACTTGAGGAACGTGGAGGAATCGAGGCGCAACGCGGAAAGCACGGCGAAGGCGCATTCCGAGCAATTGACCATGGAAGCGGAGGCCATTCAAACCCAGAGAAGCGCAGGGGAACGTGACATGGCCTCGGCGATCATCAGGTCCGACAACGAAGGCGTGCTGACTTGGGTGGCCGATGAAGGCTCCACAGTAGCCAGGGGCGACCCGGTTGCGCGCATCGCCGATACCAGATCGTTCCGTGTCGAAGCCGACCTCCCCGATGCCGCTGCCGGGCCCTTGAAGTTTGGGATGCCTGTGACAGTAACAGTCGGCACCGCGGTGCTTCAGGGAAACCTTACGGGGATCGCGCCCGCGACCGGGAATGGCGTTGTAACCGTCAAGGTTACCCTGCAGGACAGCTCGAACCCGGTCTTGCGGCCGGATCTGAGAGTCAACGTCCTCGTTCCCACCGAGCGCAAGAGCGGCGTCCTCCTCATTCAGGCTGGTCCGGCGCTGGCAGCCAACAGCACCCGCGAGGTCTTCGTGATTCGGGGCGGCATAGCCATCAAGGTGCCGGTTACGCTCGGCATCGCGAGCGCAGGCCGTTGCGAAGTAGTCCAGGGACTGAAGCAGGGGGATGAAGTCATCCTGTCCGATATGAGCCGGTTCATGAACCTGAATCAAGTGGCAGTCAGGTGACAGCGCGCCGATGCCGGAAAACATCATCGAAATCCGAGATCTGAAGAAATCCTTCCAGGGTTCTCCGGTATTGAAGGGGATCAACCTGGACGTCGAAGCCTGCCAGCTGACGGTGATCATCGGAGCGTCCGGCTGCGGCAAATCCACGCTGCTGCGCTGCCTCAACGGCCTCGAGGTCTTCGACGAAGGCCGGATTTCGGTCAGCGGCATATCAGTCCTGAGGGGTCCTGCCCGGCCCCACGCCGATCGGGATTACCATCGTCTTTGTCATCAGCTGCGCGGCCAGGTGGGGATGGTGTTCCAGTCGTTCAACCTTTTTCCCCACATGACCGTTCTCGACAATGTCGCCCGCCCTCCGATGATCGTTCAGGGAATCGCGGCGGAAGAAGCTCGCGCGAATGCCCTGGCTTTGCTGGAAAAAGTGGGGCTGAAAGAGAAGTCCGGGTTGTACCCCGAACAGCTTTCGGGCGGTCAGCAGCAGCGGGCCGCGATCGCCCGGGCACTGGCGATGAAACCGAAAGTGTTGCTTTACGATGAACCGACGTCGGCTCTGGATCCCGAACTGGTCGATGAAGTGTTGATCGTGATGAAAGAACTGGATGCCGAAGGCATGACGCAGCTGGTGGTCACCCACGAGATGCGTTTCGCGCGCGACGTGGCGGAGAAAATTGTTTTCCTGTCCGAGGGTTTGGTCGTAGAAGAGGGAGATCCAGCCAGGATTTTCTCCGACCCGGCGGATCCGCGCACACGTCAGTTCCTTCGAAGATTCCTATGAATACAAAGTCCAAAGTCCAAGGTCCAAAGTCCAAGGTCGGAGTCCGAATACTCAACCTCCGAAACCTTGGACTTTGGACTTTGGACCTTGGACTTTTTATTGCGGCGTTGCTTCTCGTCTCGGCACCGTTGCGCGCCCAAGAGCGGCCGCTGGCGTGGGGTGCCGATGCCGAGGGCGGCGCTCCGTATGAATTCCAGGATCCCCGCGATCCGGCTAAGCTGGTCGGATTTGAAGTGGACATTGCGGATGCTATTGGGCGGATCCTCGGACGACCGATGAAGTTCGTGCAGAACCAGTTTGATGGATTGATTCCCGGCCTGGAGCGCGGAAACTACGACATCGTGATTTGTGGTCTCGAGATCACGCCGGATCGATCCCAGGTCATCAGCTTTAGCCGGACGTACTACGTCACGTACGAGCAGCTCGCCGTGCGCGCCGCCAACAGCAGCACCCGCTCGCTTGACGACTGCCGGGGCAAGCAGGTCGGAACGCTGAAAGCGAGTCTTGCCCAGCGCCTGCTGGAGGCGCGCGGGGACCTGGGCGTGGTGAGCTACGACGGCCAGATCAACGCTTACGAAGACCTGCTCAACGGCCGCCTGGACGCGGTGCTGATGGATTCCATCATCGCACTCTATAACGTGGCGCCCCTGCCGCAGCTGAAGATGGTCGGTCCGCCCGTCGCCCGTTTGGAGTACGGCATCGGCATCCGAAAGCAGGACACAGAGCTGCTCGAGGACGTCAATCGCGCTCTCTCCAGCATGATCGAAAGCGGAGAGTTGAGGAGAATCCTGCAGAACTGGAATCTCTGGACGCCCATGTGCGCGGAGTTTTTCGGCGACCACACCGTTGGCGCGGTCCCGCCGCGATCCTTCCAGCAGTTCGTGAAGAGCCGCACGCAATCGGTATCGGGCTGGCAGGCGGTGAAACGTTACACAGGCTATCTGCCTCTTCTCGGAAAGGGCGCGCTGATCACGCTGGAACTATCGCTGCTGGCGATGATCATGGCAGTCTGCCTTGGGCTCGTACTGGCGCTCCTGCGCCTGTACGGGGCGCGCGTGCTGCGTGCCGCTGCGACCGCGTACATCGAGGCGATCCGCGGGACGCCGCTGCTGATCCAGCTGTTTCTGATCTTTTATGGCCTGCCGCATATCGGGATCCGCTTGTCGGCAATGGTCGCGGCAATCCTCGGTTTGGGGCTGAATTACAGCGCATATGAGGCGGAAAATTACCGGGCCGGCATCCAATCCATACCGAAGACGCAGATGGAAGCCGCCCTGGCGCTCGGGATGACGCGGCTGCAGGCGCTCCGCCATGTGATTGTGCCACAGGCGATGCGCCTCGTGCTGCCCCCCGTGACGAATGACTTTATTGCCCTGCTCAAAGATTCCTCTCTCGTCTCCGTCATTACGATGGTGGAACTGACCAAGGCCTACAGCCAGCTCGCCAGCATCAATTACGACTACCTGGGCATCGGCCTGCTGGCAGCCGCCATGTACTTTCTGATCGGACTGCCTTTCGTGCGCCTCGCTCGTCTGGCCGAACATTATTTCTCCCCGGCCGGCCGTGCCATGGCCGTCGGCGGAAAACAGCGCCAGGCTGCATGAGATCTCCTGTCTGTTTTTTGTGCTGCGGCACGTATAAGATTCTCTCCGTTGGAGAAAAACGACTATGCCGCAAAAGATACAGGCGCCACGCGGGCTGAACCTGAGTTGCCAGGGATGGCACCAGGAAGCGGCTCTGCGCATGCTGATGAACAACCTCGATGTGGCCGAGCGGCCCGACGAGCTGATTATCTACGGTGGTAACGGCAAAGCCGCCAGGAACTGGGACTGCTACCATGCGATCGTGTCTTGCCTGAAGGCTTTGAAAAACGATGAAACGCTCCTCGTCCAATCGGGCAAGCCGGTCGGAATTTTTCAGACACATGAATATTCGCCCCGGGTGCTGATCGCGAACGCGAACCTTGTGGGAAACTGGGCCACCTGGGAAGAGTTCCGCCGCCTGGAAGCCCTGGGCCTGATTATGTTCGGGCAGATGACCGCGGGGAGCTGGATCTACATCGGCAGCCAGGGAATCATCCAGGGGACCTACGAAACTTTCGCCTCCGTTGCGCAGAAGCATTTCGGAGGCAGCCTGAAAGGGAAGATCCTGGTTTCCGGCGGCTTGGGAGGCATGGGCGGCGCTCAGCCTCTGGCGGCAACGATGGCGGGCGCCGCTTTTCTTGGTATCGAGGTGGATCCGGAAAGGATCCAGAAGCGCCTGGACACCGGCTACTGCGACCGCATCTGCCGCGATCTCGATGAGGCCCTGTCAACTGTCGAAGATGCCGCGCGGCGCGGCCAGGCTCTGTCGGTGGGGCTCGTGGGCAACTGCGCCGAAGTTCTGCCGCAACTTGTGCGCTGCGGGTTTACGCCCGACGTGCTCACGGATCAGACCAGCGCGCATGATCCGCTGAACGGATATGTGCCGGCCGGGCTTTCGCTCGGGCAGGCCGCGGCAATGCGCCGCGAGACCCCGGAAGAGTACTTGCGCCGCAGCATGGATTCGATCGCCGTCCATGTCCGGGCGATGCTGGACCTGCAGGCGCGCGGAGCGGTGACGTTCGATTACGGCAACAACATCCGCGGCCAGGCCCTCAAAGCCGGCGTTACGAATGCGCTCGACTTCCCCGGATTTGTCCCTGCCTACATCCGGCCCCTATTCTGCGAGGGCCGCGGACCATTCCGCTGGGCTGCGCTTTCGGGCAATCCGGCGGATATCGCGGTTACCGACGACCTCGTGCTGGAGATGTTTCCGCACAACGAGTCCCTGTCCCGCTGGATCCGGCTGGCCCGGGAAAAGATCCAGTTCCAGGGCCTGCCCTCCCGCATCTGCTGGCTCGGTTACGGCGAGCGCGCCGCTTTCGGCCTCAGGATGAATGAGCTGGTCGCTCGGGGAACAATCGAGGCGCCGATCGTCATGGGCCGCGATCATCTGGATTGCGGATCGGTAGCCTCTCCTTACCGTGAGACCGAAGCGATGAAGGATACATCCGATGCCGTAGCGGACTGGCCGATCCTCAATGCGCTCCTGAGCACCGCAAGCGGCGCGTCATGGGTGTCGTTCCACCACGGCGGGGGAACGGGCATCGGCTACTCTCTGCATGCCGGCCAGGTGACGGTCGCAGACGGAACCGACGACATGCGCCGGCGCATCGAGCGGGTTCTGACCAACGATCCCGGAATCGGCGTGGTGCGCCACGCCGACGCAGGCTATGAGGAAGCAATCGATTTCGCCCGTCAAAAGGGCATCCACATCCCGATGATGAAACGGTGATGGAAGTGTGAGCCCTGAAGGGGCGAGACAGGAAAGCCCAGCGCGTGAGCCCAGGGTACGGGATCAATTCTAGCCCTGCAAGGGCGGCACAGTCTGTCTCGCCCTTACAGGGCTATATCTTCGGGCTCGTTGTCAACCTGCGTCCTCCTGAGATTTCTTATGGCCACATTGCTGATCAAGAATGCAGATGTGATTGTGACAATGAGTGGGGAAAAGCCGCGGATCGAAGGCGGATATGTCCTGATCGAGGGCAACCGGATCTCCGCCGTGGGCCCGGGGCCGGCACCACCCGTTGACGGCGCGACCATCATCGATGCCCACGGCCAGGTCGTGCTGCCCGGGTTGATCAACACCCACCATCATCTCTACCAGACGCTGACGCGGGCCGTGCCGATCGTCCAGAACGCGAAGCTGTTCGACTGGTTGAAACAGCTCTATCCGATCTGGGCCAGGATTGGCGACGAGGGCTTTTACTACGCGGCGCTCGCCGGGATGGCGGAACTGATGCTATCCGGCTGCACGACGACGTCGGATCACCAGTATCTCTTTCCTCGCGGCACCGGCCGAATCCTGAAAGCGCAGATCGAAGCGGGCCGGCAGATCGGGATCCGCTTCCAGCCGACGCGCGGCAGCATGAGCCTGAGCAGAAAGGACGGCGGGCTTCCTCCGGATTCGGTCGTGCAGGACGAAGACGAGATTCTGGCGGACTCCGAGCACATCGTAAACGCATACCACGATCCCGCGCCGATGGCCATGACGCGCATCGCGCTCGCTCCCTGCTCGCCGTTTTCGGTCACTCCGGGCCTGATGAAAAAAACAGCGGAGCTGGCACGACATCTTGGTGTCAGGCTGCATACCCATCTGGCCGAGACCTCCGACGAAGAGCAGTATTGCCTCGATAAATTCGGCCGCCGGCCCGTGGATTATCTCGATGAAGCCGGCTGGCTGGGTCCCGACGTGTGGCTGGCCCACGGCGTTTTTTTCAACGACGGCGAGATCGCCCGGCTGGGGTGCGCCGGCGTCGGAATCGCCCACTGCCCGTCGTCAAACATGCGGCTCGGCTCTGGGATTGCGCGCGTGAAGGACCTGGCGCAGGCGGGCGCGGCGGTCGGACTCGGCGTGGACGGCAGCGCATCGAACGACTCGTCCCACATGCTCGGGGAAGCGCGCCAGGCGTTGCTGCTTGCCAGGATCAGATGTGGCGCAAGCGCGTTCACCGCCTGGGATGCGCTGACTCTCGCAACAACAGGGGGCGCGAAATGCCTCGGCAGGGACGATATCGGCGCCATCGAACCCGGCAAGGCGGCGGACCTGGCCCTTTTCGAACTGTCCGACATCGGCTTCAGCGGAAATTGGGATCCGGTGGGTGCGCTGGTGTTCTGCCAGCCGACCCGGGTCAGAACCCTCATCGTGAATGGCCGGATCGTAGTCGATCACGGGCGCCTGATTACCGTGAACCTCGAGGAGATTCAGGAGCGCCATCGCGGCATCGCGAAACGTCTGGCAAGCTGAAGAGCAGGCAAACACCCATCAACAAAGCGCGTCGACTTCCATTTCGATCAGCATACGCTCGTCGATCAAGCGCGACACTTCCACCATGGTGGCGCAAGGCTTGATCTCGCGGAAGAATTCGCCGTGCGCGCGCCCATATTCCTTCCATCGGCTGATGTCGGTGACGAACATGCGTGTGCGCACGACATTCTCGAGGGAAGCGCCGAGCGCATGGAGCGCCCGCTCGATGTTGCAGATCACCTGAACCGTTTGCACGTACGCGTCTCCAACTCCGATGATTTCTCCCTTTTCATCGGTCGCCGTCGTCCCGGTCACGAATACCTGATTCCCTACTCGGACCGCCCGCGAATACCCGACGATCGGCTCCCACTTGGTTCCCGACGAATAAAGCTGCCTTTCAGACACAGACACCTCCGCTCCCTGACGGGG
>Ga0335070_10008086_pt1 | contig 12338 bp, 11 predicted proteins | sample Lox_Sample_13_FD_206722 | JGI IMG/M metagenome (GOLD analysis project Ga0335070, IMG submission 206722) | Soil microbial communities from Loxahatchee National Wildlife Refuge, Florida, United States - Lox_Sample_1.3 | ecosystem: Environmental > Terrestrial > Soil > Wetlands | place: USA...
GCGACAGGAACGCCTGCCCGGCGGGCGCATGCCGGCTTCGACAGATCTATTTGCTGAGGTCAGTTCCAGTCTTGTCACTATCCGGAGGGCTGAGTGCGCCCGGATCGTGCGGCGCGCGGGTAACTCCGCCGCTGCGCTTGTTTTCATACATGCGCAGGTCCGCGGCGATGCACAGGGCATCCATATCCTGCGCGTCGTCGGGAAATACCGCGATCCCAAAGCTGATGCCGATCTTCACGGTACGGTCTTCGAGAGACAGCGGATCATTGAGTAGCGCCTGTAGCGACAGGCCCACGTGAAAGGCTTCGACGCTATTCGTCGGCGACTCCAGAACGACCGAAAACTCGTCTCCGCCGGTTCTGGCCACAGTGTCCGAGCGTCGCACTCGGGCGCTGAAGATTTTAGCCACCTCTTGAAGGAGCAGGTCGCCTACATGATGGCCCATGGTATCGTTCACCTGCTTGAACCGGTCGAGATCGAGAACCAGCAGGGCAGCCTGGGTTCCAGTGCGCCGCGCCCTTTCCAGCGCGCTTGCCAGGCGATCCTGGAAGAGGCGGCGGTTGGGCAGGCCGGTGAGGACATCGTGGAGGGCGAGGTGCTTGTTATGCTCGATCTGCTCCTCTAGCAGAAGCAGGATCATCCCGATGCCTACGACGAACTTGGGCAGATTCCAGACCTCGCTTTCGATATGGGCGGCGGGGAACCATGCTTCCTGGATGGGACCCGCCACGAAGACCGACGCCCACAGGAAGAATCCCGAGACGGTGATGAAGGCCCCGGTGGAGGCACGCCGGTAGGTGTACCAGAAGTGAATGCAGCAATTCAGGTAAACCGTGAAGAGCAGCCCGTCAAGCGCCAGGTCGGCCCCGTTGGGCCAGCGCTGGATCACTGCGAGATAGGTTGCCAACCCGCCATAAAGGACGACTGTTACCCAGCGCAAGGGATGGTTAAAAGTTCGGACCGAGCTCAATGTGATCACGAGAGGTCCCGCCCCGAGCAGGAGGGCTGTGACATTGAGCACCCACAACGGCGCAGCCTCGGCGGCCGTGCACAGGTAGATGGTGTTGATACAAATCAGGAACAGGAGGATCCATCGACTGGAGGGCTCGCTGCGGTAGGGAACTGCGGCCCACATGAAGAGCACGCCCGCCCAGATCAGAGCAGAGTCTCCCAGCAGGTTAGCTGCCAGGCCCCACCATTGCGGTGCAGGAAGGAACACAAACGATGTGAAATGAAGGAGAATCAGGAGCCAGGCGGTAAGCCACAGGCCGGATGTACGCGTGTAATTGCGCCGCGCGACAGACGCAAAAGCCAACGCCAACAGTCCGACAGCAACGATGTCGGGAAGCTTACTCCAATCCACGGGCCCGCCCTCTAAAGAAGCATGATTGCGTTCCCGGAGAACGTTTACGACCATCGGCCCGCACTCTCCAGGCCGATACGCCGAAATCAACGCAATCCGGGTACGACTGAAAATGCGGCCCTCTTCGAGGCCGTCTTGCTTCTTTCAGCCGTGGAGTGCTGATGATCACCCCAGAAATATGAATTTTACGTTGATTTGCAATTTGCACGACAGAAACGTTGGGGTAAACTCTCGTAATTCCAAAAATGGAATGCTGATAATAGATCAATGGTTTATCGATTCGGTGACCGAGATCCTGTTTTCGGTTGGAATGGCGCCAGAAGATGGCTAGACTGGCTCTGATGGCCGCCAGCTTGTATATCGTTGTTGAGGGCGAGGATCCCGGATTCGACATCTTCGTCAACGGTCATGCCCTGGCACGGAACGAGGACGCCCTGGAGCGCATGGCTGGACGGCTGAAGGTGAGCTCCCTGCTGGATTTCTTCTCGGCGGATGAGAACTCGATGGCGTTGCTGCTGGAGCAGGGGGCTGGAAATCCCGAGTGGGCGCATCACCTCCCTGAGCCACAGTGGTTTGATGCGAGCACTGGATTGGCAACAGTCGGCGCACTGCTCGGGTTCCTTCTGGAGTCGCCGGTAGCGCTTGGCTCTGAAACCGCCGCTGTTGTGTTGGAATTGCGGGAATTCGAGCACGTTCTGTGCAAAACGGCAGAGCGCGGACTACGTTGGCACCTGGCGGTGAGCTGGCGGTAACGTTAACGCGCAGCAACGTCTTCCGGGGTAGGCACAGGCACGTTTCCGACTCGCTCGATCTGCGCGCCCACGCCCCGCAGCTTTTCCTCGATGCGTTCGTAGCCCCGATCCATGTGGTAGACGCGGTCGAGGACTGACTGTCCGTCAGCGGCAAGCGCAGCAAGCACCAGCGAGGCCGAGGCCCTCAGATCGGAGCACATCACTGCGGCTGCGGAGAGCCGCGTGGCTCCGCGCACTGTCGCGGTGTGGCCATCGACCTTGATATTGGCTCCCATGCGGACCAGTTCCTGCACATGCATGAAGCGGTTTTCGAAGATGTTCTCTTTGACCAGGCTGACACCCTCGGCCTGCGTGGCGAGAGCCATATATTGCGCCTGCATGTCCGTGGGGAATCCGGGGTATTCCTCCGTGGAGATATCTGCCGCGCGAAGACGCCCCGCGGTACACACGCGAACGGACGACGGGCCGAGGATATCAACGGTTGCGCCGGCTTCTTCGAGCTTCCCGATCAATGCACCCAGATGCCCGGGATTGCAGCCGGCGACCGTGACGTCGCCGCCGGTGATAGCGCCGGCCACCAGGAAGGTCCCTGCCTCGATGCGATCGGGATTGATGCGATAGCGCGTGCCGCGCAAACGGTTCACGCCCTGCACGCGGATGGTCGCCGTCCCGGCGCCTTCGATCTTTGCTCCCATCGCCGTGAGGAGCCCGGCCAGGTCGGTCACTTCCGGCTCGCGCGCGCAGTTCTCCATCAGAGTTTCGCCCTCGGCGAGTACGGCGGCCATCAGCAGGTCTTCGGTTCCGGTTACGGTGATCTTGTCGAAGACGAGATGCGCTCCGTGCAGCCGTTGCGCACGGGCCTCGAGATATCCGTGTTCCTGTACAATGGTCGCGCCCATCTTCTCCAGGCCTTTGATGTGCAGGTCGATGGGGCGGCCTCCGATGGCGCAGCCGCCGGGCATGGCCACTCGTGCTTCGCCGGCCCGGGCCACCAGCGGGCCGAGCACCAGCGAACTCGCTCTCATGGTCTTGACGATCTCGTATTTCGCGACCGGGTCGGAGAGAACTGCGCAGCGGATTCGCGTGCAGCGGTTCCCGGCGTCGCCTATCAACTCGACTTCAGCGCCCATCGAGGAAAGGAGCCTGCGTTCCGTATTGATGTCGCGTACCTGGGGAATGTTGTCGAGAATGACCTCGTCGTCGGTCAGGATCGCGGCGGCCATGCAGGGCAGTGCGGAGTTCTTTGCGCCGGAGACCTGGATGACGCCTTCGAGCGGTGTTCCGCCGGTGATGAGGAATTTATCCATGAAACTGTAGCTCCCGGTTTCCAGTCTAAATGCAGGCTTTGGGATTCGCCGATTGCCGGATATTCGCCCGCCGTTTCTCCAGTCCCGTCGATCACAACGCAACTCACCCGCAGGCGTGGTGTTATAGCAAACAACCGGTCAGGACGTGCTCCTGATCGCATAAGAGAAGAGAAACATTATGCATACAAGAACCATATCGATGCTGCTGGGCGCCGTGCTGGCTACGGGCGTCGCACTGGCGCAGGCGCCCGACCAGAACCAGCCATCCGGCGCAGCTCAGGCAACGCAGAGCAACAACGTGCGTGAGCGCAGAGCTCCCAACCCCGATCGGATGGCACAGCACCTCGCGAAGAAGCTGAACCTCTCGAACGACCAGGTTGCACAGATCAAGCCGGTCCTTGAAGATCGCGTCCAGCAGATTCAGGCCCTGCGTGCCGATACATCGCTTTCGCAGCAGGCCCGCCGCGACAAGGCGCACCAGATCATGCAGGACAGCAACAACAGAATCGAAGCGGCGCTGAATGACACGCAGAAGCAGCAGTTCGATCAGATGCTGCAGGAACGCCGCGCTCATCACAAATCGCAAACCAGGGCCGAATAACAACACTTCGTCCCGCAATCCGGGCGTTAACCACGCAGATGCGTACTGATTCATGCACCATCGGACGGTGTGCATCTGCACGTTCGTCTTAATGCGGTGGAACGCTGTAACCTTTTCCCGCGAAGCCCACTCTTCCTGTGTACAGAAGGCCCGGCATGATGATTCCCGCTCATCGCGTCGCGTGCCAAATTCCCCGACGGAGTTCACGAAGAACATGAAGAGCATCCGGCTTCTACCCGTAGTGTGTGTGTTGTTCAGCAGCTCATTGGCTTTGACGCACGCGCGTGCTGTGGCTGAGGAGGAACACGGCGGCGCCGTGTTCGTGATGACCAACGCAGCGACCGGCAACCAGATCAAGGCATATGTGAGGAAGGACGATGGTTCGTTGCAGACAGCCGGTGAATTCGCTACCGGCGGAAACGGGAGCGGCGGCACAGTCGACCCGTTGCACTCGCAGGGCTCTCTTATTCTGAGCGCCGATCATCGCTGGTTGTTCGCAGTGAACGCCGGCAGCGGAACGGTGTCTTCCTTCGCCGTAGACGACGCCCATCTCCGGCTCGTCGATACCGAGGCCACAAACGGCAGCTCGCCGACAGCGCTGGCGCAATCCGGCGATCTTCTGTACGTCCTCAACGCCGGCGGAAATGGAAACGTGAGTGGGTTCCGCGTGTACGGGGGGCATCTGCACCCGATAGCGAATTCGACCACAAGCCTGAGCGGCGGCGCCACATCGCCTACATCGCTCGCGTTCAGTCCCAACGGTAAGTTTCTTGTAGTGACGGAGTCGGCAACCAACAACATCGACGTCTTCCGCGTGCGTCCGGATGGAACACTCTCCGGAATCGTCGTCAATCCCAGCGCGGGGGCAGTTCCGTTTGCCGCGGTCTTCGCACCCAACGGCGCTCTGATCGTCGGCAACGCGTCCAACACGATCTCGTCGTACCGCCTCGACTGGGATCAGTCGCTCGACGTCATCTCCAACGCACTTCCGACCCTCGGACAAGCCACGTGCTGGGATGTGATCGCACGCGGGCATTTTGTGTACACGGCCAACGCAGGAACCTCGAATCTCTCCGGATTTGCGATCGCCCACGACGGCTCGCTGACCGCCATCGACGGCACCATCGTTGGCGTGAATCCCGGCGGAAGCACGAACATTGACACGACCGCAAGCGTCAATGGCCGCTTTGTCTACACGCTGAACACCGGTGCGGGGGCGATCGGCATCTTTTCAGTAGATCACGATGGAAGCTTGCAGAGAATCGGCGAGGTTGACGGGCTGCCAGCCGCGGCAGGTCTGAATGGTATCGCCGCGTATTGATCCACCTTCATATCACATATCGATGTGATAACTCGCACCGCATCTCAATCTCCTTCGTAATACCGGTTCAAGGCTGGCGCGCAGCTCAGCTATGCGCGCCAGCCGCGGCCAGGGAGATCGAAGATGCGTACTTTGATTCGGCTTACCGCAGCGTTTGTTTTTTTGCTCGGCACTTTTTTCGGCGCGAACGCTCAGACCATCGCGGCCAAAGCGGATCAATACCTGTCCGTCTGGGCGAAACAGGGACGCTTTTCAGGAACCGTGCTCCTGGCCAAGAACGGCAAGATCCTCTTGCGCAAGAGCTACGGAATGGCTAATTACGAGCTCGGCGTGCCCAACACTCCGGAGACCGTCTACCGCATCGGTTCGATCACCAAAAGCTTCACCGCCCTCGCAATCCTGCAACTGGAAGAGCGGGGCTTGCTCAGCGTCAACGATCCGGTCGCGAAATTTGTGCCCGAGGTTCCCGCAGACTGGAGCGCGATCACCATCCACCTGTTGCTCTGCCACAAGTCGGGAATTCCCGACTGGATGAGCGCGAAGGCCTACCAGGATTTCTCGGACCCGAAGCACATCGAGAATGCGCTAAAGGAATATGCGGCGACGCCGCTGCTCAGCAAGCCCGGCGAAGTCCTTCGCTACAGCAACTCGGGCTATGCTCTGCTGGGCAGGGTGATCGAGAAAGTCAGCGGGAACTCCTATGAAGAGTATCTCAACGAAGCCATTTTCCTGCCCGCGGGCATGAACCACACCGCCGTCGACCATGCCGCCGACCTCGTTCCGCATCGCGCCAATGGCTACCGCTGGGATGGCGAAACCATTATCAACGCCCCCAACAGCGACCCGGATCACCCCTATGCGGCAGGGGCGCTGCGCTCCACGGTCGACGATCTCTATCGTTTCGATCGAGCCCTGAAAGAGGGCAAGCTGTTCAGCAAGGCCATCACGACCAAGGCCTGGACCGCGTACGGACACTGGGTGGCGCCGCCACCGTTTCCCATGGAGGCCGATTATGGATACGGCTGGATGATTGGCCAGGAATTCGGCCATCGATATGTCGGCCACGGCGGCTGGGTGAATGGATTCGTCTCCCAGTTCAACCGCTATCCGGACGATGATGCGACGCTGATTCTGCTCTGGAACTTCGAGACTTCGAACAACATCTTTGTCAGCCAGGATCTCGCGGCCATTCTGTTTGGTCAGAAGTACGAGCTTCCTGTTCTGCACCCCATCGTGCACCCGTCGCAGCAGACGCTGGCTCGCTATGTGGGCAATTACCAGATGGGACCGCTTATGGTGAAATTCACCCTGCGGAACGGCAAGTTATATGCCCTGGGCACGGGCCAGCCGGCGCCGTATGGCCTGATTGCCATATCCGACAACGAGTTCTACTGCAATGACATGCCATCCGTCATCCGATTCATCCCAGGCGAAAAGGGGAACGTGGACAAGGCGTCTATCAGGATGGGTGACAAGGAATTCGAAATGACGCGTGTCCCATCCGATCAGCAAGGAAAGTGAGCGGTCTGCAGAACTCCTCTGTCCGACGGGCGGCACGGAGCCTTAAGACCCGAGACCGGGAGATGTAAGTCCGATAGGGCCACTGGACTACGGGAGCATCGGAAACTCGCTTGGCGCTCGGGAGTGACGCTCAGCCGAGAGGACCGCGTCGACGGCGGCAGCCATTTCATCGACGGTGATGGATGTGAGGCAGCGGCGGGCTTCCACAATGCAGGTTTCGAGGTGGCAACCTGCGCAATTGACCCGGTGATAAACGATTTTGTGTTGCGGACCAAAGGGAAACCAGACGCCCGGGAGTCCGCGAGCCGAAAAGGCAATGACACACGGAACACCCGCGCAGGCCGCGAGATGCATCGGTCCTGAATCTGGTCCGAGAAACACCGAAGCGTGTTCGAGAATCGCGGCAGTCTCACGCGGCGAAAGACGTCCGCAGAGATTGACCTTGTGCGAATTCCACCCGTCCAGGGCATAGCCTGCGATGCTGGTGTCCTCTTTCGCTCCAACCATCGCGAGCCCGTACCTGGGATAGCGTACGGAGAGCCGCGCCAGAAGGGCGCGCCAGTTGTCCTGCCCCCAATCCTTTGCCTGCATCTTGGTTCCGGGACCGCACACAACCAGCGGCTTCCCGGCGAGAGAGCCGAGGGCAGTGCGGGCGGCCTGCCTTTCGGCCGGCGTAAGCCGCAGGTCCCAATTCATGATGTCGCCGGGTGCGGCGTCGCCAAGAGCCGCAACCCCGCGTGCCAGACGCATCGCCTCCGCTTCATACAGCCCCGTATCTGGATCGAACCCCCATACCCGCTGGTCTTGACGGGGAAGACCGACGATGCGATTGATTCCGGCTGCCCATTGGAAGAACCATTTGTCGCGAAGCACTGCCGCGGGACTGCGCGTCGACATCATGTAAACGAGAATCTCTGGCCTGAAGCGGCGAATCTCGGAAGCCAGAAGAAAAAGAGCGCGTGGGCTGCGAGTGCCGACTGAGTACCGCATGTAACCATGGACCAGTCCTGAATCGCCGAGCACGCCCGCCGCAGCCGGCGCCTTTGCGTGAACCGGATAGTTGGTCAGCAGGATGCGTTCTGAATTTGGAAAGGCACGCTCGATGAGATGAAGGCATGGAAGAGAGACAATGGTGTCACCCAAGCTGCCGAGACGATAGACGAGCACCTTTCTTACTGCCAAATCCGGATACAAAGAGCAGTCTCCTGGCCGAGTCGTGCAATCTGTTCGACCGGTCAAACAGAACAGGAAAAAGATCCTTCAGATATCGTACATGGAATGGGCAAACCGTTCGCGATGAGCCGTTCTTCGAGCCGGGCTTAAACAGAGCGGACCAAAGGGAGGATAGCGTGGCGCGGCTTCGGAACGCGACTACCGAAGTGCGTAGCTGAACCCGAGACTGAATCCATTCGGAGTGAGTCCCCCGCTGCCTCCGTGGGTGCCCTTGAACCCAGGCCACCGTTGATACTCGTAATCGAGGCGTGCAGAAATGCGTCTTGCGACGCGATAATCAACAGCTCCCCCAGGGGCATAGGCGAAATAATGCCCGGATCCAACACTGGGAGAAGGTATGTCCAGGTGCCCCGCGCCGACCAGGAATTTGACGGTAAAATGCATGCCTCTATACGAAAAGAATCGCACGCGCGGACCACCCAGATAGCTGTCCTCGGTCAAGCCGGCCGGACCATGCCAGCGCAAAAAATGGGCCTCGCCCTCAGCGCCGATTCTGCCCAATATAAAGGAACTGGTATCCACGTAGGGTCCAAGTCCGATGAGCTGGTGACTCAAGCAGGAGAAGGGTGAATTGCTGCTGCACCCGTAGTCGGGATTGAAGGTGGACACCGACGCTCCTACCCGGTAGCTAATACGGGGTCCTTCGGCAGCGGGGAAGGCTTGGGAAAACAACGGACCGGAGAACAATAGGGACGCAGCAACTAAATAGAGTTTTTTACGCATCGGGGTCCTTTGATTTGAGATTATGCCACGCTATTACGGTTTGATCAGAAACTTCGATCGTGAGTCAAGATTAAAAGTCAAGCGCCATCTGCAGCTGAGCGGGTGACAGAGAAGGTGGGATTGTCCGAACTCAGGACACTGATGGAATCTCCGAATCGAGCGCCGCAGCCAACCAGTTCACAGACCCATCCGACGACAGTTCCCCCAGCGATGAACCGAGACCGCGCTGCCGGCCGGGTCCCGGCCAGGCAGATTGGTCACAGAGGTGAATGGCCGACCGCACAGTGGAACATCCTGGCGCCCGCCAGGCGACAAGTTGCAAAACACAGGAGAGAATCAAGCGTGAATGGGACACAAAAGCAAGAAGTTAAAGGGACTTCGAAGATCGGATTGCGAACTGGCACTGACGCGGTTTGTGCTAAGATCATTCCATTCAAAAGTAGTTCCAGTGCAGGTCTGCTGAGTTTTTATTCAGGTTTGTAGAGCGATTTTCTGAGGCTGTGCGCGACAAATTATCGAAATAGCGGCAGGTTCTCGAAGGCGGTCTGGGTTTGCGGGGCCCGCAGGCTGTTTTTAACCTGCCAGGTTGGGCGGGTCAGTCAGCCAGTTGCATCGGCAATTGAGCAGGCGATTGACAATACTGCGAATGCAGGCGTCGTGCTGCTACATCGTCATACACGTTGCTCGTATCATTTTTCTGTATGGATAACGGACTGAATTCTCGATTGCTCGCGTCCATTCTCTCCACCATTGACAGGCACAGCCCCGTAAAAAGCCATGCTCGACCGGTGTGTCGCTATCTCGGTCTCCCAGGAACAAGTACGACCTCGCTTCAGCAAAAGCGAGGTCCGAGCGCACCAGCGGAAATGTGAATCTTGCGGGATGGGATCATGGATTCGGTTGTAGACAAGGAGGAAATGTAGAGATGCAACTTAAGGGAAGGAAAGCGGTGGTGTGCGGCGGAGGGGGTTTTATCGGCGGACACCTTGTCAGGAGCCTCCTTGCTTCGGGCGCTGACGTAATCCGTGCGGTTGACATCAAGCCCTTGAACGAGTGGTACCAGACGGCCGATGGAGTGGAAAACCTGGTCCTGGACCTGAAGGACAAGGAGAACTGCTATCGGGCGGCGAAGGGCGCCGACGTGGTCTTTCAGCTAGCTGCGGACATGGGGGGCATGGGGTTTATTGAGAATAACAAGGCTCTGTGCATGTTGAGCGTGCTGATCAATACTCACATGCTGCTGGCGGCAAGGGACTCCGGTGTGAAGCGGTTTTTCTATTCCTCCTCCGCCTGCGTGTACAACGGCGACAAGCAGAAGAACCCGGTGGTGACTCCGCTGAAGGAAGAGGATGCCTATCCCGCGCTGCCCGAAGATGGCTACGGATGGGAGAAGTTATTCAGCGAGCGGATGTGCCGCCATTTCGAGGAGGACTACGGCCTGCAATGTCGCGTGGCGCGCTACCACAATGTTTATGGGCCCCATGGGACCTGGACGGGAGGCCGCGAAAAAGCCCCGGCCGCAATCTGCCGGAAAGTTCTGGAAGCCAGGATGAGCGGCAAACATGAGATCGAGATCTGGGGCGACGGCCATCAGACTCGCAGCTTCATGTACATCGACGACTGCACAAAAGGCACACAGATGATCACGGAGAGCGAAATCCACGAGCCCATCAATCTCGGATCGAGCGAACTGGTGACCATCAACCAACTGGTCGATATCGTGGAAGAAATCGCCGGTGTCAAGCTGGATCGCAGAATATCTCGGATGGGAGCCCTCCATCCGCCTGAAAGACGGATTAGCGAAGACGTACGAGTGGATTGAGAAGGAAATGCTCGCTCTCGTGAATGCCTGATCATCGATGCACGATCAGGGGCGACCTCCGGGAGATGAATGATGGGAATGCACGGCGACGATGGCCGCGATTTACGCCAGATACTAGGCATCAGTTTTTTTGCAGGAGATGTTGGCGGCGCAGTGGAACGGATGTCTCGCGGCGGGCTCCTGGTGGTGCCGGCCGCTCCTGCTTTGAAGGATATTGCGTACAGCGAGTCCTACCGCGAAGCATTGACCAATGCCGACCTGGCGATCACGGACTCAGCGTTCATGGTCCTGCTCTGGAATTGGCTTCAGGGCGATTCTCTGAAGCGGGTATCGGGCCTGAAGTATCTGCGCCAGTTGCTGCTGATGCCCGACTTCCGTGCAGCAGGAAAAACACTGTGGATCATGGCGGGCCCGGGCAATGCGCGAAAGAACCTCGATTGGCTGGCGTCCCAGGGAATCCAGGTGCCGCAGAATTGCGTCTATTATGCGCCAATGTACGGCAGCGAGATTGACGATCCGGCACTTCTCGAGCATTTGCAGGGCCACCCGGTGAAGCACATCGTCATTACCCTGGGAGGAGGTACCCAGGAACGGCTGGGATTGTATCTGAAGCGCAATCTCGATTACTCGCCCGCGATTCATTGCATCGGAGCAGCGATCGCGTTTCTGAGCGGCGACCAGGTGCGAATTCCGAAGTGGGCGGATCACTTCTACCTGGGCTGGTTGTTGCGTTGCATTTCCGCGCCGGGGCGCTATATTCCGCGCTATTGGTCCGCATTTTTGCTGTTCCCGCTCCTGTGGCGATATCGCGACAGGCTGCCCCCAATGCAGCCCGCGCCGGGGCCGCGCGCACAAGCCGAAGCCTGAATCCGCTGGAGACCAACCTGTCGTGGATGCATAGAATGCTAGGACCGACTGCACTCGACGCCAAGAGAGTTCTCCCAGCGCCCCCAATCTTCCACCTCTTTGAATCGCGGGTCCGCAGAGTCGTTAAAGTAGGCGCGGCGAATATTCACGAAGCCGGCCCTTTGGAGTTCGTGTGCCATAGCCTTGTAATCCCACATCCATAAGTGCCTGCTGCGTCCGAATAACAATTGCAGCGCCGATTTGAGTCCGCGCAGAGCTCTTTTTTGTCCCATCTCTTTCATCATGTGTATCGCGGCCTCCGGGTCATCACTCTTCATATATTGCTTTACGATGAACTCCAGATCAGGAAGTACGAGGCGAAACAGTCCTCCCGGCTTGAGATACTGGAATACGTTGCGGAGCGTGACCTGAAACTCGTCAAAAGCCAAATGCTCCAGGATGTGCGAGCAATAAATGCCGTCGGCCGAACCGGGAGGTACGGGCAAGCCAAGGATCACATCAGCATATTCAATGTGACTGACAGGGTAGATCGGATACCCTCTGCGCTGAAGCAGAGGATTCAACAACGAGGTATGCTTCTGAATCCACAACACCGGACCTGCATCAAAATTTCGCCATCCGGGAGGCGCACAGATCCCACAGCCAAACTGTATATATGACTTATCCATGCCCGTATTCTATCCCAGCGGATTTGGCGATCACCACGGATTGCTTCGAGTATCATTGAGTCCTGGCGAGCCAAATTGCGGAATCGAAGAGTGGATTGAATTGATGGGACGAGATGAACAACTTCCGCATCTCACTGGGGTCTGGCAAGGCGATGATCTC
>Ga0335070_10008087_pt1 | contig 12336 bp, 12 predicted proteins | sample Lox_Sample_13_FD_206722 | JGI IMG/M metagenome (GOLD analysis project Ga0335070, IMG submission 206722) | Soil microbial communities from Loxahatchee National Wildlife Refuge, Florida, United States - Lox_Sample_1.3 | ecosystem: Environmental > Terrestrial > Soil > Wetlands | place: USA...
CGTCGGCCTCGCGCAGAGGATGGGCGCCGAGGCATTCGCCATCCGCGGCGACGTGGCGCAGGATGCCGATGCGCACGCGCTGATCACGGGGACGGTCGACCGCTTCGGCCAGCTGGACATCCTGGTCAATAACGCGGGCATCATGGTGCGCGGCCCACTCCTCGAGGTGCCGGCCGACGGATACCGGCGCATGCTCGACATCAACGTGACGGGTACCATCCAGTGCACGCGTCACGCCCTGCCCGTGATGATCCCGCGGCGCTACGGCCGCATCATCAACCTTTCGACCCAGCTCGCCCAGCGGGCGGTGGGCGGCGGTGGATTCGCGGCCTACGCGGCGACCAAGGGTGCCGTCGAGTCGCTCACGCGCGCGCTCGCCTCCGAGGTCGGCTGCCACGGCATCACTGTGAATGCCATCGCGCCGGGCGGCATCGAGACCGACATGAGCAAGGACGTGATGACACCCGAGTACAAGACCCGGCGGCTCGCCGAGCTGCCTCTGCGGCGATTCGGCAGCGTGGAGGACGTCGCCTACTGCGCAGTGATCCTGGCCGCCGAGGATGCCGGCTATCTCACCGGCCAGATCCTGCATCCGAGCGGCGGCTGGGTGTCGGGCTGAGCTGGCAGAAGGAAAGAGGCCTCGCATGCGCCATCTGAAAACCGCGCTCTGGCTGACGCTCGCCGTCTTCGCCTTCGCGGGGCCGGCGGCGGCGGGCAAGGACACGCTGGTCATCGGCATGCCCACCGACGTGCCGATCTTCGACACCCACAAGGCCACGGGCCTCCACAACGGCAGCATCCTCAATCAGGTCTCCGAGCCCCTCGTGCTCCTCACCACCAAGGGCGAGGTGGTGCCATGGCTCGTAGAGTCATGGGAGCAGTCGAAGGACGGCAAGAGCTGGACGCTCAAGATTCGCAAGGGCATGAAATTCACCGACGGCACGCCGGTGAATGCCGAGGCGGTGCGGTTCAGCATGGAGCGCTTCCGCAAGCACTCCATTGGCAAGGCCACGCTGGCCATCGTGGACAGCATCGCCACCGTGGACGAGAGCACGCTCCGCGTCACCACCAAGGCGCCCTATGCCCCGCTCATCAATACGCTCGGCTATCACTGGATCGTGGTGTACAGCGAGGCTCAGATCAAGAAGGTCGGCGACGACAACGTGCACACCGCGCCCATCGGGAGCGGCCCGTTCAAGTTCGTGCATCACAAGCGCGGGCAGGAGGTGCGCCTCGAGGCCAATGAGCAGTACTGGGCGGGCAAGCCCAAGCTCAAGACGGTGATCAGCCGCCCGTATCCCGACGCCGGCGCCCGCATGCTGGCGCTCGAGAGCGGCGACGTGGACCTGATCTTCCAGGTCCTGCCCCAGGAAGCGGCGCGCCTCGCCAAGAACCCGAACCTGGTGGTGTACACGCCGCCCTCGGCCCGCGTGATCTGGCTCTATCTCAACACGCAGCGCGAGCCGTTCAAGGACAAGCGCGTGCGCCAGGCGCTCTACTACGCCATCGACCGCGAGGCCATCGTGAAGAACCTCTTCGCGGGCACCGCCAAGCGCCTGCACTCGCCGGGGCCGGCGGGCAGCTACGGCTACACCGAGGCCTATGACCGCTACGCCTATGATCCCGAGAAGGCGAAGCGGCTCCTCCGGGAGGCGGGGCAGCCGAATCTGACCTTCGCGATGCATCACACGCCGGGGCGGTATCTGCTGAGCGGGCAGGTCCTCGAGGCGATCCAGGGATATCTGCGCCAGGTCGGCGTGACCATGCGCGTGGTGGATCTCGAGTGGGGCACGCTCTCGCAGATGGCGGCCCAGCCCGTGGACAAGAGCCAGATCCAGGCGGCCTTCTTCGGCTGGCGCTCGGTCAACGGCGACATCGACAGCGCCATTCAGGATTTCGGCTCGCAGTTCTGGCGGCCGGCGGGCAACAACATCTCCTTCTACAAGAGCGAGGAGTTCGACCGGCTGCTCGTGCTCGAGCAGAGCACGCTCGACACCAAGAAGCGGCTCGAAGCGCTTCACCGGATGCAGGAAATCCTCATGGACGATGCGCCAGCGGTGTTCCTCTACGGCGAGCCGCAGATCTGGGCGGCCCGGAAGAGCCTCAAGGGTCTCGACTGGAATCCGCTCGAGTCGCTCCACCCCCTGCATCGCGCCTACTTCGAGGAGTGAGCGCGGGGGAGGGGACGTGATCTGGCGCCGGATCCTCGCCCGCTTGATCGCCGGCGTACCGGCGCTGCTCGTGGTCACCGTGCTGGTCTTCGCCATCGTCCGGCTCATCCCCGGCGATCCCGCCCGCATCCTCGCCGGTGACTTTGCCACCGACCAGATGGTTCGCGAGCTGCGCGAGCGCTGGCAGCTCGACCGGCCCTTGCCCGTGCAGTACGCGGCCTATCTGGGCGGGCTCCTGCACGGAGATCTCGGCCGGTCAACCGCGACCTCACTCCCGGTGGCGGCCGATCTCGGCGAGCGCTTCCTCCGCACGCTCCAGCTGGCCACGGCGGCCATCGTGATCGGCGTCCTCGTGGGCGGCCTCGCGGGAATCCTCGGGGCCACCCGCCGCGCGAGCATGGTCGACTATCTCGCCACCGTGGTGTCGCTCGTCGGCGTCTCCACGCCGATCTTCTGGTCGGGGCTCATCCTCATCCTCCTCTTCTCGGTGCGCCTCGAATGGCTTCCGGCGGGAGGCACGGGCGGTCTCGCGCACCTCGTGCTGCCGGCGGTGAGCCTCGGGCTCTTCGGGGCGGGCGTGATCGCGAGGCAGACGCGCTCCAGCATGCTCGAGGTGCTCGGCGAAGAATTCGTGCGCACGGCGCGCTCCAAGGGCTTGGCCGAGCGCATCGTGATCTACAAGCACGCGCTCCGGAACGCGCTCATCCCCATCGTGACGGTGGTGGGCGACCAGTTCGGGCGGCTCTTGGGCGGCGCCATCCTGACCGAGACCGTGTTCTCCTGGCCGGGGATGGGTCGGTACCTCATCGAGGCCATCGCCATGCGCGACTATCCCGTGATCCAGGCCATCATCCTGGTCTTCGCGGCATGCTTCTTCGTGATCAACCTGATCGTCGACATCTCGTACGGGCTCGTGGATCCCCGCGTGCGTGCGGAATGAGGACGCGCGCCGAATGAGCCGTCTCTTCCGCCACCGGGGCGCCGCCTGCGGCGCCGCCATCGTCGTGCTGCTCGCGGCGGTGGCGCTCTTCGCGCCGTGGCTGGCGCCCCACGACCCCGACGCCATGCGTCTCGGCGAGAACCTGCGGCCGCCGTCGTGGGCGCACCCCTTCGGCACGGACAGCCTCGGGCGGGACGTGCTGTCCCAGGTCATGTTCGGCGCGCGGATCTCGCTCGTCGTCGGCGGCGTCTCGGTGGGCCTGGCCCTGCTGGGCGGCGTGCCCATCGGTCTCGCCGCCGGCTTCGCGGGCGGCTGGCTCGACCGGATCACCATGCGTCTCGTGGACATCCTGGTGTCGTTCCCGACCATCCTGCTCGCGATCATCGTGATCACGATCTTCGGCCCTGGCCTTCGCAATGCCATGCTCGCCATCGGCATCGCGCAGGTGCCACTCTACGCGCGGCTGACACGGGGCGCCGTGCTGAGGGTCAAGGCGCTCGACTATGTGCTGGCCGCTCGGGCCTCGGGCGCCCGCGAGAGTCGCATCCTGTGGCGCCACGTCGTGCCGAACTGCCTGCCGCCACTGCTTGTCCAGTCCACGCTCTTCTTTGCCACCTCCATCCTGTCGGCCGCGTACCTGGGCTTTCTCGGCCTGGGCGCCCAGCCGCCGACGGCGGAGTGGGGGACGATGCTCAGCAAGGCTCGCGACTTCCTCCGCGTGGCGCCGCACGTGTCGATCTTTCCCGGCCTGACCATCATGGTGACGGTGGTCGGCCTCAACCTCCTCGGCGACGGCCTGCGCGACGTGCTCGATCCGCGCACGCGCGCCGCCTGAAAGGATGCCCCATGCGATACCGGTGGCCTGACGGCAAGCAGTCGGCGGTCGTGCTGTCCTTCGACTTCGACGCGGAGTCCGGCTTCTACTTCCGCGAGCCCGAGAAGGCCAAGCGGAGTCTTGCCGATCTCGAAGAGCGGCGCTTCGGGCCGCGGGTCGGCGTGGACAGGATTCTCCGCCTGCTCGACCGCTTGAAGCTCCGCGCAAGCTTCTTCATTCCCGGCTGGACGGTCGAGCACCACCCGGATCCGTCCAAGCGCATTCGCGACGCCGGCCACGAGATCGGCGCTCACGGCAATATGCACGAGGCGGTGGGCTTCCTCGACGCCGCGCAGGAAGAGACGATCATGCAGGAGCAGCTCGCCATCCTGCGGGATCAGCTCGGCGTGAAGCCGGCGGGGTACCGGTCGCCGTCGTGGGACGTCAACACCTGGACGCCAGGCATCCTCAAGCGCCACGGCTTCCTCTACGATACCTCGCTCATGGGCAATGACGTGCCCTACGAGATCGACAGCGAGGAGGGTCCCCTCGTGGAGGTGCCCGTGCAGTGGCTGCTCGACGACGCGCCGCTCTTCCGCCACGTGTACGGCGCCACCAATGCCATCGCCGATCCGGGCCGCGTGCTCCAGATGTGGAGCAAGGAGTTCGCGGCCATGCACACGGAGAACGGCTGCTTCGTGCTCACCTGCCACCCCTTCGTGAGCGGGCGCGCCTCGCGTATCGCACTGATCGAGGAGCTCGTCACCTATATGCGCAAGTTCCGGGGCGTGTGGTTCACGACCTGCGAGGGGGTGGCGCGCTGGCATGCGTCGGGGCAGGCAGCGGCTCCGGCTCGGGCCGCCAAGGGCTCGCGCCGCCGTCGGGCTCGAGCGAAGGCACGTTAGCGCGGCCTGAGCCAGCTCCCGAGCAAGGTTGCGATATTGCGCATGGCCACGCCGAGGTTCTGGTCGAAGTGCGAGGGTGCGTCGACCGTGGCCTGATCCGTCACGCCGCGGATCTCGAGACAGGGAGTCTGGCTGAAGGCGCAGGCCCGCGCCCCACCCGCTCCCTCCCACGCGACGGCCAGCGCGTCGGTGGCGAGCCTCAAGGCCTGCGCGCGCTCGACGGACACGATGTCCTCGTCGCCGCTCGCGACCTGGCCGAAGTGCATGGCGAATCCCGGGCCGGCAATGATCTCCCGGAGCTTTCGGATGGCCCCGGCGTCACCCTCGAATGTCGGAGCCGGCCGCCGAGGCTGGCTGAATCTCTGCTGGTAATCATGCTCGATGGTCCGGGTGGCGATCACGATGTCGCCCACGGCGATCCCATCGGCGAGCGCCCCGGCCGCGCCTGCGCACACCACCAGGTCCACGTGGCCGACGTGATCCAGGAGGTGACGCGTGTGGAGCGCGAACTGGGCCTTCCCGTGACCGCCCCAGGCGAGGCTCGCGTCGAGGTCGGGGACGACGGCGAGGGACAGGCGCCCCGCCTGCGCCTCGTCGACCCGTAGGCCGTCCGCGCGCATCGCCGTCGACAGCGCCTCCAGCTCGGCCCGAAGCGGCAGGACGATGAGCGTCGTCACGCCTGATCGCCTCTACTGCCAGCGTGAGCACATCTACTGAATGACGTCGTCCGCGGCGGACAGGATCTCGGGCGGTATCGTCACGCCCAGAGCGTTGGCCGTCCTGAGATTGATGACGAGCTCGAAGCGAGGCATCTCCACCGGCAGCTCGGCGGGCGGCGCTCCCTTGAGGATCTTGTCCACGAAGACGCCCGCGCGCCGATAGAGGGCGGCCATGTGCGCGCCATAGGTCATGAAGCCGTCGGCATCCATGAACTCGCGCCAGCCGAAGAGGACGGGCACCTGCTGAAGCAGGCCGACGCTGGCGATGCGGTGCCGCGACGCGTACGTGAGCGGATTCGGGGCCACGATGAGCGCGTCCGGGCGCGTCAACCGTATTGCCACTATCGCGGCGTTGAGGCCGGCCGCTCCGCGCACGTCGAGAGGCTGGACGGTGAGGCCGAGCTTGTCCGCCGCCGCTTGGGCCTCGGCAATGGAGGTGACGGCGCCATTGTGAATGATCGCGATCCGGGACAGGGACGGCAGGGTGTCCTTGAGTAGCTGCAGGCGGAGAGACGTCGCGCCGGGCAGGGCGTCCGAGGAGCCGGTGATGTTGCCTCCGGGCCGGCTCATGCTCGCGACGAATCCGCGGGCCACCGGATCGCCGACGCCCACCATCACGATGGGGATGGTTTTGGTCGCAAGCTGGGCCGCTGCGGTCGGTGTGGTGCCGCCCGTCACCAGAATGTCCACCGGTTCGAGGGCCAGCTGGCCAAGCCGTTCCTCACGATCCTCCGCATAGCGCACGTCGAGCGTGACCTCGCGCCCTTCGGAATATCCGAGCTCTTGCAGGCCCTGGCGCAAGGCTTCCAGCATCTGGGTCCGGGCCGTGGGCGTATCGGGGAAGAGCACGCCGATGCGGACAGGTCGCTGGGCGATTTGCGCAGCGGCCGGCATGGCCGCGCCCAGTAAGCTGGCGCCGGCGAGCAGGGTCGCCAGGACCGCCCTCCTTAAAGGATGCACTCGCCGTCCCTCGCCACCACCCGTCCGCCGCTGATCACCCAGGCGCGGGTCGGCCGCGCGACGACCAGCTCCGCCAGCGTCTCACCGGGGACCACCACGAAGTCTGCGCGACACCCGACGTCGAGCCCGTAGCCCTCGAGACCGAGCACGCGCGCGCCACCGCGCGTGACCACGTCGAGGGTCGCGTGCAGCAGCTCGTCCGTACGGAAGCCATTGCGCCACGCCAGCAGCATGGCGCGCTCGAGCATGTCCGCGGTGCCGAACGGCGTCCACGCATCGCGGATGGCGTCGGAGCCGGAGAACACGGTGACGCCGGCCGCGCGAAGGCGGGCCAGCGGCGGCACCGGCCGGTCGCCGGGGCCGTGGGTCATGATGGCGATGCGGTTGTCCACGAGCAGGTCCAGCATCGGGCCGAGCTCGCTCTCGTCGAGCTGGCCCAGGCAGAACGCGTGGCTGATGGAGACCTTGCCCGCGAGTCCGAGCGCGCGCGTGCGCTCGGCGATGAGCCGCATCTGGAAGGCGCCGAGCGCGCCTCCGTCGTGAAGATGAATGTCGATGCCGACGCCGTAGCGCCCGGCAATGCCGAAGACGATGTCGAGCTGCCCCTTCGGGTCCTGGTCCAAGCCCGCGGGATCGATGCCGCCGATCAGGTGCGCGCCCTCTTTCACCGCACGGTCGAGAAGCTCCGCGGTGCCCGGCCGCGTGACGACGCCGCTCTGTGGAAAAGCCACCACCTGGATCGACACGGCGTCCTTCAACCGGTCGCGCGCCGCCATGACGCCTTGGAAGTTGCGCAGGCCGATCTCGGTGTCGATGTCGACGTGGTTCCTGATGTGGAGTGTCCCGCGGCTGATCGCCTGCCGCGCCAATCGCTCGACCTGGACGTCGATCTTGAGATCGAGCAGGCGGCGCAGGCGGCGCTCGTTCTCGATGCGCTCGCGCACGGTGGGTCCGGCCTCGTGGGGCCGCCACGGCAGGCCCCAGTACGTCTTGTCGAGATGGATATGCCCGTCCACGAAGGCGGGCAGGACAATGCCATGCTGCCCGTCGACGACGGAGGCCCCCGCGGGGGCCTCGATGCCGCGAGTGAGACGCCGTATGATGCCGCCGGTGACCAGGATGTCGACATCGGCCCCGGCCATGGGCCGTACGTTCTTGACGAGGAGATCGTCGCTCATGCCCGGACCTTGAGCGACTGGCCGCGCCAAGTCAAGAGCCGCGGCCGCCCGTCTTGTGTTACGTTCTGCGTCGCGAGACGGACAGTTGGCGCGGTGAATCCGGAGTTCACCAGGAGACAGGACGCGCATGACCATCAAGGGCAAGGCGTATATCGCAGGCATCTTCGAGCATCCCACGCGCAAGGCCGACGACAAGTCGCTGGCCCAGCTCCACGCGGAGTCGGCGCGCGGCGCGCTGGCGGACGCGGGACTCACGCGCGAGGACGTGGACGGTTACTTCTGCGCCGGCGACGCGCCGGGCCTGGGCGGGCTGTCCATGGCGGACTACATGGGGCTGAGGCTCCGTCACATCGACACGACGGAGACCGGCGGATCGTCCTATGTCATTCACGTCGGCCATGCGGCCGAGGCCATCGCCGCCGGCAAGTGTGACGTGGCACTGATCACGCTGGCCGGCCGCCCGCGCGCCGAGGGCATGGCCACCGGCACGGCGCCGCGCAACTACGGCGCTGCGCCCGACGTCGCCTTCGAGTTTCCGTTCGGCCCCACCGTGGTCAATCAGTACGCGATGGCGGCGATGCGGCACATGCACCAGTTCGGGACCACCAGCCAGCAGCTCGCCTGGATCAAGGTCGCCGCCTCGCAGCACGCCCAGCACAATCCGCTGGCCCTGCTGCGCGAGGTGGTCACGGTCGACGAGGTCGTCAGCTCGCCGATGATCTCCGACCCGCTTCATCGGCTCGACTGCTGCGTCATCACCGACGGCGGCGGCGCCATCGTGGTCGTGAAGCCGGAGATCGCGAAGCGACTCAATCGTCCGCGCGTCAAGGTGCTCGGGGCCGGGGAAGCCGTGAAGCACCAGATGGGCGGGCAGGTCGACCTGACCTATACCGGCGCGATGTGGTCGGGGCCCCGGGCCTTCGCGGAGGCCGGCGTCACTCCGGCGGATATCAAGTACGTGTCCATCTACGATAGCTTCACCATCACGGTGCTCATCACGCTCGAGGACTTGGGCTTCTGCGCCAAGGGGCAGGGAGGCAAGCTCGTGTCCGACGGCAACCTCATCTCCGGTACCGGCAAGCTCCCGTTCAACACCGACGGCGGCGGGCTCTGCAACAACCACCCGGCGAATCGCGGCGGGCTGACCAAGGTGGTCGAGGCGGTGCGCCAGCTTCGCGGCGAGGCGCACCCCAAGGTCCAGGTGAAGAACTGCAACATCGCGCTCGCGCACGGCACCGGCGGCTCGCTCGGCACGCGGCACGGCAGCGCTACCCTGATCATGGAGAGGGAGTAGAGCGATGGCCGGACCGGAGCGGAAGATCCCGGCGCCGGAAGCCAGTCCCGAGACGCGGCCCTTCTGGGAGGCGGCGGCGCAGGGGCGCCTGCTGATCGGGAAGTGCAAGACCTGCGGCAAGCCGCACTACTACCCGCGCACGCTCTGCCCGTTCTGCGGCAGCGACGCGACGGAGTGGGTCCAGGCCGCCGGCGGCGGCTCGATCTACTCGTACAGCGTGATGCGGCGGGTGCCCGCCCCGTATGCGCTGGCCTACGTGACGCTCGACGAGGGCGTGACGATGATGACCAATATCGTCGACTGCGACCTCGACGCCATCCGGATCGGGCAGCGGGTGCGGGTGGTCTTCAAGCCTACCGAGGGCGGCCCGCCGGTCCCGATGTTCACGCCCGAGGGGCGCTAGGAGGGACGGCCGGGTTTCGTCGCGCGCGCCGACTCGTAGACGAGCCGCGCGGTGGCAATGTCCTCGATGGCGATGCCGACGGATTTGAACACCGTTGTGTCCGAGACGCGGGCCGGCTTCGAGCCGGCAAAGATCTCCCCGACCTCGGCATAGATGGGGGCTTTGGAGAGGATCACGTCTCCCGATTCCTTCAGCACCGCTTCCCGGGAGTCCACCACCAGCACGTTGGCCATGGCATCGTCGTCGAGCTCTCGCCACGTCGGACGCGGAGACCCCACGGCATTGACATGGGCGCCCGGCTTGAGCCACGCGCCTTTCAGAATCGGCTCCCGCGCGTTCGTGGCGGTCACGATCACGTCCGCGCCCCGTACCGCCGTCTCGGCATCCATGGCCCGTGCGCCGTGCTCTCGGGCGAAGCGCTCGGCATGATCGATCGATCGGCTCCACACGCGAACGTCGTCGAAGCGCCGCACCTGGGAGAGAGCCTCAAGGTGGGCCTTGGCCTGGACCCCGCTCCCCAGAAGAGCGAGGACGCGGCTGTCGGGCGATGTCAGATGCTTCGTGACCGCCGCCGAGACGGCGGCCGTCCGCATCTCCGTGATCAGGCGGCCGTCCATGACCGCGAGCGGCTCCCCCGTATCCGGCCGGAACAGCAGGATCATCGCGAGGTGCGTGGGAACCTCGGTGCCGGCATTGCCGGGGTAGAAACTCACCATCTTGAGCCCCATTGCGTCGTCCGCCACCGCGGGCATGATGCCGAGGTACCGCTTCCCATCCTCGATGGTGATCATGTTCCGCATGGGCTGGATGACGCGCCCCCTGGAGAAGTCAGCGAGAGCGGTCTCCATCTCGGCAATGAGAGGATCCCAGCGTAGCACCGCATGCACGGCGTGCTCGTCCAGATACATCACCATGGGCCGTCCTTTCCGACGCAAGACTGGGGTCAGATCAGCAGGTCTGACTACGGAAGGTAGTCGAGCACTTCGGCGCGGGTGTATTCCGTCCGCGCCCCCTGACCGTCGATGAGGACGAGCCGGTCACCCTGCGCGGAGTAGCGGGCGGTGGTCCTCGACGCCGGCGAGAGGCCCAGGGTCAGCTCGTCGCCCGACACGCTCCAGGAGCCGCCGTCGGCCCGGAGGGGCAGCCGGTACACCATCCGGCCATCGGCCGCGTATTTGATGAACGCGGTCTGCCCGGACTCGTGCAGCGTTGTCCAGACACCCACGATGGGGGCGTCCTGCGGGCCTCCGGCACGCTTGCGCGTGAGCTTCGTCTCGCCGCCAAATTGCGGGTCCTTCTGGATCAGGGTGTCACCCTCGAGCCGGAAGCTCGCTACCTGGGTTTCGGTGGAGCCGCTGTTCGGGTGCCGGTAGGAGGTGAGGAGCAGGCGCCCCTTCACCTCGTAGGTCAGCTCGACCATCACGACGACCCAGGTCGTCATGGAACCATCCGGCCGGAACTCGAAGACCCGCCCCAGCCCTCCCGCGGACCGGACCACGGATTCCCACCGGCCGATGAGCGGCGGGGCCGCGTCCGCCGCCCCCGACCGCGCCGCCGTTGCCCCGAGCCAGGCGAGCACGGCCAGAGTGACGAGAAGAGACCATGGCGCCGTGCGGCCTCCCACGAGCATCAGACGTGACCGGCCAGCGCGGAGAGGAACTGCTGCCCCGCCATGCCGGTGGCCCCGATGACGGCAACGGTCTTCTTCTTCATCGCTAACGTTCCCACGATACCCAACGGTTAGCAGCTTCAAGAAGCGAAAACGTAGAATAGTCGAGGATCGCGCCGGCGCACAAGACCGCCGGCCACTTGCCGAGAGCGGGCATCCCCATTACTCTCGGAACCCATGCGCCATGTCCGACTCGGCCGCACCGGGCTGCACGTCTCCCGTCTCTGTCTCGGTACGATGACCTTCGGTCTCCAGTGCGACGAGCCCGCGTCGGTCGCCATTCTCGACCGCGCGGCCGCCGGCGGCATCACCTTTCTCGACACCGCCGACGTGTATCCGCTGGGCGGTACGTTCGACACGATTGGCCGCACGGAGGAGATTCTCGGGCGCTGGCTCCGGGGCCGCCGCCATGATTTTATCGTCGCCACCAAGTGCTCGGGGGCGACGAGTCCGAAGGCCTGGGACCGGGGCACTTCGCGCAAGCACATCCTCGACGCCATCGAGGCGTCGCTCCGTCGCATCGGCACCGACTATGTCGATCTGTACCAGATCCACCATCCCGATCCCGAGACGCCGATGGAGGAGACGCTCAGGGCGCTCGACGACGTCGTCCGCGCGGGCAAGGCGCGCTACGTCGGGTGCTCGAACTACCACGCGTACCAGGTGGCGCGCGCGCTCGGCCGGAGTGAGGCGCGGGGGCTGGTGCGCCTCGACTCGGTGCAGCCGCGCTATAACCTGCTCTTCCGGCAGATCGAGCGCGAGCTCCTGCCGCTCTGCCAGGAAGAAGGAGTCGGCGTCATTCCGTACAATCCGCTCGCCGGAGGCCTGCTCTCGGGCAAGCATCGGCGCGACGCGGGCCCGGCGGCGGGCACCCGCTTCACCCTCGGCACCGCCGCCGGGCGTTACCAGGAGCGCTACTGGCACGAGCGGGAATTCCAGACGGTGGAGGCTCTGCGCCCGCTGGCCGCCGCGGCCGGCATGTCCATGGCGCAGATGGCCGTGGCCTGGGCGCTGGCGCATCCGGCCATCACCGCGCCGATCGTCGGCGCGAGCCGGGCCGACCAGCTCGACGACGTGCTCGCCGCCGCCGACAAGGACATGCCCGGCGATTTGAAGGCGCGGCTCGACGAGCTGACCCGCGAATATCGCTACGGGGACGATCCGCGGTGAGCCGATCGGAGGATCGCTAGGCATGGCACGCGTGGCTTTGCTCGACGACTATCAGGGTGTGGCGCTGGGCATGGCCGACTGGAAGAGCCTGCCGAAGGACACCGAGGTCGTGG
>Ga0335070_10008088_pt1 | contig 12335 bp, 10 predicted proteins | sample Lox_Sample_13_FD_206722 | JGI IMG/M metagenome (GOLD analysis project Ga0335070, IMG submission 206722) | Soil microbial communities from Loxahatchee National Wildlife Refuge, Florida, United States - Lox_Sample_1.3 | ecosystem: Environmental > Terrestrial > Soil > Wetlands | place: USA...
TCGCCGGGCATGGTCCGCCTCAGCCGCGGCGCCTCCGCGCCCTGCGTTCAACGTGCAGGATGAGGCTGCCGACGAGCGCCGTGACGAACGGCTGGAGGGCGAGAAGTCCCCGCCTGAAGTCGACCGGTTCCCTGAGAACGAGGCCTTCGAGGAGGAGCCAGAGGACGAGCTCGAGGCTCGACATGAAGAGGAGGAAGAGGGCGTTGCGGAAGAACGCCCCGACGTCGAACCGGCGCGAGATGTATCCGGTCCCGAAACCGAGGAGGGTCTTGGTCAGGCCGGCGACGCCGAAGACGCCGAGCGAAAAGGAGTCCTGGATAAGCCCGCAGACCGCGCCGAGAACCGCCCCGAAGACTTCGTCCCGGCCGACCGAGAAGGTGACGACCACGATGGCAAAAGCGTTCACGGCGATCAGGACCGACGGCCGTGCGCCGCCGATGAGGGCGTAGAAGGCGAAGGCCGCCAGGGTCGCCAGCGCGGCCCGGACGGCGTCACGGAGGACGGTCTCCCTCATTTCCTGCCGCCGGGCGCCGCCCCGGGCAGGACGGCGACGATGTCGAGCGTCGCGTAGCTGAAATAAGGCAGGACGCCGATCTCCTTGAACACGTCCGCCGTCGGCCTGATGGAGACGATGTGGCCGACGTGGAGACCGGCTGGATAGATCTTGTCGAACCCGGTCGTGAGGAGGTCCTCCCCCTCCTGCCCGCCCTTGACCGTGGCCAGGATGTACTTCATGACGCAGCGATTTCCCTGCTTGCCGGAGAGGATGCCGACGATCTTATCGGTCGCGGAGACGACGCTGACGCCGCTGTCCGGGTCGGTGATGAGCTGGACCATGGCTTCGTCGGCGGAGACCGGGGCGATCGTCCGGCCGACGAGGTTCCCGTACCGGTCGCAAACCGGCATGTCGGGCCGGACGCCGGCCCGGGTCCCCCGGTCGATGACGAGGGCCCGGTAGTAGTTCTCGCTGTCGGTGCCGACGACGCGGGCCGGGATCAGGGACTTGCGGAAGGCCTCCAGGCTGTCGCGGACCTCGGCCTCGGACCGGAACCGCGTCAGGCCGTCGGCGAGGACCTTGTTCTCCTGCTCGAGGAAGAAGAGCTCCCGCTTGAGGGCCTGGTTCTCGACGCGGACCCGGCGGAGGTCGAAGTAGTCCGTCCAGACCGCCCGGAGCCCCCGGAAGGCCGAGACAGCCGCCTTCTGGAAAGGGGAGAATGCGGCGAAAACGGCCCGCTCGAAGAGCTTCTTTTCCGCGCCCCTGGGGACCTGGACGGAGATGAGGAGGAGATGGAGGAGGACGAGCCCCCCGAGGATGAGGAAACTCTTCCGTTTCTCCCAATGGAGCATGGAACCTCTCGCGGCCGCCGGGCCCGTCGTCTAGTCGAGGGAGATCTTCTTCAGCAGGTCCAGGTCGTCCAGCATCTTGCCCGCGCCGAGGACGACCGTCGTCAGCGGGTCCTCGGTGATGAACACGGGCAACTGGGTCTCCTCCCGGATGCGCTTGTCCAGGTTCCTGAGCAGGGCCCCGCCGCCGGTCAGGATGATGCCCCGGTCGATGATGTCGGCGGACAGCTCGGGCGGGGTCCGCTCCAGGGCGATGCGGATGGCGTTGACGATGGCAGCCACGGTGTCCTCGATGGCCTCGCGGATCTCCTGGTCGTCGACGACGATCGTCCGCGGGATGCCCTCCCTCAGGTCCCGCCCCTTGATCTCCATGGTCATCGGCTCGTCGAGCGGGTAGGCTGAGCCGATCTGCATCTTGACCGTCTCCGCCGTCCGCTCGCCGATGAGGAGGTTATACTTCTTCTTGAGGTAGTGGATGATGGCCTCATCCATCTCGTTGCCGGCGATGCGGATGGAGTGGTTGAAGACGATGCCGTTGAGGGAGATGACGGCGATGTCCGTCGTGCCGCCGCCGACGTCCACGATCATGTTCCCGGTCGGGTCGGAAATGGGCAGGCCCGCCCCGATGGCCGCCGACATCGGCTGCTCGACGAGGTAGACCTCCGAGGCCTTGGCCCGCAGGGCGACGTCCTTGACGGCCCGGCGCTCGACCTGAGTGATGCCGGTCGGGATGCCAATGACGATCCGCGGCCGGAGGAGGAAGCCGCGGTTGTTCATGGCCTGCTTGATGAAGAAGTCGAGCATCTTCTCGGCGACCTCGAAATCGGCGATGACGCCGTCCCGCATCGGCTTGATGGCGACGATCGTGTTCGGCGTCTTGCCCAGCATCTCCTTGGCCCGGGACCCGACGGCCTCGACCTTGCCCGTGAGCTTGTTGATGACGCAGATGGACGGCTCCTGGACGATGATCCCCTTCCCCTTCAGGAAGATCAGCGTGTTCGCGGTCCCGAGGTCGACGGCGAGGTCGCAGAAAAGCCTGTCCTTCATCCAGCTGATGATGTTCATGAGCGCTCTCTCCAACGCGTCTCTTTTAGCACAATTTCCCCCCTGAAGCAAATGGGCGCCTCGGGGGGCGGCCCCGGCCCCCGGCGCTTGACATTATTTCCGGACTTCACATATACATAGGGGCATCCCGGAGAAGGAGCAAGCGATGAGCTATCAACCCTACGTCCCCGAAAAGACCGATATGAGGGAATTCACCCTCCGGGCCGTCCTCATCGGCCTCGTCCTGACCGTCATCCTGGGCGCCGCCAACGCCTACCTCGGCCTGCGGGCCGGGATGACGATCGCCGCCACCTACCCGGCGGCCGTCATCGGCATGGCTGTTCTGAGGCTCATGAGGGGCTCGATCCTCGAGGAGAACATCGCCCGGACGATCGGCTCCATCGGCGAATCGATCGCCGCCGGGGCCATCTTCACCATCCCCGCCTTCGTCATCTCCGGCGCTTGGACGAGCTTCAACGGCCTCGACGCTTACGTCAAGTCGACGGTCCTGATGTTCGTCGGCGGCCTCCTCGGCATCCTGTTCGTGACTTTCCTCCGGCGGGTCATGGTTACAGACCCCGACCTCGTCTTCCCCGAGTCGGTCGCCGCGGCCGAGATCCACAAGGCCGGCCAGAAAGGGAGCCAGGGATCGAGGTTCCTCTTTCAGGCCATGGGCTTCGGCGCGCTCATTTACTCCCTGGGCGTCATCCAGGTCTTCTCGGCCAGCAAGGACTTCATCATCCGGGTGGGCAAGATCGGCACGAGCTTCGTCCGGCTGGGCGCGGCCAAAGATGCCCCCAAGCTCGCCACGGGCGGCACCGTGGCCGTCTCAGGCCCGGGCATCTTCCCCGCTTATATCGGCGTCGGCTACATCATCGGGCCCCGCCTGGCCGCCCTCAACTTCGCCGGCGGCGTCCTGGCCTGGGGCCTGTTCGCCCCGCTGCTCATGTACTTCCTCGGCCCGCAGCTCATCACGACCTTCTACGGGGCCGGGGCCGTCCCGGCCGACGTCAACTGGATCGACATGGTGACCAACGTCTGGAAGTTCATCATCCGGCCGATCGCCGTCGGCGGCATGCTCGTCGGCGCCGGATACACCCTCTACAAGATGCGCAAGAACCTCGGCGCCGGCCTCAAGCGGTCGGTCGGCGACATCAGGAAGGCGGCCGGGCAGGGCGAGGTCGTCTCCCGGTGCGAGAAGGACCTCAACATGAAGGTCGTCGTCGTCCTGATGGCCTTGACCTTCGTGCTCATGGTCTTCGTCTACCAGACCTTCACCCGGTCGTTCGGCTCGGCCATCCTGGCCGCGGTCGTCATGGCCGTCGCCGGCTTCTTCTTCGCCGCCGTCTCCGGCAACCTCGTCGGCACGATCGGCGCGTCGAACAATCCCATCTCCGGCCTGACCCTCTCGACCCTGATCATCGCCGCCCTGCTCATGGTCCTCGTCGGGGCGACCGGGGTCCAGGGGGTCGCCGCGACACTCGGGGTCGCCGCCGTGGTCTGCGTCTCCTCGGCCGTGGCCGGCGAGATGCTCCAGGACCTTAAGGTCGGCCACATCCTGGGCGGCACGCCCTGGAAGATGGAGCTCGGCGACATCTTCGGCGTCCTCGTCGCCTCGCTCGTCATGTACTTCCCGCTGATGCTCCTCAACGGGGCGTTCACGTTCGGCAGCAAGGACCTGCCCGCCCCCCAGGCCGGACTGATGGCCGCGCTGGCCAAGGGCATCGTCGGCGGCGAGATGGCCTGGCCCCTCGTCATCGTCGGGATGTTCATGGGCTTCGCCTTCATCCTGGTCCAGGTCAGGTCGCCGATGCTCGTGGCCGTCGGCATGTACCTGCCTTTCGAGACGACCTTCGCCATCTTCGTCGGCGGCATGATCAAGGGATTGGTCGACAAGGCCATGGCCAGGCGGAAGTTCAACGCCGCCCAGACGGCCCGGGCAACCAACGTCGGCATCCTTCTCGCGGCCGGGCTGATCGCCGGCGAGGGCCTGATGGGCCTGGTCCGCGCGGCCTGGAAGTTCTTCTTCCTGCAGAACGTCATCCATTTCGACATCCCGACGGTCTTCAAGGGCGGCAAGTACTTCGGCGTCGTCGACCTCTATGTCGGCGGCCTGGCCGTGCTCGTCCTCATCGGCCTCTACCTCATCAAGGTCCCGCTCAAGAACGCCGGCGCGGCCGACGAGCCGCCGCCGCCTTCGGCCGTTATCTGAGCGCCTTCATCGCAGCGGGCTATGAGGGACTGTCCCCCGCGCGGGACGGCCCCTCTTTTCTTTTCGGCTGAATCGCGTAAAATACCGTCGAAGGCGATTCCCATGGCCGTGCGCAAGATCCTGATCATCGGTCACCCGTCCCTGACCAGGAAGGCGGAGCCCGTCGAAAAGATCGACGACGAGCTCGTCCGCCTGGCCGAGGACATGGTCGAGACCATGCACCGCGCCCCCGGCATCGGCCTGGCCGCGCCCCAGGTCGACGTCGGCAAGAGACTGATCACGGTCGACCTGTCCGTCGGGGAAAAGGCCGAGGAGCTGATGATCCTCATCAACCCCGAGATCACGCGCCAGGAGGGCGAATCCGTCTCGGAGGAGGGCTGCCTGTCCGTCCCGGACATCCGGGAGAAGGTCGCCCGGCCCTACCGCGTCGTCGTCAAGGCCCTTGACCTCGCCGGACGCCCGGTCGAAGTCGAGGGCGAGGACATGCTGGCCAGGGTCCTCTGTCACGAGATCGACCACCTCGACGGCCGGCTCTTCACAGACCGCCTCTCCCCGCTCAAGCGGACCCTCGTCCGCAAGAAACTGAAGAAGACGGCGGCCACCGGCCCGGACCTATGAGGATCGTCTTCTTCGGCAGCCCGGCCTCGGCCCTCCCGTCCCTCCGCGGCCTCATCGAAGCCGGCCACTCGGTCGAGCTCGTCGTCACTCAGCCAGACAAGCCGGCCGGGCGGGGACGGCGCCTGACGCCGAGCGCGGTCAAGGCGTTCGCCCTCGAGCGCGGCCTGCCCGTCCTCGAGCCCGCCCGGATCCGGAAGGACGACTCGGTCCTGCCCCGGCTCCGCGAGGCCAGGCCCGATGTCCACGTGGTCGTGGCCTACGGCCAGATCATCCCCGGCGCCATCATCGACTTCCCGCGGCGCCGGTCCCTCAATGTCCACTTCTCGCTTCTCCCGAAGTACAGAGGGGCGGCCCCGGTCCAGTGGACGGTCCTCAACGGGGAATCGGATACGGGAGTTACGGTCATCGTCCTCAACGCGCGGATGGACGAGGGGGACATCCTGGCCCAGGTCCGCACCTGGGTCGGGCCCCGGGAGACGGCCGCCGAGCTCGAGTCGCGGCTGGCCGTGATGGGCGCCCGTCTCCTCCTCGAAACCCTCGGCCGGCTCGACGCCATCGTCCCCGTCCCCCAGGACCAAGACCGGGCCACCTTGGCGCCGAAGATCGGAAAGGAGCTTGGGCGCATCGCCTGGTCCGAGCCGGCCGCGGCCGTCGACCGCAGGGTCCGGGCCCTGGCCGACCGGCCCGGCGCGTTCACCTTCTTCCGCGGCCGCCGTCTCGGGTTGTACACGGGGATGCCCCTCGACGACCGCGCGGAAGGCCGGCGTCCGGGCGAGATCATCTCCGTCGGCAAAGAGGGGCTCGCCGTCGCCTGCGGCGACGGGGGGGCCTATCTCATCGAGGCCCTCCAGCCCGAAGGCCGGGCCCGGATGTCCGCCCGCGACTTCGCCAACGGGGCGAAGGTCAGCGATGGCGAGACGTTCGGCGAGGAGTGAGGCCCTTCCTGGCCCGCGGCCGTCCGCTACTCGTCGATGATGAAGGTGTACGGGTTGACGGGCTTGCCGTCCCGGTGGACTTCGTAATGGACATGGGGGCCGAGGGCCTTGCCGGTGTGGCCCACGTAGCCGATGACGTCGCCGCGCTTGATCCTCTGGCCCTCGCGGACGACGCGCGCCTTGGTGTCCATCATGTGGCCGTAGATCGTAACAAGCCCGTTGGCGTGGCTGATGGTGACGTTATTGCCGAGGTACTTGTCCTTGACGACCTTGATGACGATCCCGTCCGCCGTAGCGTGGATGGGGTTCCCTTCATTCGTGGAGATATCGATCCCGTAGTGCATGACGACGTTCCCGGTGAAGGGGTCGGTCCTCATGCCGAAGGGCGAGCTGACCCAGCCGGCCGTTGGCATGATCGAAGGTGTCATATCCAGCTCGACGAGCATGCTCTGTGCGGTGTTGACGTCGAAGCCGAGGTTCGCCTCGGCGTTCTGGGCCCTCTGGACAAGGCCTTGAATCGACCCCTGCGTCAGGCCCGGGGGCGCGTCGGCCGGCGCCTGCGCCTCGGGTGCCGCGGCCTCGGGCTCGGCGCCACCTCCGCCCAGCCCGGCCGGCGACTTAAGGATGTCCGGCGATTTCAGGCCGAGGAGGATGTTGATCTTCTTCGCCAGCGTCTCGGAATTGCTGACCGCTGCCTGGAGCTGCGCGATGGACTTCTCGTAGTCGGCGATCTTGAGCTTCTGCTCGGCCGTCTCGCGGGTCAGGGCCTTGTAGCGCTGGCGGATGACGTTCAGGGAGGCGTAGTCGGCCAGGAAGACGACGAGCGCGAGGGCGAAGCCGGCGCCGGCCGCGGCCAGGATGCGCAGGGTCCGGCGCGAGAAGCAGAAGGTCTTGGTGCTCGTTTTCGTATGGGGGACGATGATGACGGACAGGAATTTCTTGGCCATGAATCCTCCCCTACTTAACACGAACCGAAAAATCGTGTCAAGGGCTTTGTCGGGATCACCCTCCGCACAGGACCGAACCTCCGTTGACGTTCAGGATCTCCCCCGTGATGTGGCGGGCCAGGTCGGACGCCAGGAATAGGATGGGCCCGGCCACGTCCTCCGGGGGCGGGATGCGCTTGAGCGGGATCGTCTGGCGGACCTTCTCTCTCATCCCCGGCTCGCTGAAGACCCCGGTGCACATGTCCGTGTCGACCCAGCCAGGGGCCACGGTGTTGACCCGGATGCCGAAGGGCGCGAGCTCCACGGCCAGGGACTTGGTGAAGGCGTGGAGGGCCCCCTTGCTCGCGGCGTAGTGGGAATGATGGGCCTCGCCGCGCACGCCGGCCGTCGAGCCGACGTTGATGATGCAGCCCCGCCCCTTGCCCTTCATGGAGGGAACGGCGGCGTTGGTAAGGTAAAAAACGCCGTCGACGTTGACGGCCATCGTTTCCCGGTAGACGGCCTCGTCCATCTCGCCCATCTCGAGATATGTCCAGACGCCGGCGTTGTTGACCACCGTGTCGAGCTCGCCCCAGCGGGACAGGACGTCGGCGACCATGCCGTCGGCTTCGGCCTTCGACGACACCTCGGCCTTATAGGCCAGGCATTCCCGGCCTGTCCTCTCGACCTCGCGGCGGACGGCCTCGGCCGCCTCTCGATTCGTCACGTAGCTGATGGCCACATCGCACCCCGCGCGGGCGAAGAGGAGGGCCGTCGCCCGGCCGATCCCCCTGGACCCGCCCGTTATCAACACCTTTCGTCCGTTTAGTCGGATCACCGGCCCTCCTTGCGTAAAACGGCCGTTTTCCCCCCGGAGCTGCCCCCGGCGACGTCAACGGGCATAGCCCAGCCCGAAATCTCCCATTTTGTCGAACTCGAGGGTTCGATAGACCTCCCCGGAATGGGGCAGGACCTTCTCGCGGAAGGCCGCCATGTACTCCTCGGTCGTCGGCAGGCGCCCCTTGAGGGCGGCCACCGCGGCCAGCTCGGCCGAGCCCAGGTAGACACGGGTCCAGTCGCCGAGGCGGTGGTCGAAGTTGCGGGTCGACGTCGCGAAGACGGTCGTCCCCGCCCTGACCCGGGCCTGGTTCCCCATGCAGAGGGAGCAGCCAGGAATCTCGGTCCGGGCCCCGGCCCCGGCGAAGACGGCATAGACGCCTTCCCGCATGAGCTCGGCGGCGTCCATCTTCGTCGGCGGGGCGACCCAGAGACGGACCGGGACGATCCCGGCCTTGTCGAGGATGCGTGCCGCGGCCCGGAAATGCCCGATGTTGGTCATGCACGAGCCGATGAAGACCTCCTGGACGGGGTCGCCGGCGACCTTCGACAGCGGCTTGACGTCGTCAGGGTCGTTGGGGCAGGCCAGGAGGGGCTCCTTGATCTCGGCCAGGTCGATGTCGAGGACGGCCTTGTACTCGGCATGGCCGTCGCGCCCGAGGAGGACGGGGGCCTCCAGCCACTTGCGGCAGGCCTCGATGCGCCGGCGCAGGGTCTCGGCGTTCTGATAGCCCTCCTCGATCATCTTCTCCATGAGGGCGACGTCGCTCTTGAGGTGGTCGGCGACGCGCTCCGGCTTGAGGGCGATCGCGGCCGCCGCCGCCGAGCGTTCGGCCGAAGCGTCGGTCAGCTCATAGGCCTGGTCGACGGTCAGGTCCTCGAGACCCTCCATCTCCAGGATGCAGCCGTTGAAGACGTTCTTCTTTCCCTTTTTCTCGACCGTCAGCAGGCCCTTCTGGATGGCGAAATAGGGCACCGCGTTGACGGCATCGCGGAGGGTGATGCCCGGGTTCATCCTGCCCTTGAAGCGGACGAGCACGGACTCGGGCATGTCGAGCGGCATGAAGCCCAGGGCGCCGGCGAAGGCGACGAGGCCGGAGCCGGCCGGGAAGCTGACCCCGATGGGGAACCGGGTGTGGGAGTCGCCGCCCGTGCCGACCGTATCGGGCAGGATGAGACGGTTGAGCCAGGAATGGATGACGCCGTCGCCCGGCCTGAGGGCGACCCCCTTGCGATCGGTCATGAAGCCCGGCAGCGTCCGGTGCATCTTCGCGTCGGCGGGCTTCGGGTAGGCGGCGGTATGGCAGAACGACTGCATGACGAGGTCGGCCTGGAACTCCAGGCACGCCAGCTCCTTGAGCTCGTCGGCCGTCATCGGCCCGGTCGTGTCCTGGGACCCGACGGTCGTCATGTGAGGCTCGCAGGCCGTGCCCGGGAGCGCGCCCGGCAGCCCGCAGGCGCGGCCGACGATCTTCTGGGCCAGGCTGTAGCCCTGGCCGGGCTTGGGCACGGGGTTCTCGATGGTGGTAAAAAAATCCGCCTCGGGCAGTCCCAGCGTCCGCCGGGCCTTGGCCGTCAGCTGGCGGCCGATGATCAGGGTCAGGCGCCCGCCGGCCCGGAACTCGTCCCGGATCGTCGGCGGCTTCCAGGCGAAGGTGGCCAGGACCTTGCCGGACGTTTCCAGGACCTGCCCGGCCTTCGTGTCGATGGTGATGACGTCGCCCGTCCGCAGGCCCGTGACGTCGCACATGATGGGCAGGCCGCCGGAGTCCTCGGTCGTATTGAAGAAGATGGGGGCGATAAGGCCGCCCATGACGACGCCGGCCCGCCGCTTGTTCGGGACGAACGGGATGTCCTCGCCGATGTGCCACATGAGCGAGTTGCAGGCCGACTTGCGGGACGAGCCGGTGCCGACGACATCCCCGACGAAGACGACCCGATGGCCCTCGTCGCGGAACTTGCGGATGGTCTCGAGGCCGCCGGGGAACCGCGTCTGGCCCATGGATTGGGCGTGGAGCGGAATGTCGGGCCGCGTCGGCGCGTGGCCAGCCGGCGAGAGGTCGTCCGTGTTGATCTCGCCGTCGACCTTGAAGACCTTGAGCACGAGCCGGGCCGGGAACTCCGGCCGGGACAGGAACCACTCCCCATTCGCCCAGGACTCGAGGACGGCCCGGGCATAGGGATTGGACTTGGACTTGCGGACGACCTCGTCATACGCCCCGTAGACAAGGACGATGTGGGCTAGGGCCCGGGCCGCGTCGGCGGCCAGGGCGGGGTCCTCGAGGAGGGAGACGAGCGGGGCGACGTTGTAGCCGCCGAGCATTGTCCCGAGCAGGAAGACGGCCTCGGCGCGGGGCACGGCCGGGGAGACGGCTTTCCCCTGGGCAACCCGGGTCAGCCACTCGGCCTTGACCCTGGCCGCCGGGTCGACGCCGGCCGGAACTCTGTTCCTCAGGAGGTTCAGGAAAACCTCAGTCTTCCCCGCCTCCGGGTGTTCGAGGAAGCGGCAGACGTCCTCGACTTCCGCCGGCGCGAGCGGCAGCGGCGGCAGGCCGGCCTTGGCCCTGTCATCTTTTTGTTCGAAGAATGTCTCGAGCATTGCGCGACTCCTGGCGGCAGTGATTGACGCCGGCGGGATGAACGTTCAGGGCCCCGCGGGCCGCCCGGGGGACCTCCGGCGCGCCCTCATTGTATCGGGGCCGGGGGCGGTTTGTCAAAGTCTCCTCGCCGCACAATGCGGCAAGATTCCTGTTGATTTCCGGGAAGAAAAGGGCTAGAATCTCTTTCCTGATTTGGCCTCAATTTTCGACCAACGGAGGAATCGAAGCATGGATTACGCCGCCATCGCCAGGGCCAAGGAGCACTTCGGCAAGCTCCTCGAGGTCCAGATGAAACGGATGGAAAAGGTCAAAGCCGCGCCCGATTGGATCGATTACAAGAAGCTCTCCCCGCTCAAGATCGGCATTGTGGCGGGCGATGGCATCGGCGTCTATATCGCCGTCCAGTCCAAGCGGGTCCTCGAGTTCCTGCTCAAGAACGAGGTCAAGTCCGGCAAGGTCGTCATCAAGGACATCGAAGGTCTGACGATCGAGAACCGGGCCGCCCACAAGAAGGCCATCCCGGACGACGTCCTCGAGGAGATCAAGAAGTACCACGTGACGCTCAAGGGCCCGACGACGACGCCGCGCAAGGGCGACCCCTGGCCGAACATCGAGAGCTGCAACGTGGCGTTGCGGAAGGAGCTCGACCTCTTCGCCAACGTCCGGCCCGTCCGCGTTCCCAAGCAGGGCATCGACTGGAAGTTCTTCCGCGAGAACACCGAAGATCTCTATGCCCTCGGCCCCTACGGCATCGACGTCGACGCGGACATCTCCATCGACTTCAAGCTCATCACCGCGCCCGGCGCGGACCGCATCTGCCGCCTCGCCTTCGAGGACGCGAAGAAGCTCGGCCGCACCCGAGTCACCTGCGTCACCAAGGCCAACGTCGTCAAGACGACCGACGGCCGCTTCCTCGAGAACTTCTACCGCATCGCCAAGGACTACCCCGGCATCGAGGCGGACGACTGGTATATCGACATCATGACGGCCAAGCTCGTCGACGAGAAGCGCCGGCGCGACTTTCAGGTCATGGTCCTGCCCAACCTCTACGGCGACATCCTGACCGACGAGGCCGCCGAGTTCCAGGGCGGCGTCGGCACGGCCGGCAGCGCCAATATCGGCAAGCAGTACGCCATGTTCGAGGCCATCCACGGCTCGGCGCCCCGGATGGTGGCCGAGGGCCGGGCCCAGTACGCCGACCCCTGCAGCATGATCCGCGCCGCGGCCATGCTCCTCGCCCACATCGGATACGCCGAGCTCGGCAAGAACCTGGAGATGGCCCTTGACATCACCGGGCAGTATGAGAAGAAGCTTGTCATCACCGGCCGCCCGACGGGCGTCACCGGCGAAGCCTTCACCGACTACGTCATGGACTGGGTCAAGAGCCCCAACCTCAAACAGGCCTGGGAGGGCTACGTCAAGGGCTGAGCCTCTGACCGGGGCCGGCCGTTCGAGAAACCGGGGCCGTGCGGCCATAGGCCGTGGAACCTTCGCATAAAGGAGAAAACAACATGCGCAAGAAGATCGCACTCGTCGGCGGCGGGCAGATCGGCCAGAACCTGGCCATGATCGCCGCGCAGAAGGAGCTGGGGGACATCGTTATCCTCGAGATCCCCGAGCTCGCCAACCCGGCCAAGGGCAAGGCCCTCGACCTCATGGAAATGGCCCCCCACGGCAACTACGACGCCAGCATCACCGCCACGTCCGACTACAAGGACATCGCCGGCGCCGACGTCGTCATTGTCACGGCCGGCCGGCCCCGCCAGGCCGGCATGACCCGCGAGGACCTCCTGGCCGTCAACCTGGCCATCATCAAGCA
>Ga0335070_10008090_pt1 | contig 12334 bp, 9 predicted proteins | sample Lox_Sample_13_FD_206722 | JGI IMG/M metagenome (GOLD analysis project Ga0335070, IMG submission 206722) | Soil microbial communities from Loxahatchee National Wildlife Refuge, Florida, United States - Lox_Sample_1.3 | ecosystem: Environmental > Terrestrial > Soil > Wetlands | place: USA: Florida...
TTCAGCAGCTTTCCGCCGCATCGCCTCGCGGTAGTGCTCCGCCCCGTGCTTCTGCCGCTGCCAGTGCATCCCCGTCGTCCGCTCGTCATAGACCTGCAGGCGGTAGGTTCCGACGTTCCGCTTACCCATTCTCGGATCTCTGGAAATGACTGAAGGCAAAGTAATAAAGCGCCCACCGTCCTTTGGCCAGCACTTTAGAATCGGAAAATCCAGCAGCGAAAAGTCGCCTTTCTTGATCACTTCCTTGCACGGCCCGGTCGCTACTTGCTTGGGAAAGAACTTCCCCATCTCAGCCAGCCTGGGCAGCATCTTGATTTTGTCCAGAAGTCCTTGTGGCGACTTGACTTCCATGAACATCCGGATGCGGTCGGCGATCTCGTCCAACGAGTCCACTTCCAGCGCCAGCTTCATCCGCCGCTCGGAACCGAATTGATTGATAAGAACTTTCGCGCCCGGATACCCCTTCACGTTCTCAAATAGCAGCGCCGGCCCGCCCGCGCCACGTTTCCCGCGCGCTCCCCATTTCGACACACGGTCTGTAATTTCAGTAATTTCCAGGATGGGATCGGCCTCAGCCTTGATCCGTTCCAACTCTCCGGCTTTGTCCAGCGCGGAGATCCATTCCCTCAAATCGCTATAGGCCAATCGTGCAATTCTCCTGTGCTGCGAATGCTGCCGGCACCCTCTTGGGTGACGAAGCAAACCACGATTATAGAGGCAGGCGCAACTTTTGCTGGCGAAGACGTGGGTAAAAGAATTTTCCGATAAACACGAGGGCGTGCTGTGGTTCAGCACGCCAGCGAGAATAACCTTGTTGTGGGCGCACTATCGCTTCTTCTTGGCGGTTTTCTTCGGCGGGGATTTCTTCGGCGGGGATTTCTTAGCCGCTGTTTTCTTCGCAGCGGACTTCGGAGTCGCTGCCTTCTTTCCTACAACCTTCTTCGAAGCAGGCTTGGCCTTCCTCGGCACGGCCTTCTTTGCCGGCTTGGCGGGGGCCTTCGCCGCTGTGGCGCGTGCGGCTCTGTTCGCGTCCGCGCCTCCCTTCGCCGGTGAAGCTGCTGGTGCTGAAGTGGCGACAGCAGCGGGTGCCGGAGCAGCCGCCGGCATCGGCGCTCCCTTCGGCTTCCTTCCACGCTTGGCAGTGACTGCCACCGCTGCGGCGGCGGGGGCTGCGGCCGCGGCTTCAGCAACGGCGGCGGCTTTGCCACGTCCGCGCTTGGGAGCCGGCGGCGGAGGCGGTGGAGGAGGTTCGTAGGGTTTCAGGAAGCTGACGACTTCGTTGTGCGAACGAAGCTTGCCATCGAGCAGCAGCAAAAACGCCTCATCGCAAATCTTCGAGTACTCGGGCAGTTGCGGAGTGATGCGCAGCTCCGCCATTTCAGCGATCGGCAGTCTCTCGCGCACCTGGCGCCACTTGGTCATGAAGTTGTGCAGCTTCTGCTCAACTCCGGACTGACGCGTGGTGAGACTCAGGAAGAGTATGCGCTCGGGCGCGGTAGCACTCAGGAGCTTCCAAGCGCCAGAATTGCTCGTGCCTTCTTTGCTATTGAGACGCTTCGCGAGGTCCTGCGCGTCGTGCTCCAAATGCTTCCACTTCGTGACAAAGTCGCGACGCTGCATCAGGCGCTGAATCTCTGACACATCTTTGTCGCTCATCTTGCGCGTCAGGAAATACATGGTGATGGGGCCGGACTCGACGGAGTAGCCGAGATCGCTTAGTTGCTGGCGCAGCCTGACGGCATGACCGAGATCGCTGGCCTCAGCTTTGGCCACGCTCAGGTGCGGATGCAGGAGCTTGAGCCAACCTTCCTTCTCGAGGGCGCGCATTACGCCGATGGGGTCGTCCTCATGGGCGAGCTGCTCGAGCTCTACGCCGATCGAACGCTTCTCGATGTACTCGACGTAGTTGTTCTCTTTGGCGGCGTCAAAACGCGCCTGCGTTCGTTCTTCCAACGGCCAGTGGAAACGCGCGCCCAGGCGCACGGCGCGCAACAGGCGAATCGGATCTTCCAGAAACGCGTAGTTGTGCAGAATGCGAAGCACCTTAGCCTCAATGTCGGCCACACCGTTGAACGGATCCAGGAGGAGTCCTCGGGAGCCTGGATTCAACGAAAGTGCCATGGCATTAACCGTAAAGTCGCGGCGGCGAAGGTCTTCGTTAATGGTGGCGGAAGAAATCTGTGGAGACTTGCCGGGTTTGTCGTAAATCTCTGAACGCGTTTGGTTTAGCTCGGCGCGGACGTTGCCCGGCATGAGTAGATGCAAGGCACGCAGGTCCTCGTCGACGCCCTCAATGGAGATTCCAGCTTTCTCCAGTTCTTTCTGTAGCTTAAGCGGATTGCCCTGGACGGAGAGGTCGATATCGCGGATGGGGAAGCCGGTAATGAGATCGCGGATGGTGCCGCCTGTGAGGTAAAGATTGAGGCCGGTGTGCCGGGCTATTTCCTGGATCAGGTTCACACCGCGCTGCTGATCCGGTGTGAGCCGGGTCTCCATACTATAAATGTAGTCTGCCATCTAAATATCTGAATCTAATCGTGCTAGCCGAATTTTACCCGAGGGCACACGGATGTACTTCGTGGCTGCACGTTAGCATGAACGCTTGGACTGCCGCTGCTGCAGGCACACGCAACTTACTCTCAACTCAATACTTAAGTCTCACTGCACCGGTCGCGCTGCAATGCGACAATAACACAGTGATGACGATTTGGCTACACAGTCGGTTGGAACGGGCACTTTTTCGTCAAAAGTGCGACAATTTGTGTTCAGTTCGACACTGGCCGAATATCTAGCGTAAGCAGCGCACATGGGTACGACGCACAAAAAGGTGGTCGTCCGCAAAATGGACCGGGACACGGTGAGCGGGTACGTGTCTGCGACGTTCGTTGCTGCCGGGAAGATCGAGGTGCTGAACACGGCGGGAAACGTGGTGGCGCTCGACTTGAAAGACGTCAAGGGCGTGTATTTTGTGCGGGAGTTTGGAGATTCGGAGTCGCTGACGCGCAAGACGTTTACGTCGCGGCCGCGGACCGAAGGACTGTGGGTCAGGCTGCGCTTCCGCGATAACGAGATCATCGAAGGGATGATGCCGAACGACCTGATCCAGGAAAGCGGCGACGGGTTCTCGATAATTCCTCCGGACACGAGGTCGAACACGCAGAGGATCTTCGTACCGCGAGCGGCGCTGGAAGAGATGACGGTACTGGCAGTGATCGGAGAGCGGAAGTCGCAGCGGCGCGGCAGGCGACCCGACGATACCCGTCAAGTGCCGATGTTCACGTAGGACCGCGCGGGCAACGGGAATCGGCTAACCTGATGGGTCGCGAGGTTCGCGGCAATCCGTATGAAACTTGGCGAAATTGCGAAGGCGCTGAACGCCGTGTTGGAGAATGGCGACCCTGAGACTCAGATTTTGGGCGTGGCGGGAATCGAAGAGGCCCAGGCCGGACAGATCACGTTTGTGGCAAATCCGAAGTATGCGGCGGCCGCGAAGTCCACGGCAGCAAGCGCGGTAATCGTGACGGAGGACTTCCCCGGTATTTCGGCGGCGATGCTGCGCAGTAAGAATCCCTACTTGAGTTTTGCGCGGGCGATTGATTTGTTCTATCAACCGCCGCGCTATGCCGCGGGACTACATCCGACAGCGGTGATTGCGCCGACGGCGAAGATTGGAGCCAACGCGCACGTCGGGGCGTATGTGGTCATCGAGGAGGGCGTAGTGATTGGCGCCGACGCGGTGTTGCTGCCGCACGTCGTGATTTATCGCGGAGCGCGGATTGGGAACAACTTCTTCGCGCACGCCCACGCGGTGGTGCGCGAAGACTGCAGCCTGGGCGACAATGTAGTGCTGCAGAATGGGGCCATCGTCGGGGCGGACGGATTTGGGTTCGCGCGCGACGGCGAGCATTGGGAGAAGATTTCGCAGTCGGGACCCGCGGTGCTGGAGAGCGACGTGGAAGTACAGGCCAACGCCTGCATCGACCGTGCCAGCGTGGGTGAAACAAGGATCGCGCGCGGAGTGAAAATCGACAACCTGGCGCAAGTGGGCCACGGCTCGGTGGTGGGCGAACATACGCTGCTGTGCGCGCAGGTCGGACTGGCAGGATCGACGGTGGTGGGAAAAAACGTCATCATCGCCGGGCAGGCCGGGGTAGCGGGACACTGCAATGTGGGCGACGACGTGGTGATCACCGCGCAGAGCGGCACGCATGGCGATATTCCGGCGGGAAGCATGGTGAGCGGGTCGCCGGCGTTCGAGCACGGCAAGTGGCTGCGAGCCGTGAATGCCTTTATGCGCCTGCCAGAGATCGCGAAGACAGTACGTGAGCTGGCTTCTAAGCGAACTGTAGCGAAAGATGAAAAGTGAACTCCGCGCGAAGTTGCGAAGCTATCCTCCGGTGCCAGGCGCACGAGTGATGGCACCGCGCCTTAGATTGATCCCTTGAAGAACCTATCCCAAGTGAGGGCCGCAGCTGAGAAGAATGCGGTGGAGGCGCGCTATGCCCAGCAGCGGCGAGACGCGCGTCTGACACTGACGCTGGGCGGCCTATCGATTGCGGCATTGCTGTGGTACTACGTCCACCAGGAAGTACTGCTATACGGTGATGCGGTCGCGCACATCAATATCGCACGGCGCGTGGTGGATACGCGGTCGTGGCTGTCGTCATTCTTCCAATTGGGGACGGTGTGGCTGCCGCTGCCGCACATCCTGATGCTCCCGTTCGTGTGGAACAAGGCGCTGTGGATGACGGGTATCGCCGGCTCAATCGCGAGCATGGCGGCGTATATCGTCGGGTCGCTGGGGATTTTTCGCCTGGTGAGTGCGCGCGCGGCGCAAGGCGTGGCGTACCTGGCGGCGGCGATGTATGCCTTCAATCCCAACTTGCTTTACATGCAAAGCACGGCGATGAACGAGCCGCTGTACCTCGCGTTCTTCATCTGGGCGATCGTGTATTTTGACGAGTGGGTGCGGGGGCTCGCGGTCGATAGGGTAATCGGGCGGCCGGCCGAGCGCGCATTGGAAGGTTGTGGTATGGCGCTGGCGGGCGGCGTTGCGACGCGGTACGACGGATGGTTCTTCGGCGCGATCATGGGCGTGCTGGTGCTCGGCATGTTTGCGCGATGGTGGCGTGGAGCGACTGATGCTGAGCGTAAGCGGCGGATGGCGAAGTCGCTGGCCGAGTTTCTGCTGCTGAATGCCTTGGTGCCGGTGTTCTGGCTGGCGTACAACCATCGTGTGTCGGGCCGGGCAATGGATTGGGCAAATGGACCTTACTCGGCGAGAGCAATTGCCGAGCGCACGACCGCCAAGGGTGCGCCGCCATATCCGGGGAAAGAGCATGTGGTGACGGCGGGACTGTATTTTCTGAAGGCGGCGAAACTCAACGTGGGTCCGGGGCGGTGGGGCGATGTGTTGTTGCTGCTCGCCCTGGCGGGAACGGGCGTGGCGATCCGGCGCTGGCGTGAGTATCGAACGTGGCTGCTACTTTGGGTACCGCTGGTTTTCTACGCGCTGTCGATTGCGTACGGTAGCGTGCCCATCTTCATTCCGGAGTGGTGGCCATTTTCGTACTACAACGTGCGGTACGGATTGCAGCTGCTGCCGGTGTTCGCGGTGTTTCCTGTTGTGTTCGCCGGCTTTCTGGTTGAACGCCTGGGAGCGCGATGGAAGCCGCAGCTCGTGTTCAGCATGCTGGCGTTGGCAGTGGCGGCGAGTTATCTGTCGGCCTATGCAGAGGTGCCGGTCACGCTGCAGGAAGCGCGGGTGAATGCGCGCACGCGCAGGATTCTCGAAAACGCACTGGCGCGGTACCTGGCGAAGCTGCCGCCTTCAACGACGCTGCTGATGTATCAGGGTGAGCACGTCGGCGCGTTGCAGGAAGCGGGGATTCCGCTGTGTCATGTAATCAGTGAGGTAAACCATCCGGAGTGGGAATGGGCGCTGCTGGATCCGGCAAAGCATGCAGACGTGATCGTCGCTTTCAAGGGCGATCCGGTGTGGATGACGGCGCGCGAACATAGGGATGAACTTACCGAGGTCATGAGCATCGTGGTGCCCGAGCAAGCGAAGGCGGTGGTTTATGAGAGCAATCGCGCGGGCGCCGTGCGTCCACACCAGTAACGCTTCGCTTTGCTACACTCGACTTTCTTATGGCCCCTATTCCTTTCGTAAAGGCCTCGGCCTGCGGCAACGACTTCCTGATGATCGCGAGCGAGCATGCGCCGACGGACATAGCGGCATTTACGCGGCGCATCTGTGACCGTCATAATGGCGTGGGCGCCGACGGCGTGGAGTGGGTTCTGCCCGCGACCGATGCGGACCTGGCAATTCGGCTGGTGAACGCCGACGGATCGGACGCGGAGATTTCCGGCAACGGCACGCGTTGCGTAGCGGCGTGGTACAGCGCCGAACATGAACAGGATGTGGTGAAGATTCGCACCGACGCAGGCATCAGGACGTGTGAACTGGTTGGGCGGGTGGGCCAGACGTTTGAGTTTCGTACTGCGATGGGGCGGCCGGAAATCTGCGGCATGAAGCGGGTGAGACTGCTCGATCGCGAAGTCGAGGGCATCGCGGTTTCGATGGGGAATCCGCATTTTTTGGTGTTCGTCGCTGGGTTCGAGAATGGCTGGCAAGCATGGACGGGCGAGGCGGCGGTGCATCGCGATTTTCCGCACGGAACCAACGTGGAGCTGGTGCGAGTGCTGAATGAGCACGAGATCGATGTTCGCTTTTGCGAACGCGGCGTGGGAGAGACGATGTCGTCGGGCACGGGCTCGGCGGCGGCGGCGGCGGCGGCGATCCATGCGGGGCGCGCGAAATCTCCCGTGCGCGTGCATGCTCCGGGAGGCGCGCAGACCGTAGCGTGGGACGGCGAGCTGACACTCCTGGGGCCTGCAACGATACTCTGCCGGGGAGAATTTTTCAGTTAAGATAGGGCTTCTTCATGGGGCACTTCACACAAGCCAAGCGCGTGCGCCCGGACGCACTGCGGCGCGGCGACCAGGTCGGGATTATCGCGCCCGCGGGCGCGATTGAGGCGAGCGCTCTCGACGCCGGTGCGGCATGGTTGCGTCAAAAGGGATTCGAGCCGATCTATTCTCCTTCAATCGTAGATCGGGACTTGTACTTTGCGGGCAGCGCCGCGCGGCGGCTCGATGAGTGCCACGAGATGTTCGCCCGCGAGGATGTGAAGGCAATCATTTGCGCGCGCGGCGGGTATGGGTGCAACTATCTATTGCCCGGGATCGATCTTGAACTGATACGCGCGAATCCGAAGATTTTCTGCGGGTGCAGCGATGTGACGACGTTGCTGACGTTTCTCTGCGACCGCGCCGGCATGGTGACTTTTCACGGTCCGATGCTGAACGTGGATGTGCGGCCGGATGGCGTCGACGAGTCATCGTGGTCAGCGGCGATCTGTTCAGGCGAGGCGTACGAGCGCGAGTTTGCAGCGGACGAGGTGCAGGCGCTCGTTCCCGGCAGCGCCGAGGGATTGCTCTACGGCGGCTGCCTGTCATTGCTGTGCGCCTCGCTGGGAACACCGTACGAAATCGAGACGCGCGGGACAATCCTCTTTTTAGAGGACCTTGCGGAACCCGCGTTTCGCATCGATCGCATGCTGATGCACTTGAAACTTGCCGGAAAGTTCGAAGGCGTACGCGGGATCATCTTCGGCGAGATGCTCAATTGCGGGCCGAAGAATGACGTCGCCGATACCTTGCAGCAGGTGGTCCTGCGGGTGGTCGGCGATCTCGGCGTGCCGATCGCGTATGGGCTCAAGTCGGGTCACGTAACGCGCGCCAACATCACACTGCCGATCGGAGTCCACTCGACGTTCTCCGCGACGGAGACCGTGAGACTGGGTTGGTCGGCGGCAGTTCGGGCCGAAGCCGTGCCCGCCGAATCCCACAAATCATGAGCGCGAAACACATACATCTGATCGGAATTTGCGGCACCGCGATGGCCTCGCTGGCCGGAATGCTGCAACAACGTGGGTATCGGGTCACGGGATCGGACGCAGCGGCCTATCCCCCAATGTCGGATTTCCTGGCGTCGCTTGGCATTCCCGTGGCGCAGGGGTTCGCCGAGGCGAACCTCGAGCCCGTCCCTGATCTGGTGATCGTGGGCAACGCGATTTCGCGCGGGAATGTGGAACTCGAAGACGTGCTCAATCGGCAGGTGCCGCTGCAGTCGATGGCGCAATTGCTGCACGACGAATTCCTCGTCGCGCGCGAGAGATTGGTAGTGGCGGGCACGCATGGCAAGACGACCACGTCCTCCCTGTTGGCGTGGCTGTTTGCGGAAGGCCAGCGTGCCCCCAGTTTTCTCATCGGCGGAATTCCGGAAAACTTTGGCAGCTCGTTCGCGCTCGGATCGGGGCAGGAATTCATCATAGAGGGCGATGAGTACGACACGGCGTTCTTCGACAAGGGGCCGAAGTTTCTGCATTACTTCCCCAATGCCGTGATTTTGACGTCAGTGGAGTTTGACCACGCCGATATCTACAAGGACCTCGACGACATAAAAACGGCATTCAAGCGCTTGGTGAACCTGATTCCGCAGCGCGGCTCGCTGGTTGCCTGGGACGGACATCGTAATGTGCACGAATGCGTGGCGCGCGCGTTTTGCCGAGTCGAGCGGTACGGGTTTGAACAGGCTTCGTTCTGGCGAATTACCGGCGTCGACTACGGCGCGGATACGACGCGATGGGAAGTGTTGCGCGGTGGCGCTCCATGGGCCGAGTTCGAGACGCAGCTGGCGGGCGAGTACAACGTGTTGAATGCAACCGCGGCGGCGGCGATGGCGGCGAACTATGGAATCGCGGTTGAGAGCATCGTGACGGCACTACGGTCGTTCCGCAGCGTCAAGCGACGGCTGGAAGTCAAAGCCGAGGTGCACGGGGTGACCGTCATCGACGATTTCGCGCACCACCCAACCGCGATCCGCGAAACGCTGCAGGCGCTGCGCACGCGATACGCAGGACGCCGTCTCTGGGCGGTGCTGGAGCCGCGGTCGAACACGTTGCGCCGCAAAGTGTTTGAGGCTGAATTGGCCGAGAGTCTGGCCAGGGCCGATGAGGTGGTGCTTGCCGGAGTATTCAGGTCGGACGCGATTTCTGAGCAGGAGCGGCTTGAACCGGAGCATGTCATCAAGCGCCTGCAGGCGAAAGGCGTTCCGGCACGACTGATTGGCACCGCGGATGAAATCGTCGAGGCGATCTCACCGGAGTTGCGCGAAGGAGATGTGGTGGCAGTGCTTTCGAACGGTGGATTTGGCGGGATCTACGAAAAACTCCCCGCACGATTGAATGCACTGCGCGAGGCGTCGACGCCTGCGTGAGATCGCCTCGCTACGATGGAATCCTGCGCCGCACCACCGCGCTGCTGGTTGTTTTCGCGTGTGCTGCAGTCGCGGTGGCGCGAACGCAGGTTACTTGTACCTCTCCGGCGAGCCCGCAACCGCATCCCACTGAATACTTCGTATCACTCGCGAACAACGGCAACCACCTGGCGCACGTGAGCATCCGGTTCACACAAGCGAGTGGGCCCTTCATGCTCGCCATGCCAGTTTGGAATGCCTTGTACCAGGTGCGCGACTTTGCGGCCAACATTGCAGACGTGCGGGCGGAAGGGGCCGCTGGCCAGCCGCTGCTAGTGCAGCACGCCAGGACGAGTGAATGGGAAGTGGCGCCGACCGGACCGTGCGCGGTCGTCGACTACGACATCCATCTCAACGCTTCCGGGCCGTTCGGCGCTCAGCTCAGTTCGGAGCACGGGTTTTTCAACTGGGCGATGGTGCTAATGTATTCGCCGGCGACCCGATTGCAGGCAATGAGTATCCAGTTGCTGGATGTCCCACCGACATGGTCGCTGCAGGACGTGCATTTGCTGGGTGAGGCCGCTGCCGGACAGGTGGAAGATCGGGCCGGCGTAGCTCGCAACTACGACGAACTGGTCGATAGTCCGGCAGAAGTGGGGAGCTTTCAGCACTTCGAGTACCAGCAGGACGGCGCGACCTACCACATTGTCGTACACGGCAGCGCGGGCGACTACGATTCGAGCAAACTGGAAGACAACCTGAAGCGCATCACGCACGCGCAAGTCGAGTGGATGGCTGACCGCCCATTCGACAGTTACACGTTCTTGTACCATTTTCCGCGCGGTCACGGCGCGGGCGGCATGGAGCACGCGTACGGCACGGCCATCGACATGAATGCTGACCGGTTGAACAGCGACATCATGCCGGTGTTGGGGGTGAGTTCGCACGAGTTTTTTCATCTGTGGAACGTGAAACGCATCCGGCCGCAGTCGCTCGAGCCGATCGACTACCAGCACATCCCGGATACGAGTTCGCTGTGGTTCAGCGAAGGGCTGACGAGCACAGTGGGCGACTTGATGCTCTGCCGCGCAGGGCTGTTCAACGAACAGCAATATCTGAACCGGGTTGCGGCGGAGATCACCGAGTTGCAAGGGCGGCCGGCCCGCCGCTGGCAATCCGTAGAACAATCGGGCCTGGAGGCATGGTTCGAAGGCAACGCGTTCTACCGCACGCCGGAGCGAAGCATCAGCTACTACAACAAGGGGGAAGTGGTCGGAGTGCTGCTCGACCTGCGCATTCGGCAACTTACCAACGGACACAAATCGCTGCGCGATCTGTTTCGCTGGATGAACGACAACTATGCGAAAAAGGGGTTGTATTTCCCTGGGTCCGATGGGGTCCAAAAGGCGGCCGAAGCCGTCAGCGGGCAAAGCTTTGCCGACTTCTTCCGCAACTTCATCTCGGGTGTGCAAGAGTTGCCCTACAACGAGTTCTTTTCGTTCGTCGGATTGCAAGCGGCGGAGACGACTGGCGTATATACGAGCCCGGGCTTCACGACTTCAGCCAATCTCGGCGGCCCGCCGGAGGTTGCGACTGTGGATGCAGGCAGCGAGGCGGCGCGAAGCGGCATCAGTATCGGCGATCGCATCGTGCTGTTGAATGGCAAGCCCGCCGCGGCGAGTTTCGATTTCGATGTATCACAGCTTAAGACGGGCTCTACAGTGAAGCTTCGCGTAGCAGAGCGACATGGCGAAAGAAACATCAAAATCAAACTGGTCTCACGCGAGACGCACTTGTACGTTCTGCAGGACGCGCCAAACATGACTCCGGAGCAGCGCGGGCACCGCACTGCGTGGCTTCATGGCGACGACGAACTCAAAGGGGAACCATGATTCGCACGCTCTTCATGCTGACCTTCTGGGGCCTATCAATTCTTGCCTTAGGGCCGTTTCTGCTCGCGTATTCATTTCTCGTCGGCAATGCGAACTTCATGTACAAAGTCGCCACGCGGCTGGGAATCACAGGCGTGCGGCTTGCCGGAGTTGCAATCGATTTGCGTGGGCTGGAGCGTCTCGATCCGAGCAAGAACTACATCTTCATGTCCAACCATGTATCGAATCTGGACCCGCCGGTTCTGGTGCCTTCGATTCCGGGCCGTTGCTCGGTGCTGGTGAAAAAACAAGTGTTTCGCGTTCCCATTTTTGGTGCCGCCATGAAGATGGGCGATCTCGTGCCTGTTGACCGGAGCAATCGCGAAGCGGCCATCGAAAGCGTGCGGGCGGCGGAGGAGGTCATGCGCCGCGGCTTGCACATGGTCATTTTCGTGGAAGGCACGCGTTCGACCGATGGGCGGCTGTTGCCGTTCAAGAAGGGACCGTTTCACCTGGCAAAGGCCGTGGGATTGCCGGTTGTGCCGGTGACTATCCTGGGGACGGAGAAATGCTGGCCCAAGGGAAAGTTCGCCATGCGCACGGGAACGGCAACCGTCATCTTTCATCCTCCGATTGACCCTGCGAACTTTGCCGATCGCGACGAACTGATGGCGGGCGTGCGTGAAATCATCGCCAGCGCCCTGCCGGAGCAGCGGCGGGGGTAGCTCCCTCTTCGTCTTCGTCGCTGCTAGTCTGTAAGATGAATGCCGCGAGTGCCCCCGCGACTAAAATAGTCCTGACAATCGCTATGAGAGATGCGTCAGCTCGCGAAACGTGTTAAACCGCTCGTCGATTTCTTCCCTCGTGAGCGACTGCAGGCGCTCGGTGCCGAAGCGTTCCACGGCGAACGAGCCCATCACGCTGCCGTAGAACATCGCGTGCTTCAAGACTTCGCGGGTCACTTCGTCCTGCGATGCAATGTGGCCCATGAATCCTCCGGCGAAGCTGTCACCGGCACCGGTCGGATCGCGAACTTCGTCGAGCGGAAGCGCCGGTGCGCGGAAGGGATGATGCCCGCCGGCAAACTCGCCGTCACGGAAAAAGATCGTCGCGCCGTACTCGCCGTGCTTGACCACCAGCG
>Ga0335070_10008092_pt1 | contig 12333 bp, 10 predicted proteins | sample Lox_Sample_13_FD_206722 | JGI IMG/M metagenome (GOLD analysis project Ga0335070, IMG submission 206722) | Soil microbial communities from Loxahatchee National Wildlife Refuge, Florida, United States - Lox_Sample_1.3 | ecosystem: Environmental > Terrestrial > Soil > Wetlands | place: USA...
ACGTATCTTGCCGCGGACAGCGGAACGGCGGAGATTATGGGGGACGACAAGCCCAAGGAGATCGAGGCGCTGTTCCAGTTTCCCCTGGGCCAGAAGGTGTACATCCGGCCCACTTGGCGTGAGCTTCAGCAGCAGCGCGGGCGGCTGAACCCTCCGGATTACTGGAAGCTGACGCTGGAGTTGGCCAAGAAGCACAACAAGCAGATCGGCTTCCGCGTCCAGATGCGAGCGCCCGATTACAAAGAAGAGGCGCTGCCTGACTTTGTACTGGAAAAGGTGCCCATGGTGAAGCTGACCAAGGGCAAGTGGCGCCAGAGGGAGTTTTCCGAGCCGCGCTACGACCATCCTGCTTTCCAGGATGCCTACAAAGAGTTGAACGGTCTGTTGGCCGCGGAACTGAACGGCAACCCGCTGATCGAGTTCATCGACACCTTCATGTATGGCTTCTGGGGCGAAGGCCACACGTGGCCTTTCACGGACAACCCGTTCCCGGATTATGCCACCGCGGAACGGACCTGGATGCACATGCTCGACGTCCAACTGGAGTACTGGAATAAGACGCCCCTGGTCACCAATACCCAGCCGGATTTCAGTGTGGTGGGCGACGCTGAGATGCTCGACCGCAGCATACGCACTCACAACTGGGTTCGCACCGACAGCATCTTCGTCGAGAATATGCAAATCGAGGAACTGAGCAACCGTCCACCCTGGGTGGCGGCGGTTCTTGAGGTCGGTATGGGCGCCGGGCGGCCCGGAGCAGCCCTTCCGCCGCCCGACGTTGTAAGTCCCACGGAAAATACCGCCCAGCATGTGCTGGACCTGGGCGCGAACTACTGCTCGCTGTGGAACTTCCATCGGATTAGCGCGGCGGGGCTGCAGAAGACGTACGAGGGAGCCCCCAAGGCCCTCGATGATCTGAATCGCAGGCTCGGCTACAACGTACGTCCCTCTTACGTGTGGTCGTGGGGCGAGGAGGGCCCTGGTGGTCTGATCGTCGGATTGATGAACGATGGCGTCGCCGGCGTGCCGGGCGTGCTGTACGTTTCTGTGGTTAGCGACGACGGTAAGATCAACGTGAGCGGCGGCCTGGACCCGGGGTACCCCTTGCCCGGGAAGATCCGCCAGGCATTATTGCCCTTGCCTGGAGACACCAAGTGGGAAGGCCTCAAGCTGAAGGCCGAGATCGAAGTCAAGGGTGTGCGCCACCCGGTTCGCTGGGCCTGCCGTCAGAAGACCAACCCGGATGGGTCGCTAACGCTAAGCCGGAACCTGCGCGCGTAACAAGGAGATCGTACATGCCAATCACGTTTAGCCGAAGAGACGCGCTGCGCTGGTCAGGCGCGGCCTCCATCGCAACCACTTTTTTACCCTTATCTCGTTACCGGGCATTTGCCCGCCCAGCCGGCGACAAGCTGCAAACCCGCGTGTTAGGCCGCACCGGCCGTGAAGTGACTACCTTCGGCATCGGCGGAGTCACCTGCCTGCTGAATCCGGGTGACACACCAGTCGCGCTCATCGTCAAGGCGGTCAAAGCCGGCGTGACTTTCCTGGACACGGGAAACAGCTATGGGGCTAGCCAGCGCAATTATGGCGCGGCGTTTCGCGCATTGAACCTGATTCCCGGCCAGCCGGGATACCAGGCCGCCTTGCGGTCCCGTCTCTTCGTAAGCACCAAGACGGGCCTGCGCTATTCCATTGTTCGCGCCGGCGCGCCCGCCGCGGGTCCTCCCGGACGTGGAAACCAGTCTGTGCTGGAAGAACTGAAACAGTCCATGACAGAGATGTTCGGCGACGGTGAGGGGTCGATACCGGACGGCGCCTATGTGGACATGATGCATGTCCACAACCTGAACACAGAGACCGCCGTGGATGCCATCTTTGAAGGGCTCGCCAACCCGGGCGAGCCGTCATTGCCTCGTGTGGGCGCCTTGGCGTGCCTCGTCGACTACCGGGACGGCACCAATCTCACCGGCCTGAATCCCGAGCACAAGAAGTGGATACGCCACATCGGCATGAGCTGCCACGAAAACCCGTCGTCCGTCATGTATGCCATGCGTAAGGACAAGGGCAACGTCATCGAAGGGCTCATGTGCACAATCAACCCCAACGATCCGCGCTACTTCAGCTTCCAGACCAACGCGCTGCCGGTAGCGGAGGCCAAAAATGTGGGTGTGATCGGCATGAAACTCCTGGCCGACGGCGTGCTCTACGGTAAGAAGCAGCAATACGGAGGCGAATGGATCAAGACGGTAGGCCAGCCGGGAAAGGTCTCCTACGAAGATTTTCTGCACTACTCGCTTTCCGCGCGGGGTGTCTCCGCAGTCGTGGTTGGCATCGGAGAAACCGACCCTAACAACGATCCCGAACGCGACCAATTCGTGGCCAATCTGGCGGGTTGCCAGACGGCGGGAGCGCTCTCGCTGCGGGAAAGACGGGACATTGAGGATCGCGTGGCCGCGTTGCACGGCACCCAGACGAACTTCTTCCAACGCCCCGGCAGTGGGTTACAGCCGCCCCAGAATGTGAAGGTCAGCCGGACGGGCAACGGACCCGTCGAAGTCTCCTGGGACACCGCCTACGCCGGCGCGGAACCACTCGTGAGCTATGAGATATTCCGCCGCGAGGAAATGATCGCACGCGTGCCCTATGCCCCGCAGACCACGGAGGAGCCTTTCCGTTTCACCGACAAGGGCATGACTGACAGCTATCCCGGCGGGCTGTGGTACCGCGTGGGGGCTGTAGACGCCGGAGGCGGCAAGACAGATTCCATGACCGTTCTGGCGCCGTCGGCCCGCCGCGCCGGCTGAGGTCCGCATCCGATTTAACGCCAATCGTTTCGGCGTCCGACAAGTAGTAGGAGCAGTGGCAGCCACCCAGGAGTGACATCTGATACAACGCAGAAGCTCGGATATCCGGACTTAGACGGATTTTGCCATGATGAGTCCGGCCACGAAGTACATAAGCCCCCCGCTCAGGGCGATTACGGACGCCGTGCTTTCGTTTCGGCCGCCCGTCAAAACGCCACCGAGAAAGATCGCAAATCCCAGAGCCAATACCCATCGGCCGACGGCGTAAACTGGAGGCCTCGCGCTGACCTTTTCCTCCATCTTGGCATCCAGTTCCGGCACTGCTGGCCTGGCCTTAGTCGCCAGCGTCACTACCGGGCATACTACCGCCGCCGTGGCTCCACTGATGATGGTCACTGGCGCTACCTCGTATCCGAAACCGAACCTGAGAATGGCCCCGGTGAGGGAACCCGCGATGTAGCCGCTGATGGCGCCCTGCCAAGTGGTGCGTTTCCACAGAAGGCCAAATGGGATGGCGATCACGAACAGGGGCATATCCATTATGCTGATCACAGTGAGATAGGCGTCCACCGCACCACCCAGGTACGGCACCAGGAAAGTTAACCCGATAGTCAGCAGCCCGGCCAGAACCGTTGCTACGCGGACGGCGATCAACAAATGCTTGGGTGAGGCCCGGCGATTCAGGAAGCGGCCGTAAATATCATTGGCCATCAGTGTCGCTACAGCTCCCAGGTTGGAACCGATCGTGGACAGCAGGGACGCCATGAATCCGCAGGTGACAAATCCCAACGCGCCAACCGGGAGCAGGTGCAGGATCAAGGTGGGGACAGCCAACTCGCCCTTTGCCAAGCCGGGATATAGAACGCGCGCTGCCAGTCCGGGCAAGATCCACAAAAACGCGAATGGCGTGATCATCACCGCCGACAGCACCATGCCTTTCGACACCACGCGCGGATCGCGTGCGGAAAAAGCCGATTGCAGCAATCCTTGGTCGAGTGTGGCCCACTGCAAGCCCAGCGCCAGAATGGCGATAATGAACTTCCAATTGTACTTTCCGCCCGTGGTTACAAACTCCAGGTAATGCGGCGGTAAATGCGCCGTGAGTCCCGGCCGCCAGCCCGCTGCGTGCATAGCCATCGGGAAAATGGTCAGTACAGCGCACATCATCAGCAGGAAGCCCAGGTTGTTGGTAAGCACCACGGACCACATGCCTCCCATCGTGGTGTAGACCATCACGATACATGTGAATACCAGAATCCACAGAGTGAACGACCCGATGCCGGTAAGCTGTTGCGCCGCAGTAACGCCGGCGTAGAGCACCACGGCAATCCAGAACGCCAGCCGGAAGACCCAAAGCACGCTCACCAGAATCCGTACCGAGCCGCTGTAGCGCATCTCCAGAAACTCGGGGATGGTGCGGATGCGCAGCCGCCGTAGCACTGGAATCACGAAGAGCCCGCTGAAAACCAGGGCCATGTTGCCGGTCCAGGTAAGCCAGATGATGGAAATGCCGCTTTGGTAGGCGGTACCGCTGACGCCGATGAGGCTGAACAGGCTGATATTGGCGGTGGTCATGCTCGCGGCCAGAATGAATGGCGTCAACTGGCGTCCGGCCACGTAGAAATCATCCGGCGTGCCGACCCATTTGTAGAACCGAGTTCCCAGCCAGAAAACCCCCACGAGGAAAACAGCGATGGTGGTGTAGTCGACGGCACTCATCGACCGTCCAGAAAACGTTGCACTTCGGCGGGAGTCGGAAAACCTTCCGTGCCGCCAAGGGCCTGGGTCGAAAGCGCGCCGCAGGCATTGCCCCAGCGGATGCATTGCTCCAAGGGCGCACCCTGAAGAAACTGAAAGATGAAACCTGCGTTGAAGCTGTCGCCCGCCCCAGTGGTATCTACGGGTGTGATGCGGAACGCCGGCGCAAACACTGTGGTCGAACCTGAAGCCACCAATACGCCTTCGGCTCCGCGCTTTATTACCGTGGTCGCGGCGAGGCCCCGAAGGCGGGCCGCAGCGGTCTCGATGTCATCGGCGCCGGTGATGCTCAACGATTCGTGCTCGTTGGGCAAAAAAAAGTCGACGTAGGGCAGCAAATCGCGGATGCCGCCGTCCCATTTGCCGGAGGAATCGTGGTCGGGGTCGAGCGACGTGCTCAGGCCGGCTTGCTTGGCCTCGCGGAAGAGTCTGACGGCACCCGCCCACATGGCCGGCAGCAGGTAAAACCCGGACATGTGCAGGTGGCGCGCAGTCTTGAGGTAGTTGAAATCGACATCCTCCACGCGGAAGGTTTCGCGGATTCCCGCGTAGCTCGCCATGGCATATTCCTCGGGAAACGACATCGAGATGCAGATGCCGGTTTGTTGGCTGGGGTCGCGGGCCAGGTGCGAAGCGTCGACGCCGCTTTCTTCCATGCGACGCTGTAGAAAATCGCCAAACTCGTCCTCGCCAACCTTGCCAACGAAGCCTATGCTGGCGCCGAGGCGGGCCGCGTTACAGGCAAAGATGCCCGACGAGCCTCCCAGCACAAAGCGCATGCCCTTCGCGACACGCAGCTCGCGATAGGCCGGCAGGGCGGATAAACCAGTGAGCACCAAGTCTACATTAAGATCCCCAACAACGACGATGTCCACAATTCAATCGATGGTTTTGCCCAAAGCCAGCGCCCGGTAATAGGCGAACAGCTGTACCAGCGGCATCACCAGCAGCATGCGGCCGTAATCCGAAAGGCCCGATCTTAACTCCCAGACCCAATCGGAATGCTCGCGCACCTCCGGCCCCGCCTGTTCGCAGATCACCAGCACCTGCGCGTCAAAGCCCTTGAGCTTGGGCAGCAGCTCGAGTTGCCACTTGCGGCCGCCATCGGAGAGCAGAACCACAATCAAAGTGGATGCGCCCACGGCATACCTTGGACCGTGCATAATTTCCTGAGAGTGATATGCCTCGGCGGGCGTGCAGGCCATCTCCTTGGTTTTCAGCATGGCTTCCGAAGCAAGGCCGAAGTAAGGCCCTTGGCCCAGATAGATGTACTGGTCGAACTTGCCGGACTGGGCTAGCTCTCTAGCGTCAATTTCGTATCGCTCGATCAATCGAGCGGCTAGATCCGGCGCCTGCCGCAGTTCCTCTTCTAACTCGAGGAGGCCGCGACGCGCGGCCCACAACAACGCAGTGAGCAGCGTCGTGGTGAAAGCACGAGTGGTGAATCGGCTCTTTTCGGCGGCGTCCTCCAGAATGACGGCGGCGTCGCATTCGCCCACGATGGCGCTTCCCGCATTGCACGAAATGCCGATAGCCTGCCAGGCCAGTATTTGCTTCAGGTGGCAAATCGCATCACGCGTTTCGATAGTTTTGCCGGATCGCGAAATGGCTACGACGGTGCCTTGCATGGGCGCCGAAAAGTGGCATTCCGGATACATCATCACGTCGGTAGCCGAAAGCGCCATGCCGGGAACGCCCGCGAAACGGCTCCAGGCGGCAGCAGCGGAGAGCGCCAAATAATAGGAAGAGCCGCAACCGGTGAATAACACCGGGCCCCGCTGGCCGTAGCCGTCAAGCTGGGCCAAAGGACCCGCAGCACCGCGCATCATTTCTAGAGTGCGGCGCCAGATGTCGGGCTGGGAATGAATCTCGTCAATCGTGTGTTGGCCCATTGTCCGTTTTTTGGAACACTAGAGTCCGCGTTTCCGCGAGAACAACGACTTGATCTCGCGCACGGTCTGGATACACCAGTAGACCAGCAGTGCCAAGCCGAGAGCCCATATGCTCCAGGTCATCCAGTCGATGTACATGTGCGGTTTCGCCTTCGTCCCAGATTTTACATCACGCAATGCGGTTATCGAGGAACGCGAGAGCGATTAAAGAGGAACGACAGCATCGGGGTCCGCTCCACTCGGTGTACCAATGACGCGAATAGTCTTTCTCGCCGGCATTGAGAACACGCCGATCTGGTCGCTATCCTGAAGGCCGAGGTATGTGGTCCGGCAGTCCCGGGAAAGGGACAGGGAAAGCGGCCGGCCCGGCAGGTTGATTCTGCCGGTTTCCCTCGAAGCCGCTACGTCCGCAAAACCGGCACCCTCGCCCTCTTGCAGGTTGTACACGAAACTTCGTTCGTCGGCAGTCAAGGCAATTCGCGCGGGCCCGAGGCCGGTTCTGATCTCGCCGGCGACATGGCGTTGCTTTACGTCGATTATTGAGACCGTGTTGCCGGCGTGATTCGTCACATAGATCCACTTGCCGTCTCTGGTCATAACGCCGCCCTGTGGATCCTTGCCCACCGGGATGATGTTCTCAACCTCGCCCGATGTCAGATTGATCACGGCGGCTTCTCGCGAACCGGCATTGCTCACCCACGCGGTTTCGGCATTTGGCCCAAGCAGAACCATGTGAGGGTGCTCCCCCTTTGAATTCGTAGCGCCGCAGCACTCTTCTGCCAACTGGATCAATAGCAGCAGGCCGAAGGGATTCTCAATCGTCACGACGAGTCGGGCCGTTTTTGGAATGACAGCGATCCCGTATGGCCGCCGATAATGACCTAGATCGATGATCCCGCCGATGGCACGCGCCCGGACATCCACGATGGAGATCGTATTGCCGCCCCTCTCCCTTGTTTGTCATCCAGAGGAGTCCGTTATCGGCACATAGAGCAGACGCCGGTCCGGCGACAACACCATCTCGTGAGGGAACGTGCGTCGCTCAGCCGTTTGGCCAGTGGCGGTGTAGAAGGCGACTTTTCCTGCCTTCTTCTCCACAACGGCAAGGACAGAATGGACGACACAAGATATCGCTCGCTGAGTCGGCGTTGCTATCGTTGGTTATCATTGACGGCGGATAATTGGTGGACCAATATGGATGGAATCTCCCGCAAAACACGCTGTTCGCGAAGGTCGAGCATGAGTCTTTGTTGGTCCAGCGAGTCTGACGAACGAAGTTGGCATTCGTTGAAGTACAGACTGATGGTCGGGCTGGATGAATTTCTCTTTGACGACATGCCACCCTATGTGGGTCTTTTGAGTATTTGGGCCAATGCGGGGGCGGTGTGGCTCTTTTGGCTCGTTCATCTATGCAATTCGACGCACCGATGCTGAACCATAGCAGCCAGAGGTATGGGGCCCGCCAACTCGCGCTGGATTCAGTGCACCCGATTTGGTGACTGACACGAACGGCTTCGAGCCTGTCGCAACGAGTATCATGGACAAGCTATTCTGCCGTAGACGCTCGGCAAGGCGGCGAAGAAATTCCGCAGAGTTGTCGTGGTCCCTAATCTGACCGCCAACGTTATGGCTCTGGACTCTCCATGTTGTCCTACTTCACGATGACGGTCTTATCGGCTTCGATTTTGACGGTTTTCGTGACGGGTGCGCCCGATGCCGGGACGATCTTCACAGTGTACTCACCAGGGTTGAGCAGTAGGCCCTGCGCAGAGTTGCTGAACTCGTCGGCGTGCCCCATATATCTGTCGTTGACGTAGACCGCGGCGAACTTATCTGTGCTCTCGGTGCGCAGGCGGCCGAACGGTGGTTTGGGCGGTGGAAGTTCCTTCAACGTCTCGTGAATCGTCGTCTTCTTGTGCGCCGTGATAGTCACTTTGGTGGTGAGTGGCTCATATCGCGGATCCTCCAGCTTTACCTCGTGCTCGCCGGCAGCGACCGGATAGGTCCGGGCGACTCTGAAATTCGCCGCTGGCCCGAGATACTTGCCATCCACAAACACTCCCGCGCGCCCGGTGTTCGCCTTCACGCAAAGGGATCCCATGTCTTGGGCCTGACATAGCCACGGCATCGCCGCGGCCATCCACAGAAGAGTTCTTATTCCTCGTCTCATAATCTTCCTCTACTAAACCAGCTGTAGCCATTGCAGGGTGTCGTGCATTCTCCTGCAGCTAATCCACCTCCTGTACGCACGTTGGGTAAGGGGATGGTGACCTTTTTGCCGTACGCCTGCGTCATTCGCCTGCACGCGTACGTAAAATGCCTGCTCCTGCCGTCGAACAAACCCCGGATCAGCCTCATCGCAAAACGACGTGAACTCGCAAAGGCCCAGCTGCCAGCGCTGTTCTCCCGGAACAGGCTCCTCTCTCTAATGTAGCGCCTGACCATCTGCACGGAGCGGTGCCCGGTCTGATTCATGATGGACCGCTCGGACGCGCCCGCAATAGCCGCACTCGTGGCGTGACCGGCCCGCAGACTGCGGCCCGCATACTTGGCGGCATCCAGACCCGCGCGGAGTGCCAGCTTCTTGACCATGCGCGCCACATCGACCGGGCAGAACCGGCCGGGCTGGAGGTGCCCATGGCGATTCAGGGAGCGGAACAGCGGACCGGTACGGATGGCAGCCTGCTCCAGCCACGCCGGCAGCGTGCGCAGCGGGCCGGAGTCGTGCCCTGGTGCGCCGCTCGTGGACGCTAACGCCTAGGGCTGCACTGCTCGTAGCCGCGCTACTTTTCAATAAAAGTCATTTTGAGGTGGGTTGCCGATATTAAGGGTACGAATGGTCGGCAAACAGGAACTTGGTTGCCCCGATGCCGTCCGGAACCTCTTCTCAGCTTCCCACAAACCCGTTTCCGGACATCGAGCGGCACAAGTACCGTTGGTAGGCTGCCTCTTGGGAGTGGCGGTTTGCCCGATTGCGGATTTTTGGGTGTATGCTCCAGTAGTTACGGATTGCTATGTGCAAGATTTTTGTGGTTTTCGGTTTCCTGGCAGGCGGCTTCGCTCTTAGTGGGCAGAATGGGACACAGCCGGACACAGTCGCTCCGTCCGGCCAGAGGCTGCCACAGGAAACCCCCACGAACCGTGCCGTTGTCCCGAAGCTCGATAACAGAGGAAAAGCCGTCTACTGGTGGCGCCATGGATTTGGGGTCGGAATCCTTGCAGCAGATGTGGTTGCCGCAGGTAGCAATCAGGCCAGAAGCACGCCGCCGGAATGGCAAGGCACCGCCGGCTTCGGCAAACGGATAGGCGATACAGTTGGGTCTTCGTCGATTGCGGCAGGCATAGGATTCGGACTGTCAGCGGCCCTTCATATGGATCCGCGCTACTACCGGTGCACGACCTGCAGCTTCTGGGGACACATCGGGTCTGCAGCGAGCCAGAATTTTGTTTATCACACCGATAGCGGGAAGCTGGTTCCGGCAATCCCAGAGCTGGCAAGCATATATGGCGCGGGAATGATCTCGATGTCCTGGTATCCGGGCCGCTACGAACCTCTGAGCGACGGCGTCCGTCGTGCGAACTACGTAATGCTCTGGCGTTTCGGCTTCGACCTCGTGCGCGAGTTCGCACCTGAGAAGGCGCGCAAGTTCTTCCGCTTGAGGCCGAACGACGTTAACGACGATCAGTGATCGGAAACACGTAGCAAAAATCAATGAGATTTCGCTTCAGTCGGAACGTCACTTGATTCAAATTGGCCGACGTCTCGGCAAGTCGCGTTCCCGGATGGAAAGGCTGTTCGCGCCGGCAATTCCTGCCGCAGATTGATCTAGGCTCGCGTCACGCCGGGTTGATCAGTCCGCCACGTCTCGGTGAACAGCGTTTCCCGCGAGGAAATCCGCTGCGGCGATGATCGCCAAAAGGCGCGAGCCCCGCTGAGCGAATAGAATTGGAGGACCATGAACTTGCTGTCCGAACGCAGCGCTTCGCACGCGTTAGGCGTCCTCGATTCGGTGATCATCGTCATCAGCCTGGCGCTCGTTGTTGGCGCGGTTCTGCGCGCGGCGGGCAAGAAGCAGACGGACGCCGAGTACTTTCTAGCCGGACGGACCCTGGGGTGGCCGTTTATCGGCATGTCGCTGCTGGCCTCCAACATCTCAGCCGAGCACGTGGTCGGCCTTGCCGGTGACGGATACCGCGTCGGCATGGTCACAGGCGGATTTGAATGGATAGCCGCATGGTGTCTCATCATTCTGGCCTCTCTGTTCGCGCCTCTCTATTTGCGCAGCAGGATCTACACCATCCCTGAATTCCTTGAGCGCCGCTTCGGGTGGGGCCTGCGCGTCTTCCTCTCTGGCAATCTGCTGGTGATGAACGTGCTGACCAAGAATGCCATCGATCTGTGGGCAGGCTCACTGCTCCTGGTGCTCCTCTTTGGCTGGAACCAGATAGCAGTCATGATCGGCCTCTCCGTTTTCACGGCCCTCTACACAATGAAGGGCGGCCTACGGGCTGTGGTCTACGCGGATATGGTGCAAGGGACATGGCTTATCGTTAGCAGCATCGTCCTGACCATAGTCGGGTTGGTGACCGTGGGCGGATGGAGTGGCCTGACCGCCCGCGTGGATCCCGGGCTCATCCATATGGTGAAGCCGCTCAATTCCGAGCTTCCCATCACCGGATTCTTGATTGGGAATTTGTTTGGCGGAATGTTCTACTGGTGCATGGACCAGACCAACGTGCAACGCGTCCTGGGGGCGCGTTCCGTGGACCAGGGCCAGAAGGGCGCCATCTTTGCAGGCTTCCTCAAACTGCTCATCCCGTTCATCCTGGTACTGCCCGGCGTCATCGCGCATGCCCTCTATCCGAATCTCCCGAAAGCCGACATGGCCTATCCGCGCCTGGTCCGTGATTTGCTCCCTGTCGGGCTTCGCGGGTTGGTGCTTGCCGGCCTAATCGCCATCCTCATGTCCTCCATGAGCGCGTGCTACAACGCCAGTGCCACGCTGGTGGTCCGCGACTTTTTCCTGCGCTGGAAACCCGGACTCTCCGATCAGGATCAGGTCGTTATCGGGCGTAGGATCACCGTGCTGATGGCCATGATTGGCGTACTCGCGGCTCCTTTAGTGGGACTATCGGTCACCATCTGGCATTACCTGCAGATGATCTCGGCGTATCTGAGTGTCCCGTTGGGTGCAGTGATCTTCGTCGGCTTGCTGTGGAAGCGCGGCAACACGGCAGGGGCAATTGCCGGAGGCGCGGCAGGGTTTGGCTTCGGGTTGTTCCTTTTCCTCGACCAGACGCTGGGCTGGGAGTTAGCGGCACACCCCTACCTGGTATCGTTCCTCCACCGTTCGATCCTGGTGTGGTTCTTCTCAGCAATCACGATGGTGGTGGTCAGCCTTCTGACTGCGCCACCGCCTCAGTACAAAGTCGCGACGAGCGTGTTCGCTTCTGCGGCGCAAGAGAGTCTGGGAGGCACGGACTATCGGATCTGGGCCGGCGTTTTGTTCACCTGTACGCTTATCCTATGGTCGACCTTCCGCTGAGTATTCGTACGATCTCGATACTTCAGTCTTAGTTGTGCAGCGCGGGCATAGTGGGCCAAGCTGCTCCGTCGTTCTAAACTACAACGGTGCCCGCGCCCAAGATCAAAACTGCGTTCACCGAGGCGATGCTCCTCCAGGCCACTGCCACCCTGTCAGAGGGCGCGAACTGGGCCTACGAGCTAAAGCTGGACGGATACCCGGCGATCGTGGTGAAGACGGGCGGGAAGGTCCATCTTCGGTCGCGGCACAACAAGGACTTCAACGGCAGATATCCCGCGGTGGCGAAGACCCTCGGCCCGCTTCAGCATGAGACGGTAATCGACGGAGGGG
>Ga0335070_10008093_pt1 | contig 12332 bp, 14 predicted proteins | sample Lox_Sample_13_FD_206722 | JGI IMG/M metagenome (GOLD analysis project Ga0335070, IMG submission 206722) | Soil microbial communities from Loxahatchee National Wildlife Refuge, Florida, United States - Lox_Sample_1.3 | ecosystem: Environmental > Terrestrial > Soil > Wetlands | place: USA...
GCCGAGCACTCAACGGACATTGCTGCCCTGAAGGCCGATCTCGCCATGCTGAAAGCAGAACGTGCGCAGTCGAGCACAGAGCGCAAAGTGAAGCTTGACCAGAAGATCAGTCAACTCGAGACGAAAATTCAATGGCACTCGCAGAAAACAAAGGAACGGCGGGAACTCGCAGAAGCTAAGGCGCAAGCCAAGGCCGACATGCTCAAGGCGAAGGCGGCTCGCCTGCGCAAGGAAGCGGAGCCCAAGGCCATCGCTCATTTCTGAGTAGTCTTGCCTGTGCTTGCGGCTCCCTCGATCGCCTGGTGGATTCGTGTGGGATCGCCCAGATAGTAATGACGAACGGACTTAAGGTCGTCATCAAGTTCCTGCACCATTGGCACTCCGGTGGGAATATTGAGGTTAACAATCTCTATATCCGGGATATCCTCCAGGTATTTGACCAGCGCCCGAAGGCTGTTCCCGTGGGCCGCAATTAGTATCTGTTTCCCTGACCGGATGCTGGGAGCAATCAGTTCGTGCCAGCAAGGCAGGAATCGTTGCACGGTGTCCTTAAGGCACTCCGTCAGGGGAAGCTGTTGTTGTGGCAAGTTCTTGTAGCGTGGATCCTTCCCCGGATAACGCGGATCGGTCTCATCGAGCCCGGGCGGACGAACATCGTAACTTCGGCGCCACAGTTTGACCTGTTGTTCTCCGTACTTCGCCACGGTTTCTGCCTTGTTGAGCCCTTGCAATGCCCCGTAGTGTCTTTCGTTGAGTCGCCAATCGTGCTTGATTGAAATCCACATCAGATCCATCTCATCCAGAACAATCCAGGAGGTACGGATCGCTCGTTTCAACACCGATGTGAAAACGTGGTCAAACGTGAATCCGTGCTCTTTAAGCGTGATGCCCGCCTCTTTCGCCTCTTCTATGCCCTTCTCGGAAAGGTCGACGTCCGTCCAACCGGTGAAGAGGTTCTCTTTGTTCCAGATGCTCTCTCCGTGACGAAGTAATACGATCTTGTACACGTTACTTTATTTCCGTTGCCGAGCTCGTTTATGCCGCCGCATGAGCGCCAACGGCTGGCGAAGCCTGGGCCGGTTCTTTGGCCAGTGCGTCTTTCACGGCATTGCCAGTCACGGTCTCCTGTTTCAACAGCTCCTGCGCCAATGTAGCAAGCGCCGCGTGGTGCTCCTTGAGCAAGGAACGCGCGCGATCATACTGTTCCGTCACAAATTGTTGAACTTCACTATCGATCACCTGCCGAGTCTCTGGACTGATCTGACTGTTGTCCTCGACCGATCCGCCTAAGTACTGAAGTTGTTGACCTGCGTAGCGCACCGAGCCGAGCTTTTCGCTCATGCCAAACTCGGTAACCATGCGGCGGGCCAAGTCAGTTGCCCGCATGATGTCGTCGCTCGCCCCGGTGCTGATTGTCTTGAACTCCACCATCTCAGCAGCGCGTCCGCCCAACATGACAGCGATTCGATCGCGCAGTTCGTCGATGGTGAGCAAATATCGGTCCTCAGTTGGCATTTGCATGGTGTAGCCTAAGGCGCCACGGCTGTGCGGGACGATACTGATTTTGCTGACCGGTTCGCCATGCGGCACCAGCTCAGCCACCAGCGCATGGCCGGATTCGTGGTAGGCGACTGTAGTACGTTCCTGCTCATTCATCACACGGCTCTTTTTCTCAGAACCGGCAATGACTCTTTCGATGGCCGCCTCGAAATCATCCATGGTAACCCCAGTAGCCTTTCGCCGGGCAGCTCCTAATGCTGCCTCATTTACGGCATTCTCCAGATCCGCTCCGCTAAACCCAGCCGTGATTCTTGCGGCTTGGTCGACGTCAAAGCCTGGGGCCAGAGTGACGCTCTTAGTGTGGATCTTCAGGATCTGTACCCGGCCAATCAGATCGGGATTGCCGATGGCGATCTGGCGATCAAAACGGCCTGCCCGCATAAGCGCCGGATCGAGTACCTCCGGACGATTTGTGGCTGCCATAATGATGACCGGCGCGCTGGCGTCGCTCTTGAAGCCGTCAATCTCGGCCAGCAATTGGTTCAGCGTCTGCTCGCGCTCATCATTGGTTCCGAGCCGCACCCCTCCGCGACTCTGGCCGATGGCATCAATCTCGTCAATGAAAATGATGGCAGGAGCCGCTTTGCGCGCCTGCTCAAAAAGGTCGCGGACCCGGGCAGCTCCGACGCCCACGAACATCTCCACAAACTCGGAGCCGCTGGTCTCGAAAAATGGAACCTTGGCTTCGCCGGCGGTAGCCTTGGCCAAGAGAGTCTTGCCGGTGCCTGGCGGACCCACTAGCATTACGCCTTTCGGGATATGTCCACCGAGTTGGGCAAACTGCTCGGGAGTCTTCAAGAATTGGACGATCTCTTGAAGCTCGACGATGGCTTCATCGGCTCCGCCCACGTCCTTGTACGTGACCGTCACGTCCTCAGGCCGAACTTCCATCGCTCTGCTCTTGCCGACACCAAAGATTCCGCCCGGCCCGGCAGCACCTGCTCTCCGATACGCGATGTACCAGAAACCGCCAAGTAATATCATCGGGAGAAGATACCCTAGCAGAATGCTACCTAGCGGACTCGGGGGTCGCTCGAAGCGGTAAGTCGCATTTGCAGCTTGCAACTCGTCAATAAGCTTGGGATCGCCAGCAGGCGCTGGTACGCTGGTGAACGCGACATTTGGCGGGGATGCGTCCGGCTTGGGATTCTTCATTTCACCGGAGATGCCCCTTTCGCCGATGGTCACTTCTACGATTTGACCATCAGCCAGTTTCTTTTTGAACTCGCTATACGGAATTTCTGATCGGTGGGCCAGAGGGGTCAGGACAAATATCTGTAACAGCCATAACATAATGAGCGTTGTTATCAGGTAGCTCATGCCGAATTGAATCTGCCGACGGCTTCGCTGCTCCTGCTTCTTCTTATCGTCGCGACCGGGTTTTCCTGGTGACAATTCTTGTTTCACAATGCACCTCCTCGGCCTTGCTGAAGTTCGTGCTCAGAGGACCCTTATTTCTTTACCTCATCATGCTTCGGTACGGTCCGCAATCTGCTGAACGATCGAACGCATTGCGCATCCAGTCGCGATCAATTCAACACCTGCGGCGGCCATCTCCGTCAGCAGCGCCTTGCCTTGCTCATCGACACAATCCACATCGTCCAGGTCCACACTGAAGAGTTTCGCGTGCGTGTGGCTGGCAGTTGACCTCCAGCATCTCTCCAGTTCGGGAACCCACGGACCCCGGAGCTTGCCCTCAATCCTAAAATTGACGCGATCACCTCTTTCTTCTACGGTGACCCTCAGCATGACGAGCATGCTCCTTTGCGCGACATATCTTGCATTCGGACGGCCACGCAAACAAACAGTTCGTTAACTGTAGAAGGTATTGCGGATGAGGAACTTGACGGCAGGCGTGGTGGAGGCGGCAATTCGGCTTCGAAGTCGTACGCGAGGACATACTGATTACGCCTCGTCAGAGTGACGAACTATGTGAAACTCTCATTGAGTTGTTCGCATCTCCCATGCTGACAAAATGGTTCTCAAGAGAGTTAGCGTGCAAGGTCTATCTTTTCCACAATTCGAATAGCGCTATTCCACACAGAAGTCGGCGATGGTCACTTCCGTGCTGATTACTGTCTGCTCGCGCGGTCGTTTCTGGCTGCTAAAGGAGTAGGGTTGTGGTCTCTAAATGCGCCAATCCTAACTGCCTAGTACCGTTCCTTCACCTCGGAAAAGGCACGCTCTTCTTTTGTCAAATAAGTTCCGATCCCGAGACTTTGGGAGGCAAGGGCAGCATGAGCAGTGTGCGCAAGAGTGCGCATAGACTCGAGACATTCTGGCTATGTGAACACTGCGCATCACGCCTCATGGTCCAAATAGTCAGGGGCAAAGCGGAGATTGTGACCCGAGACGCGGTGCAGGGGCTGAATTGAAGAGAGCGAAGAATAAAACGGTTCGATCGAGTCAAATCGATTGCCGAATCAACTTCAACACATGAGGCTAGTTATGCATTGCATGTTGGTGGTCGTTTTTGACAATGAAACGGATGCTACCGCTGGGAAAACCGAACTGCTCAGGCTGGATCACGAAGGCACTATCAGTGTTTATGGATACGCCGTTATTAAGAAGAATCCTGATGATGTTGCAGCCGTAACCCAGCTGGACAGTTATGGAACACTCAGTCTTTGCGCCAGAACATTCCTCGAAAGCCTGAGTGATCAGACGGATGTGGCGCTTGAGGCAAGATCGCAGGCCAGTGATGAAACCGCGCATTTGAGTGTCGCAAAAACTAGAAAAGGTTTTATCGATGACGTGCGGGAAGTGCTATTGCCGCATCGGGTGGCAATCGTGGCAGAAGTTCAGGAAGAATGGCCGCCTGTTGTGGACAGCCGGTTGGAACCGATCGGCGGAATTGTGTTCCGGTGGACAGTGTCAGAAATCCAGGATGCAGCTGAGACGTAGATTCTCATTTCGAAAAGATTCTAGACCATGGAGAGGTTCAAAGCGCGATGCGATATCCTGAGACAGTTGAATCGCAAGAACTGGCTGGACTGCCGCCATGCGGATCCTGCAGTGTCGAGACTTATCCCGCTAACGCAGGCACAGAGACGAGATGCCATTGCTAGCGCTCAGCTTCGCTCTGCTGTTCTGGATGTTGCCCCTAAACGTTGCCCAGGCAGATTTATCCGCCCAGGCTGACAGCGTGCAAGATGAGCTTCGTTTGCTTGCCGGCAAGGGGGTTCTTCCGGAACTGCGTTGGCCTGACTACTCGAATTATCGAGTCCAGGTACAGAACTTTTATGAGCCTACTGGGTATGCCCTTGCCTGGATTCAGAACGGGAGACCAACTCCGCAAGCACAAGCGATGATCACCGCCTTCGGCGAAGCGATGGGTAAGGGCCTCGACCCCGCAGACTACGACAGCTCGCTGTGGGCAGCGCGGATCGATAATTTGCCATCGGCTTCGACGAGCGATGTAGCTCGGTTCGATTTGGCGATGACTGTTTCGGTCATGCGCTACCTTTCAGATCTACACCTCGGCAGGGTCAACCCGCGTTATTTTCACTTTGGTTTTGACGTTGAGCACAACCAGTACGACTTATCATCTTTCGTTCGTGAACGGCTGGTGACTTCGGCGAAGCTGGACGCGGTGCTGGCCGCCCTGGAACCACCATTCGAGGGTTATCGCCGGACAGAGAAAGCACTCATACTGTATCTGCAACTCGCACAGCGGGATGATGGGCAGCAGCTTCCAATCCCAAAGCGGCCCGTTGCTGTCGGAGATCAATATTCCGGGATACAGCGGCTACAGCGACTGTTATGCCTTCTGGGTGACCTGCAACGAGACGCTTGCGGGATGGAACTCAGGAATGTTTATACCAACCCGATGGCTGACAGCGTCAAGCATTTCCAGCGCAGGCATGGGTTGGAACCAGACGGGCGGCTTGATCCGGGGACGATCAGAGAGTTGAACGTTCCACTCAGCCAGCGGGTCTTGCAATTGCAGCTGACGCTGGAGCGCTGGCGTTGGCTGCCCCATGAATTCGCGCAACCGCCCATTATTGTCAATATCCCGGAGTTTCGCCTGCGGGCCCTCGACGAAAATAACAAGGTCGTCTTTGCAATGAACGTGGTCGTGGGACGCGCCTACCGGCGCCAGACCCCTGTGTTCGCAAAGGACATGACGCACGTGATATTTCGCCCCTATTGGAATGTTCCTTTAAGCATCCAGCGCAGTGAGGTTGTCCCCGAAATTGAACGCGACCGATCCTATCTCTCAAAGAAAAACTATGAAGTGGTGACACACGGGGGCGAAGTCGTCACGAGTGGCCCAATTAGCGACGAGATTTTGGGGCAGTTGCGAAAGGGCACTTTAGAGGTTCGTCAGCGCCCAGGTGTAACCAATGCTCTCGGCCTGGTAAAGCTGATGTTCCCGAATGAATACAACGTCTACTTGCACGACACTCCGTCGCCGGAATTGTTCGCGCGACCACGTCGTGACTTCAGTCACGGCTGTATTCGCGTTCAGAACCCGGTCGACCTCGCGACGTGGGTGTTGCGTAACAATCCCGGTTGGGACAAAGCTCGTGTCGAGGCGGCCATGCAATCAGGCAAGGACAACTACCAAGTGAATCTCGTCAAACCCATTCCGGTTCTGATTCTTTATGGCACCGCCATCGTGGACACCAACGATGAAGTTCACTTCTTCGACGATATTTATGGACACGATGCAAGGCTTCGGCAAACGCTTGCGAGGGGCTATCCCTACCCAACCGATTAGCTCGCTTTTGAGACGAGGACGCTCACTACCAGCGCCGCACTCGACCCACATCCACGTGGATGAAATCCGAACCAGCGTAATATCCGACTCCGCCTTCGTGCAGCCCCAGGGCAAGATCCCGGAGCATCGCGGTGCTGGTTCCAGGTAAGCGGATATCAATGGCCATTGCCTGCATATGAAGACTATGCACGGCAACGCCATGTCCGTGACTTCTCAAATAAGCATTGGTCTGCGGATTGCGGTATCCACAGACGACATTAATCCACGCTCCAGGACGTTCCGCTGCATCCAGCAATTCGTAAAGCAGATCGAATAAACGCGGATCATAGTGGTGTACTTCTCCGTTGCGGTAATCGCGCAAGAAATGATCGAGTTCATCAAGTGCCTCAGGGACGTACGAATTGCCTTTTCTGTATACGACGTCCAGCTTCTCGCCGGTGTGAATTTGAAAGAAACGCAAACGATATTGGCGATTCGCAGCTGCGTCTCCTTCGATCGACGAGGCAGGCGCCACCACGGCGGGGACGATCAACAATGTCAGGAAAACAAAGAAAGCCACTTCTACGGCACGGTGCTGGAACTTCATTGAACCTCTATGAAGCTTGGGATCTTTGAATTCTTACATTGGATCGAATAATCCGTCTAGCGGGTGGCTGTTCGTGGAGGGGGCGACGGCCTGAGAGGAAACCGTCGCCCTCCGCTGTGGGCGGTGGAGGCGCGCTCATTTACGCTGCAATATCCAGGTAGTCCACCACTTCGTTGACTCCCGGAGCTGACCAGGCGGCGCGTTCGGCCTCGCCGCGCTCAGCCCAGGAAGAGACTTTTCCATTTAGGATCACCTTGTCTTTCTCGACGCTCACGTCGATTTTGTCTGCATCGATTTCAGCAGCCCGACGCAAGGCCTGCTCGATAGTCGTTTTGACTTCGGATGGCGACACCGCTGGCCTCTTGACGGTTATCAGGCTAGTTACGCCTGTGAGTCCGGTCAAATTGCGAACAGCGTCCTCGGCCGCGTTCTTTTGATACTTGTGGTCGACCTCGCCCTCAAGAGTGATCCACCCGTCGGCCACTTTTACTTTGATCCGGTCGGCCGGGATCCAGACATTCCACTTCAGGGCGTCGAGTACCGCTTTAGCAATATCTTGATCATCACGGACATGAAAAGCCGGCAAGTCCACTTTCAGTTCGTCAGTGACTGCTTTTACGCCTGCTACTCTTTCGGCCGCATGCGCGGCAGCATACTTCTCAGCGTAGCTTTGCACATTACCTGTCAGACCGACGATGCCGTCCTTGACGGTGATCCCGATCTGCGAAGCGCTAATGCTTGGTTCGTACGTCAACTCCTGTAGCACGTCTTCCTGCAATTGTGAATCGCTCTTTTTCATATTTCCTCCACATGATTCGTTTTGTTCTGCCCGACTCAGCCGCCTCATGGTTTCACTTCTGGTATATGAACAGTGCATTGTGTTGCGATACTTTGTGCATTTGGCACTTCAAGGGCCACACCTTTCTAAGCCCAACAGCCTCAGGTAACAGACCAAGAAACGGACACTTACGAAACTGAGGCTAGAAAGCCGTTATCATACGGGCGCGGACACTCGGTCAAAGTGACGATGGCATGCTAAATAAATCGCTGCGGGAGATTCTCAGTTTGCGCATTCTTGAGTTTAAGGTCGTCCGTTTAATCCCAAGTTTTCCTGCCGCCGTCGCGATGACACCATTGGATTCGCGCAATGCCCGGAAGATGAGATCCTTTTCTGAAGCTTCTAAAGTTTGAACCCGCGTGGTTGGCATAGGAAGCGTGCCGCCTGTAAGTTCAGAAAGGGGGACGTTAAGAACCGACCCCGACGACAGAATCAAAGCCCTTTCAATAATGTTTTCCAACTCCCGGACATTGCCCAGCCAATGCCAGCGGCATAGAGCGCGCATCGTCTCAGCGGGCACAGTTTCAATTCGCTTGCCCATTCGCTTTGCGTGTTTGCGCACAAAGTGGTGTACCAGCAGCGGAATGTCCGTCGCCCGTTCCCGTAACGGAGGCAACTGAATCGGGAAGACGTTAAGCCGATAAAACAAGTCTTCGCGAAACTCGTTCTGAGAGACCATCTGGCCGAGATCACGATTGGTCGCAACCACGACCCGCGCGTCCACCGATATGGTACGGAGGCCGCCGACGCGTTCGAATTCCTGGTCCTGAAGAACGCGCAGGATTTTGGGTTGCACCTCGAGTGGCATATCAGCTATCTCATCTAGAAACAGCGTCCCCTTCTCGGCAAGTTCGAGTCGTCCGGTCTTTTGTGTGACGGCGCCGGTAAATGCGCCCCTTTCGTGGCCGAAGAGTTCACTTTCGAGCAGTTCAGCTGGGATAGCGGAACAGTTCAGCGTCACAAACCGCCGCGCGTGACGACGGCTGAGCTGATGGATGGCATGTGCGATCAATTCTTTTCCGGTGCCGGTCTCGCCCAGGATGAGGACTGTTGAATCCGTCTGAGCCACGATCGCCACTTCGTCGAGCACACGATTGAGGGCACGGCTCTCTCCCACGATGCCTTCGAAATTGTGTGGGGTCTCTTGTTGTACATAGAACTTCTGCTCAGCTGCTTCCCTCATGGCACTGCTGATGTCACCTACACCCGTTGAATGCTCAGGTGGTGCATCCACCTCTGGGCACAATATTCCCGGCGAAGCCATCTAAATTCGCCTCCCCATTCCTTATTTATTTTTGCCGATCAAGTGCGATGCCTTCATTTCGTCGACCTGAGCCTAAGCGCACGAGCGAGAAATGTGGTGATCTGCCGGTAATATTTTGGTCAAAAATGCATTCTCCTTCCGTTTGAGAGTCTTAGGAGGAACAATCCCGTCGGTTGGAGGGTTGGAATCTGGATTGCTTTGAACCTATAGCTACTTCCTCGATTATTGATGCGACCAAGTGGAGGCTCAATATGATCGTAAAAGTTAAAGAAGGTTACCAGGTGCTCTCCGAGAGAGGGAAAAATCTGGGTGGGCCATATAAGACGCTCCAGGAAGCCAACAAGCGATTGAGGCAAGTCGAGTTCTTCAAGCACCACAAGACGAAAACGGTTGAGAAACAATGACAGTAGTGTGCGGTCCTGGGTCTAAGAGCTCAAATGCCGGAATTTGAAAAGAAGTTTCGACTAAAGGCAATGCCAGCAAACTTGGTCAGCTCAGGCACTCACATTGCGCAAGGCTATGTGTTCACCGAAGGGGGAGAACTCCGGGTACGCAAGAAAGAAGACCATTTTTTCATCACTGCCAAAGGAGAAGGCATGCTGTCCCGCGAAGAGTGGGAGACGGCAATCCCTGCTTGGGTTTTTGAAACAATTTGGCCGAGAACCGAAGGGCGAAGAGTCGAAAAGATCCGATACTCGATTCCTGATAACGGTCTAACTCTGGAATTCGATGAATATTTTAGCAAATTGCAGGGTCTGGTCACGCTTGAAGTTGAGTGTCCGAAGATCGAGGGAGCGTCGAGATTCTTTCCACCAGAATGAATGGCAGTCGCCGCAGACGTAACAACCGATCCCGCATACAAGAACAAATCGTTGGCGGTGTCTGGAGTTCCTTAGTAAAGCGCCACAGGCCAGCAGAAATGGTCAATAATGAACTTCCTCAATGCAAACGCTGGAAATGGCATACTTTTGGCCATCCTCGGGCATGGCCTCATTGGTGTCTCATTGCTTTGGGACAAGGTGCTCCTGGGACGGCGTGCGACTCCGAATCTAGTCTCGTATATTTTCTGGTTAGGAGCGATCAGCATTTTCGGACTCGCGCTGCTGCCATTTGGGTTCCGAATGCCAACTGCAAGCGTTGCAGCGATGGCATTTGGCGCCGGCGTGCTCGAGCTAATTGCCGACTACTTCTATTATGCGGCACTAAAAGCGGGCGAAGCATCGGAAGAGCTTGCAGTCATGGGTGGCTTTACTCCGGTAGCTACGGCTTTAATTTCGGTGCCGCTCCTCAAACAGCCCCTGGGCGGACATCCTCTGGGGTTCATTCTATTAACACTCGGCGGTTTCATCATGTTCTTCGCCGACAAGACCCCGAAGAAGAAGATGCTGCCTCTGGTGCTGAGCGCATCCACTGCCTTTGCCATGACGGATGTGCTTCAGAAGATCGCATTCAACAACTCGAATTTCGTTACCGTGTACGTGTTCTTTACGATGGGTACGTTTACCGCGTCGCTTGCGATGCTGATTCCCCCATCGTGGCGCGAACAGATCTTCGAGCGATCGAAGACGGCGCCGCCCAAGAGAAAGCTATGGTACATGGTAAACCGGTTCTTGGCGGGAGTAGCCTCATTCATGCTCGTCTATGCAATCAGCCGGACGAGCCCGGCCCTAGTCGAGGCGATCTCAGGGGTGCGTTACGCCGTCATCTTTACTGGTGCGCTGGCAATCTCTCTCATCAGGCCGGATTTGCTTAAAAGAAACCTTCAGCGGCTGGATGCTGGCGGCGAAGGTAACAGCCACCGGGCTCGTAATCGCGGGCCTAGCAGTCATCGGACTTGGGAGCGGGCATGGCGGCGCTAGCGTGAACTAGCTGTTTCTCTGACGCAGCTAAGTGGTCACAGGTGGCAAGGTCGTCACTCTCTACGCGGTTGTGCTACGTCTGTAATCGAAAGTTGCTCATGCCGGACGGCGTTACGCGGACAAAAAATTCTGAGACCCAGAACATAGTTCCGAAGTGTGGAAGGATTAGCCACGAACCGTGAGCACTGGACATGGGGCCTCACCTACAACTTTGTACGTGACACCCTCAGGAAGGTGCGCAGCGGAAGCGGAGGCCGCGGCGATGCCAAAAACGATCAGATCCGCATTGTTCTCGATGGCGACGCCCACAATTCTCTTCTCCACTGGTCCGAAGTCGACATACAGGACTGGCTCTTGGGCGAACCGCCCATTTGCTGGAAGTAAGTGTCTCAGTCGCTCTTCACCGCTTGCCCGTAAGCGCGAAATATCGTTTTGCGATTGAATCGTGTCTTCAGGCACCACATAAAGCAGTATGAGACGCGCCCGGTATGTTCGTGCCAAAGAGAACGCATATGGGCAGGCACGAAGAGAATTTTCTGACAAACTGGTTGGATAGAGAATTGTGCGAAGCGGAAGACCTGATGTTTCATCAGCACGTGGCGGTACAATCAGGACTGGACAAGAGGCCTGGCGGAACACCTCTTCGGCTACGGAACCTTCTAGCAGGCGTTCAAGGCCCTGATGGCCGCGCGTACCAAGTACGAGCAGACTGGCATCGCGCTCCGTAGTTACGCTCAGCAGTTCGGGAGCGACTTGACCTTCCCTTATTACGACTTCGTTCTTCACACCTTGAAGAAACTCAAGGCGTAATTGGTTGGATATCGCATCCTTAACGTATGCCCTGGTCTGCTTCAACGCCTCTGCCATCAAGTCGGCGGGAACGGATTTGTAAACATCCGTCGGAATAACATGCACTACATGGAGCGTGGATCGATGCCGGCGTGCAATAGCGGCGGCGTGCCTGAGGACGCTCACGGAGTGATCAGAGAAGTCCGTTGCAGCGATGATATCGCGCAATCTGACTCGCGTATTGGTTACTCGTTTCTCCAACGATCAACATCTCCCTTACCGGGTCCATTCAACCGATCCGCTGCCGCGTTAGGCAGAAGCCTCACGAATCGTGAGGACGGGGCATGGCGCACGACTGACAACCTCGTATGCGGTATCTGGACGTGGTAGGTGCGCTGCGATAACCGGATCCAGGCCGTGTGCAGATAGGACTATCAAGTCAACCGCCGATTTCGCTGCAAAATCGAGGATTGCTGCTGATGGCGGTCCAAAACCTCGTTCCAAATGAATTCGCTTCCATAGATCTGAGCCGAATCGGGCATGGTCGTCCAGCCAGCGTGCCGCCGGTTGGGTGATCTGGCCTGCTTGATTCGGTGCAAGTCGCATATCTTCCGATACGTTCATCACTGTCAAATTCGCGCCATATTGCTCGGCCAACGACACCGCGTAGTCCGCGGCGCGGCTTGAATCCGGGGCGAACTCAACCAGGTACA
>Ga0335070_10008094_pt1 | contig 12332 bp, 8 predicted proteins | sample Lox_Sample_13_FD_206722 | JGI IMG/M metagenome (GOLD analysis project Ga0335070, IMG submission 206722) | Soil microbial communities from Loxahatchee National Wildlife Refuge, Florida, United States - Lox_Sample_1.3 | ecosystem: Environmental > Terrestrial > Soil > Wetlands | place: USA: Florida...
GCTCCTTGTTTTCGGGTGGGGCGCCGACCGATGCGCTGCACCCATTGCGAGTACAGCGCCTGCATGAAACAGATCTCCGTCGAGCGGATGCTGGCCGCGGTGGGCTCTTGCCTGCGGCGGCCGGCGGGCGCGGCGGATAGGGGTGATGTCGCGGGATTCAACAGTAGCACAACTGACAAGGCTTCGCCGGCAACCGGCAGCCCGGCGTACACAGGAGCATGACGATGAACCGGCTTGGCAAGATGACCTCTCTGGCGTGTGCGTGTCTGGTGGTTATGGTCCTTACCTCGGCCCGGGCCGATGAACCGCCGGTGCCGGTGTGCCAGCTGGGCCTCCAATTGCGGAATGCCCTGGGCTTTGGCCCGATAGTGCTGGCCGCTCTGGGCGTGGATGAGCAGGCACACAACGCCATCGCTGCCACGGCCGACAGCTTCTGCCAGCAGAACCGCGAGGCCGTCGAGCCTTTGCTGACGGCCGTGTACGGGGCCCGATACGACGCCTTCTGCCAGTATGAGCTCGCCGAAGACGTGGTCGCGTCAGACCAGATCCTGGATAGCGCTATCGCCGCGCTGGCCGCCGCCTGCGAAGAGGCGACAGCGCCGATGGACAACTTGCTCACCACCGAGCAGCAGGCCTTGCGGGCCCATGTTGCCGCCAACCGCATGCTGGAGGCGCCGCTGTGCCTCCTGGCTCTCAGTGATCAGCAGCGCAGTGATCTGGTGGCCGCCCAGCGGACGCGAGACCTGGTCCTGCGACACTACAAGGATCGCACGAACCTCGCCTTGGTCAAAGCCGCCCATGATGCCTTCCAGATCTCGGTAACGGCCATCCTGACCACCGACCAGATGGCGCAGTACGAGTCGCTGCTCGGCAACCTGCATGAGCACTTTGGCGAGTTCCAGGCCCGCGAAGAGGCACGGTGTGTGGATTGAGATTGAAGCCAGCCGGTCTGCCGGCACAGAGGGAGAACGACCAATGTCCTTACGAAGACAAAAGAATGGGCTGCGGAGTGGATTGTGGATTGGCTGCGTGGTAGTCGCCGGCTGCCTGATCACATGGGCTTGCAGCAAGAGAGAAGAGCCATCGATCAGGTCTTCGGCAGAGGCGGTCGAATCTCGTCAGCCTGCGGATAGGCCGACGGTCCAATCTGCGCCCAAAGTCCAACAATCTGGCGCTGGCGCGGCGGCTGCCACGCGGGCACCTGCGGTGACGGAGCCGCGAGGGTTACAGGTGCCGGACAACATAAAAGCCACCTGCAGGCAGCCGGAGCCACCCTCCGAGGAGTATGCCGCCCGGCTGGAGGCCTGGCGCTCGCTGCTGCACGAGCTGCGTCATCGCGGTCAGATCGACGAGGCGGTCGAGGTCCTGGCAAAGCTGCTGACCGACGTCGAGCGGCAGGAAGGTCCGGCCATGGCCCAGCGGGTGGCGTTGGCCGAGGCCGGCAACCTGCAAGCCCAGAAGGACTATGTCACTGCCCAGAAAGCCTACGAATTAACGCTGAGCCGGTATCCCCAGGGGACGTTCGTCGTTGACGCGATGTACCAATTGGGCGACTGCCGGCTCGAGCTGCATGACTACGCCGTCGCCGAGCGGGTCTGGCGGAGGCTGATCGACGAGCATGGCGACGCCTCGATGGCGCCATGGGCATGGCGGAAGCTGGCCCTGGCGCAGTTGCTCCAGGCTAACTACGACCAGTCGCTGGCCACGCTGGAGGCGATGGCCGGCAAGTACGCTGGCATGGAGTTCGAGGAGTACGCCCGTATGCGGCGGGGCTACGTGCTGGCCGCGGCCGGACGAATGGAGGAGGCGCAGTCAGCCTATCAGGCGTTCCTGAAGGAGTTCCCACGGAGCAAGTACCGCGGACTGGCCAGCCAGCAGATGGCCGAGCTCGATCATGGCAGAACGCTGGCCAGGGCCAGGCAATGAATAAGCGGCAAAGGTCCGATGGTAACGCGAGCCCGGCAGACAGATTGGCTGGCACCACCGGCCGAATCGAATGGCGAGTGAGATTGGGCAGCACGCGAACGGAGGCTGAGTCATGACACTGCGGATAATTCTGTGGGGCGGATTAGGAGTACTGGCCCTTCTCGGCGTATGTTTGATGCGCAGTGTAGCCTTGGGGGTTTGCCGAGTTCCTGTAGAACCCTGCCTCTGCTGTTGTGGGAACCCTGATGGTTCATGTCCGGAGGAATGCCGTCCAAAAGATGTGGGGCCGCCGATCCCTTATCCAGTAGACCCCACGGAATCCGGTCCGACAGGCTCGGGCGGCAGTGAGCACCAGTTGTCTGCTGATCGCGGCGGTCCACTCATGGCTGGCGTGATGCCAGATGGCGGCCTGTTCTTGGAGTACCGCATAGCCGAGTTCTCCGGCTGGCCGGTTACCGGGATGACCGGCCCTCGATCGCTAATGGGCGGGTGGATCACCGACCCCGTCGTGGTAGGTGGTGGCAAACTCGTCTTCTCCTCGAGCGACCTGTTTTGGGAGCACGACGGTACGTACGTTGGCGCGGAGCGACTCTATCGCCATGATACCGCCAATCCCTCCGGCGTCGCCGATTTCGGCCCCTGCTTCCACACCAACCTTCGCATCGTGGTGGATGAGAGCACCGATGGCCTGACTGCCACGGTCGACCTCGGCAACGGCGAGGACATGGCCTTCACCCGGCCCACCACCGATGATCCCTTTACCGCCCCCGCCGGCTGGGAACGCTACCAGGTCACCAAGGTGGACGGCGTTCAGTACAAGCTCACGGACAAGAACGGCTACACTTACACCTTCCTGGGCAGCGCCAATCCGACCCGGCTCATCAACACCCGCAACCGCTACGGCTCCGGCGAGGACTATTCCTATGACGCCTCCGGGTACGTCACTCACATCGGCCGCTACGCCGACGGCACGGGCCATGTCGACGACATCCACGTCCTTCGTGACACCGCCCATGCCATCACCAGTATCTACGACTACGCCGGCAGGACGGTGAACTACTCCTATGATGCCAGCAGCCGGTTGACCAAGGTCGAGGATGCCTGCGGAAGCTGCTCCACTCTACCCACCGCCGAGTACGCCTACGACGGCAGCGACCGGATCACGGCCATCAAGGACGCCGACGGCAGCACCATCCGCACCATCGGGTATGACGGCAGCAACCGGGTGTCCTACGACATTGATGCCGCCGGCGGGACATTCCACTTCGAGTACGGCACTCCCGACCTGGTGATCGACCCCGAGGGCAACACCAGCGAGTACACTTTCGACGGCAGCGGCAACCTGGTCACCAAGAACTTCACGATGGGGGCCGGGGCTGGCGACGACATCTTGTACATCTATCAGTACGACAGCAGTAGGCGGGTGACCAGTGCCACGCTGCCCAGCGGGGCGGTGGTTTCTTATGCCTATGACAGTCGGGGCAATGCCCTCAGTCAGGTGGTGACCGCCGATGGCCGATCAATCACCACCTTTACCGCCTCCTACGAGTCCACGTACAACCGGCCATTGACCATCACCGATGCCCTTGGCGACAGCAAGACCTGTCAATATGACGCCAACGGCAACCTGACTACGCTCATCGTGGGCTTGAGCGGCCCCACCTCCTCTTACTCTTACAACACCAAGGGCCTGATGACCTACAAGACCTCCGCCGCAGGCCGGGCCATGAGCTACAGCTACGACACTGCCGGCTTTGTGACCACGGCGGTGGCCGATCCCAACGGCCTGGCCCTGAGCGCCGGCTACACCCGCGACGACCTTGGGCATGCCCTGACCACCACCAGCCCCGAGGGCCATCATGTCGTTCACGAATACGACAAGAGCGGCAAGGTCACCCAGAACACCAGCGCCCAAGGAATCGTCACCCAGTACGAGTATGACGCCAACGCTAGGCAGACGGCTCGCAAGATCATGGATGGTCAGACGGCCCTGTACATCTGGCAAACCGAGTACAACACCGCGGGCCAAGTCACCAAGACCATCACCCCGGATAACAGTGAGACTACCTACGCCTACGACAAGGCAGGCCGGCAGAGCAAGCAGGATGAGCCCAATGGGCGCGTCTCGGAATCAGTCTATGACCAGGTCGGCCGGGTCATCACCACCAAGCGCGGCAACGCCGGCGGTACTGTGGTGGTCCAGAGCAAGATCTACGACAAGATGGGCAACGTCGTCACCACACAGGACGGCGACGGCCACCAGACCATCTACCAATACGACGGCTTCGGCCGCCAGACCAAGGTCATCGACCCAAGCGGGGCCTACGCGGCCTATGATTACGACGACGCCTCACATCAGACGGGCGTCAGGCGCTACGACAGCGCCGACACGCTGATGACTTACGGCAAGACGGAGTACGACGAGCTAGGCCGCGTCACCAAGACGCGGCAGAAGGCCAGTCCCGCAGGGGCCGACGGCAGCAGTGATGCCGTGACCGAGAGCCAGTACGATGGCGATGGCCGGCTGGTCACGCAGATCGTCTGGTACGACGCCTCTAACGCCAATACCTCGACCTACGCTTACGATGGCGCCGGCCGGCAGACTGCGATCACCAACCCGGATGGCCTGGTCACGACCTACGGATTTGACGGGGACAGTCACCGGACCAGCGCGATCGACGCCAACAGTAACACCACCAGCTATGCCTACGACGCCGATGGCCGCCAGGTTACGGTGACCAACGCCCTGGGCGATTACACCGTCACCGAATATGACCAGCGCGGCCTCCAGACCCAGGTCAGCCAATATGCCAGCGGCGGGGTAATTCAGGCCCAAAGCAAGTACGAATACGACATCGCCGGCAAACAGACGCTCAGCCGCCGCATGGCCGATCCCGGTGGGTCGATTGACAACAGCAAGGATTACGTGGTCAAGACCTACTATGACGCCGCCGGTGTCCAGACTCAGCAGACCTCCGCTTCCGGCCAGGACACCACCTACGCATACGACCAGTACGGCCGGCAGACGCTGACCACGCTGCCCGACGGCAGCTACACCGCCAGCGAGTACACCGTCGGCGGCAACAGGACCAAGCAGGTGCAGTACGAGATCGTCACAGGGAGCACCAAGAGCTATCGCCAGGACTATACCTACGACGTCCTGGATCGGGCGGTGACCACCCACAACCAGGGACCGGACGGCACCTTCGGCAATAACGACGACCTGTTCGTGCAGTACGTCTATGACGCCCTCGGCCGGCAGGTGACCACTACCGACGAGGCCGGCAAGCTGGCGGTCAACGACTACGACGCCCTGGGCCGCAAGACCAAGGGGACCGAGGATGCCGCCGGCATCGCCCGGGTGACGGAGTACGCCTATGACCGCGTTGGCCGGCTGGTCACACTGGCTGCCTACACCGACAGCCCTGCAACCGGCCAGGAGAACACGGTGTACCAATACAACGGTCGTGGGCTCCAGACTATCGTGACCTACGAGGAGACGGGCAATGTGACCATGGCCTACGACGCAGCCGGCAACATGACGGCCCGGACAGACGAGGAAGGGATCGTCGTGGACTACGCCTACGACAGCGTCAACCGCCTGACCCTGCGGCAGAAGGATGGCTCCAGCGACAACGTCGAGCGCTATGCCTACGACTCGCTGGGTCGGATGATCACCGCCCAGAAGGGCACCTCCGGCAACGCCGATGCCGTCAGCATGAGCGTGTTCGGCTACGATGCCTTGTCGCGGGTGACGCAGGAGAGCCAGGCGATTGCCGAGGGAACGGCCAAGGCCATCGACTACACCTACGACAAGGCCGGCAACCGCATGACGCTGCAGCACGACAATGCGGCCATCACCAGCGCCTACGCCTACGACAGCCGCGACCGCTGCACGGGCATCGACACCTACAATGGCTCGGCCTGGGTGGATCTGGCCGACTACACCTGGCTGGGAGGCGCCGTCAGCAAGCGCGAGGTGACCTGCGACTATCCCGGCGGCACCAAGCCCAAGTTCAAGACCGACTTCCAGCGGGATGGCATCCTGCGGGTGACCAAGGTGGAGAACGCCCACCTGACCGCCAATCAATCGGACAGCGGCTATGGCGATCTGGGCACGTTCGAGTACACCTACGACAGTGCCTCCAACGTCCTGACCGCCAACCAGGCCGGCAGCATGGGCTACCTGGACGCGGATCGGTGGTATACGTACGACACGTTGAATCGCGTGATCACGGCAAAGTACAGCGACAACCAGGGCTGGCTGGCAACGCAGTCGCCGACCTCGTGGTACTCGTATGACGACCTGGGCAACCGGATTTCGTCCAAGTACCGGACCGAGGCCGCCATCGGCTACGAGCACGACAAGGCCAACCGCATGACCAAGCTGGCGAACCTGACCCAGGGTTACGACAAGGCCGGCAACCTGACATTGGCCTATTCCGCCGACCGGGCCAGCACCTACAAGTACGCCTACGACCACAACAACCGGCTGGCGGGGGTGTATGACAGCTCCGGCGTCACCCGCAAGGCGGCCTTCACCTGGGACGCCCTGGGCAGAAGGATCGAATTCGTCAACGACGTGCTGGCGGGCACGCCCACCACGCGGTATTATTATGACGGCGTCAATGAGGTTGCCGAGTACGACGGGTCGGGCAACCGCAGCCGGACCTACGTCCACGGCATTTCCTACGTCGATGAGCGGCTGATGATGCACAGCGACCAGACCAGCCGGCCGTATTACTACGCCCTCGATCGGATGTACGACGTGGTCATGCTGATTGACCGGGCCGGGGCCATCGTGGAGCGGTACTGCTACGACGCCTACGGGCGGCCGTACATCCGGGAGAGCTGCGGCCGGGGGGACATGGACGACAATACCGTCATGAACTCGACCGACACCAGCCGGTTCACCGCCGCCAGGAACGGGAGCATCTGGGACCCGCGGGCGGACATGGATGATGACGGGGATGTCGATGCCGCTGACCAGACGTTGTACGACGCCAAGGTGCTGATCTGGCCGCCGACGGCGGCGTTCGGGCCGACCGTGGCCCAGGCCTTCAGCGACGTGGGCAATCCCTACATGTTCCAGGGGGTGCCGCACTTCGCCCTGGATACTGCCGCCTCCGCCACCGCCGGCAAGCTCATGCTCAACCATCATCGGGCGAGGTTCGAGGATGTGGCGATCGGAAGGTGGTTGACGAGGGACCCTCGTGAGTATGGCGGTGGCGCGTTACAGCCGCGGTGCCCTTCTGATCTGTGGCTTGAAGAACTAGGCCAGCAAGCACATGGAGTGGATGACGGAGCGGCTTGTTTTCCAGGTCGAAGGAAGGCCTCAGCAGCGACTACGCTCACGAACTCTGACCAAGCTAGGAGTAGGGTGAGCACCGCAACGCCTCTTTTTGAGTATTCTCACTCCGCCCCCATGAGTACTTTTGACCCCACCGGCCTTCGACCCGCCTGCAAGAGCAGGACCTCGACGTCATGCTGTAGTGCTTGTTCACTAGACAATTGCCTGGTTTGGCCATGGTCGGAGGATTGCTGCTGCGGCTACTGTTTTGTCTGTAATGGCTATGCCGGTTTTTTCTTTGTAATCAGCTGTCCCTAGTCAGGGAATTGTGAAAGAACCAGCGTAGATTGGAGAGGCTGAGAACATATGAAGACTGTTCGATGCGTGCTATACATTTGCATGGTCGCTGGTTTGATTAGTCTCAGTACCGCCGGACTGGTTGCGGCTCAGGAGCAGCCGACGAAACCTTGCCTCGACGAGCAGGCCGACCGCGCTGTCAAGGATCTGTCGCAGCACATGGCGGCAGCGAAGAGCCTTCGCGCTAAGATCCCAATGCGCCTCTCGGTGACAGCTGAGGGGGTCAGTCAGGAGGTGCTCTCCAGTTACACGTTGGCTATGCAGCGCCCCAACAAGGTCGCGTTGCGACTAGCGAGAGGTGCTGCCGGAATGACCGTCTGTTCAGATGGCCGCAGACTATCTGTGTATGTGCCTGCGTCGAATCGCTGCATGGTAACGGATATCGATGGCAAGTCCGCCGACATGCCGCCTCTGGGCGCCGGCAGTTTTGCAGCTGCCACGGCTATGGGCGCACCGAGCCTCCCGTTCATCAATATGCTGATCCGCAAGGATCCTTACACTGCGATCCTGGAGAAGGTGACGAAGGTTGCCTACGTGGGAGTCGAAACTGTCAATGGTGTTGAGTGCCATCGGCTCCATTTTCAGCACCCCGAGCTCGATTGGGACATGTGGATACAACTTGGCGAGAAGCCCTGGCTGATGAAGTGCGATGTGGACCTGGCGAAAACGATGTCAGCCTTTCGACAGTCCAAACCGCGGGAATCAGGGTCGTGGAAGATGATTGCTTCCATCACTTTCACAGACTGGGAGGCGGACATCGAATTGCCTGAAGACGCCTTTGCGTTTGAACCTCCCGAGGGTGTTGACCAGGATGACGTGGGGCGCGCGCCGTCGGGGAATCCGGAGTCTCTTGTCGGCAAGCAGGCCCCAAGGACGACCCTCCATATTCTCGATGGAGACGCTGTGCGGATGCGTGCGAAGAAGAGCGGCCATCCGGTGGTGCTGGAGTTCTGGGCAACGTGGTGCGTACCGTGCAGACAGTCTCTAAAGATGGTGAACGACTTGGCCAAGACATATCAAGCGAAGGGCGTGACCGTCTACTTGGTCAATCAGAACGAAGACGAAAGCGCGGTCCGAGCGTTTGTTAAGGATCTTAGGCTAGCTTGGCCCGCGGTCCTAGACCAGAAGGGCAAACTCGGCAAGAAGTACTTTGTCCGCGGAATACCAGAGACGGTCATCATCGACAGCAACGGGGTGGTCCAGGCCGTGCATGTTGGCTTCGCGCCAGATTTAGAGAAAGTCCTCCGAGAGGAGTTGGACGCCCTGCTTGCCGGCAAGAACTTGCGTTCCGCCGCAGAACCGGCCGCAACTTCTGACCAGCCGCGGCCTCGTTCTGAGGAACGCACCAAGGAGGAAAGTGGATGGAGATCGGGTGGAGCTGACTCAGGGATTCATTAAGTGAGTCAGGGGCGCGCTGTACTAGTGTTCCGTCCCTATTGACTTTTGGGGTACAGGCGCCGGAGCTTGATGCGAGCGTCCGCGGTGGTGAACTGCCAATCGATGGTGGTCCGGTCCGTATTGCGGTCTTTTTGCCACCGATCCGTTGCGGCCACCAGTGTGGGCTTGTCGGGAACGCGCCCACCCATGCACTGCCGTGACAGCACACCCAGCTCGATCTCCGCCATGTTGAGCCAACTCCCAGGTTTCGGGGTGTACACGACTTCCAATCGCTCGATCAACCGCCGGGCTTCCGACGGCTCAAATGCTTCATACAACGGTAACCGTACGGCGAACCGTAACCGTACGGCGAACCGCATCCCACAAGGACAAAACATCGGCACATCGCTTGCTGGGCAACGTGGAGCGGCACTCAGTTTGTGGACGCAGATGACGCCGGCTGCCAGCGGTTGGGCAGGAGCTGATCGAGCTGGCTGATGGGCGTGGCGGCGATGCGGGTCAGCACATCACGCAGGTAAGTGAACGGTTCGATCTTGTGCCGCTGGCACGTAGCGATCAGGCTGAAGAGGATGGCGGCGGTGTGCCCGCCGTTGTCCGAACCACAGAAGAGCCAGTTCTTGCGGCCGATGGCCACGCGGCGCAAGGCGTTCTCGGCGGCGTTGTTGTCGATGGCCAGACGGCCGTCGGTGACGTAAATGCTGAGGGCCTCCCACTGATTCAGGGCGTAGGCGATGGCCTGGCCCATCGGGCTCTTGGGCAGCACCGGCCCGCCGCGCTCGGCCTGCTGGGATAACAGCCACAGCTTGAACTGTTCGAGCCGCGGGGCAGCGTGCTCCTGACGGAGGGCCAGCCGGATGGCGGCGAGGACGCGATGGTCGGCGACGGCGTCGCGTTTGGTGGTTGCACCGGGGTCTGCCGCCGCCCTCTTTTCGCATCGCTCCTTGAATTGCTCTTGCGCTTGATCCTCCACGTCGTAGAGCAAGCGGATGTACGCCAGGGCCTGCGTGCTGGCGGCGGCATCGGAAGAGCGGGCCTCGTAAAACTTGCGGCGGGCATGAGCCCAGCAAGCCACCTCGGTCACGCGACCACCGGCCTCGCCGGCGTAGATGCCGTCATAGCCGCCGAAGGCGTCGGCCTGCAGATAGACCGGTCGGTCTTCCCCCCAGCCCTTCAGGAACTGCATCGGTCCATCCCGGCTGCGGCTGGCCGTGTAGGTGAAGACGGTGTACGGATGCGCCGGATCGCCGAGGTACGCCCAAAAGCGGCCGGTGCGGGTCTGCGGGCGATCGCGGTCCAGCACCTCCACGGGGGTGTCGTCGGTGTGGATCACGTCGGACTGCCGCACGTAGTGCACTAATCGATCGTGCAACGGCTGGAGCGCTTCGGCGCACTTCGCCATCCAATCACACATCGTTGAGCGGGCGATCTCGATCCCGTAACGGTCCAGGATCCGTTCCAAGCGGTACAGTGGCAAGTGGTCGCCGTACTTGCTGACGATCACGTAGGCCAGCAGCCCCGGAGCGGCCAAGCCCTTCTCGATCGGCGACAGGGGCTTTTCCGCGGTGGTGATCTGCGGACCCCCTTCGGCGGCCTGCTGCTCGCAACGGCGACAGGCATACTTGAGCTGCACGTGTTCGACCACGCGGACTTTGGGCGGCTCGTAGTCGATCTGCTCGCTGACCTCCTGGCCGATGACGTGGCGCATCTCGCCGCAGCACGGGCAACGCTTTTCGGCCTCGGACAGGTCGTGGATGACCTTGTCGCGGGGCAGATCGGCCGGCAGACGGCGACGGCCATGACCCTTCTGCACGGGGCTCGGCGCAGCCGGCTCCGGCGGGGCTACCCGCTCCACGACCGTCCGCGGGGCCAACTGGTCCAGCAGCTTCTCGAACAACAGCATCTGCTGGGGATCAATCTTTTCGGAGGAGCGGCCGTAGAGTCGCCGCAGGAGATGTTGGAGCTGGTGCTGAAGCTGCTCGATGGTGCGGGTGCTTTGCTGCTGTTGCTCCAGCAGTTGCTGACGCTCGGCACGGAGCAATTCCACTTCCTGCGAGGACTGTCGCAGCGTGGCCTGGAGCAGTTCTTTCTCTTGGCGAAGCCGGGCGAGTTCATCAGCGAGCGGCGTGTCGGGAGTCAGAGGCGTGGCACCCTCCGTGGTCATGCCTTATTCAACGTCGACTCCCGACCATTGGTTCGCGCCGCGTGACGATTTTCATTTTCTTTTTTCAGGCCGGCCTCACGAAACGCTTGCGACGCCGGATGCTGGTCAGGTCGATCCCCGCCAGCAGCATGGCCAACTCGCTGGCCTTCAACTCCACGCTGGTGCCCACCTTCTTGAGCGAGGGCAGACGGAACGTCCCTTCTTCCAGCCGCTTGTACCACACGGCGAAGCCGTCCCGGTCCCAATAGAGGATCTTGATGCGATCCCGGTGACGCCCCACGAACAGGAACAGGTGCCCGGTCAGCGGATCCTGGCCCAGCGACTCGCGCACCAACGCGGCCAGCGAATCAAACCCTTTGCGCATGTCTGTCGGTGCCGTGCACAGGTAGATGCGGACCGCCAGACCGGCATCGATCTCTCCCAGGCTCGGCAGCTTCAGCACGGCGGCATCTCCAACACGGCCAGCACGTCCGCCAGCAGCTGCCGATCCACGAGCCCCCGGACCCGGATGCGGCGATCGTTCGATAGTATGATCTCGATCAGGCCCTCGGCTCCTGCCGTACCCTCTGCGGTCGCGCGGACCGGAACCAGCATCGGCTTGCGAGGGCGTGCCTTGCACGCTCGATCGGTCCGCGCCAGCCGCGCCCGCCACCAGTAGAAGGAGGGCTCACGCAAATCGTGCTTGCGGCACCAGGCCCGGATCGACAGGCCACTCCGCGCCTGGCCATGCACCATCCGCCGCCAGAATCTTCCCTTGGTCTTATCCTGCTGTACCCCACGCGCCATGGCAGCCTCCGTTTATCACGAAGGCATGCTGACGATATCCGCTACAGATTTGAAGACGGGGTTGGCCGGACGGTTACCGACCATCAGTCTTCTTCCGAAGGCGGCCTGGCGAGGGCTCGATTCGAGACGAGGCGATATGCTCGGTTCCCTCGTCTTGAGAATGTGTATCCCGCGGGTCTTGACTTGTAACCAATTTGTCACCAAAATGTTGAACGTGATGCTCAGAATGCCCGACATGCGCGTTTTGAGTTCCGTTCCTAAGGAGCTGTAAGAACAGTAACTTGCGGATTCTGCTGGATTTGCACGCGACCTTTCAATCGTTCTCATAACCCGGAGGTCGTTGGTTCGAGTCCAACCCCCGCTAGTGACGGCAAGTAACGCAGGACCAAGGATTTACCGCCTGGCCCTGCGTTT
>Ga0335070_10008095_pt1 | contig 12332 bp, 8 predicted proteins | sample Lox_Sample_13_FD_206722 | JGI IMG/M metagenome (GOLD analysis project Ga0335070, IMG submission 206722) | Soil microbial communities from Loxahatchee National Wildlife Refuge, Florida, United States - Lox_Sample_1.3 | ecosystem: Environmental > Terrestrial > Soil > Wetlands | place: USA: Florida...
GCCCCGCGTCCAGCCCCACACCCACGAGGTCTTCAACCAGCCGCCGCCGCTGGCGGGACGCAACCTCTTCACCGACAACGTGCCGCTGGTCGAGGCGCTCGAGCGCGAGGGCGGCGGCTGGGCCGCTGACCGGGCCGTGGAGGCGGGCGCCTTCTGGGGCGGCGAGCCGATGGCGTGGGGCGAGCGCGCGAACACCCACACCCCGGTCCTGCGCACGCACGACCGCTACGGCAACCGCATCGACGAGGTCGAGTTCGACGCGAGCTGGCACCAGCTGATGGCCGCCGGCGTGCGCGACGAGTTGCACGCGCTGCCCTGGCGCACGGACCGCGAAGGGGCGCACGTCGCGCGTGCCGCGCTCTACATCGGCGCGATGCAGGCGGAGGCCGGATTCGCCTGCCCGACGACGATGACCTTCGCGGCCGTCCCGGCGCTGAGGATGCAGCCCGAGCTCGCGGCCGAGTGGGAGCCGCTGCTCACCGCGACGACCTACGACCCGCAGCTGCGCCCGGCGTCCGAGAAGCGCTCGGCGCTGTGCGGGATGGCGATGACCGAGAAGCAGGGCGGCTCGGACGTCCGCGCGAACACGACGACGGCGACGCCGCTGAACGGGGGTGGGGGCGGATCCGAGTACGAGATCGTCGGCCACAAGTGGTTCTGCTCGGCGCCGATGTGCGACCTGTTCCTGATCCTCGCGCAGACCGACGAGGGCCTGTCGTGCTTCGCGCTGCCGCGGATCCTGCCCGACGGCACCCGCAACGCGATGCAGATCCAGCGGCTGAAGGACAAGCTCGGGAACCGCTCGAACGCCTCGAGCGAGGTCGAGTACCGCGGCGCGTGGGCGCGGATGGTCGGCGAGCCCGGCCGCGGCGTCCCGACGATCATCGAGATGGTCGGCCACACGCGGCTGGACTGCATCCTCGGATCGGCCGGTGGCATGCGCCGCGGCGTCGCCGAGGCGACGTGGCACGCCGCCCACCGCAGCGCGTTCGGGCGTCTGCTCTCCGATCAGCCGCTGATGCGCAACGTGCTCGCCGACCTGGCGATCGAGGCCGAGGCCGCGACCGCGCTGGCGATGCGCATGGCGCGCGCCTACGACCGCGCCGGCGAGGACCCCCGCGAGGCCCACATCAAGCGCCTGGGCACGGCGATCGGCAAGTACCACGTCTGCAAGCGCGCGCCGGGCCATGCCTACGAGGCGCTCGAGTGCTTCGGCGGCGTCGGGTACGTCGAGGAGTCCGGCATGCCGCGCCTGTACCGCGAGGCGCCGCTCAGCTCGATCTGGGAGGGGTCGGGCAACGTCATGGCGCTCGACGTGCTGCGCGCGCTGTCGCGCACGCCCGAGGCGCTTGAGGCGTACCTCGCCGAGGTCGAGCTGGCGGCCGGCGCGGACCCGCGGCTGGACGCGTTCGCCGCGGGCACGCGCGCGGAGTTCGCGGACGTCGAGGCGATCGAGCCGCGCGCGCGGCGCGTCGTCGAGAAGCTCGCGCTCGCGCTCCAGGGCTCGCTGCTCGTCCGCCACGCGCCACCGGCCGTCGCGGACGCCTTCTGCGCCGCGCGCCTGGGCGGGGACGCCGGGCTGAACTACGGCACACTGCCGCCCGGGACCGACGTCGAGGCGATCATCGCGCGGCATACGCCGCCGGCGTAGGCCGAGGCTGCGACCATAGGGTCGTGTTCGGCGACCGCTCGATCCAGCTCTTCCGGATCTTCGGGATCCGCATCGGCGCGAGCCCGAGCTGGTTCGTCGTGCTGTTCCTCATGATCTACTGGCTCTCGGGGTACTTCGAGTCGGTCCTGAGCACCTCGTCGAACACCGTGACCTTCGGGGTGGCGCTCGCCGCGAGCCTGCTGTTCTTCGTCTCGCTGCTGCTCCACGAGCTCGGCCACGCGCTCGTCGCGCGCCGCCAGGGCATCGGCACCTCAGGGATCGACCTGTGGCTGTTCGGCGGCGTGGCGAAGCTCACGCGCGACTCGCATACGCCCGGCGAGGAGTTCAAGGTGGCGGCCGCGGGGCCGGCCGTGACGGCGCTGATCGTCGTCGTCTGCCTGGGCGCCGCGACGCTCGCCTCGCACGTCGGCGGCGTCGTCGACACGGCCACCTTCCGCACGGTCAGCACGACGCCCGGCGTCGCGCTGCTGGGGTGGCTGGCGCTGATCAACCTGACGCTGCTGGTGTTCAACCTCATCCCCGCCTTCCCGCTGGATGGCGGGCGCATCGCGCGCTCGATCGCCTGGCGGGTGACCGGCGACCGCAACCGCGCCACGCGGATCTCGGGCCGCCTCGGCGAAATCTTCGGCTGGGTGCTGATCGGGCTCGGCGCCCTGATCGCGGTGCGCGGTGATGTCGTCTCGGGCCTGTGGTTCGGCCTGCTGGGCTGGTTCCTGACGTCGGCTGCACGCGGCGCGGTCGTCAGCTCGCGCTTCTCCGAGCGCCTCGACGGCGTCACCGCCGGGGACCTGATGGACGAGCAGCCGGTCGCGATCCCCGCACGGGTGCACGCGATCGACGCCCAGGACGAGTACTTCATGCGTTACCGCTGGCCGTGGTTCCCGGTCGTGGACGAGCTCGGTCGCTACCGCGGGATCCTGCGCGAGGAGGTCGTCGACGACGCCGTCCGCCACGGGCGCCCCGCCCTGCCCGTGGGTGACTTCCTCGACGCCACGGCCGGCGGCGAGGCCTCGGTCCCGCGCGACACGCCCGTCGAGTCGATGCTCGGCCTCGAGTCGCTGCGCCGGCTCGGGGCGGTCATGGTGGTCGACGTCGACGGCCGGCTCTGCGGCGTGGTGACCGCCGACCAGCTGCGCCGCGCGCTCACGACGGCCGCGCAGTAGGACCGCGCGGCAGGCCGCACGCCCCGCCCTGGGCGCGACATGCACGCTATCCGTGCACAACTCGCCCAGCGCCGCGCCGGCGACCGACCCGCACCCGCGCGGCCGCCTGCCGGCGGTCGACCGCCACCGCCCAAACCCGGGCAGATCCGGGGGAATCCGACCGTCGCGGCTGGAATTGCGGTGCGCCCGGAGCCCCATGGGCGCAGGCCGCCGCGCGGCCCGTCGCGTATAGAGTGACAGGCGGCGACCCCACCTCTCGACCACCGAAGCCCGGGGCCCGCCACGACCTCCGGAAGAGCCATGCCAGCACACGACGTCCTCATCATCGGCGCCGGCCTCGCGGGGCAGCGCGCGGCCCTCGCCGCCGCCCAGAAGAACGCGACGGTCGCGATCCTGAGCAAGGTCCACCCGGTCCGCTCGCACTCCGTCGCGGCCGCCGGCGGCATCAACGCCGCCGTCAACCCGGCCGACGACTGGCGCTCGCACGCGTACGACACGGTCAAGGGCTCGGACTTCCTGGGCGACCAGGACGCGATCGAGATCATGTGCCGCGAGGCACCCGGCGAAGTCATGCATCTCGAGCACATCGGGGTGACCTTCCACCGCAACGAGAAGGGCGAGATCGACCTGCGCGCCTTCGGCGGCGCCTCGATGAAGCGCACCGCCTACGTCGCGGACATCACCGGCCAGGCGCTGCTGCACGTCCTCTACGAGCAGCTCATGAAGCACCACGAGGTCATCGACCGCTTCGAGGAGTGGTTCGTCACCTCGCTGGTGATCGATGAGCAGGGCGCCTGCGTGGGCGCGGTCGCGCGGGAGATCCGCAGCGGGCGCATGGAGGTCTTCAGCGCCAAGAACGTGATCCTCGCCTCGGGCGGGGCGGGGCAGTGCTTCAAGCCGACGACCAACGCGCTCATCTGCACGGGTGACGGCATCGCGCAGGCCTACCGGGCCGGCGCGCCGTTGATGGACATGGAGATGATCCAGTACCACCCGACCACGCTCGCGGAGAACGGCTTCCTCATCACCGAGGGCGCCCGCGGCGAGGGCGCGCACCTGCTCAACAGCAACGGCGAGCGCTTCATGGAGAAGTACGCGCCCAACAAGATGGAGCTCGCCTCGCGCGATGTCGTCTCGCGCGCCGAGCAGACCGAGATCCTCGAGGGGCGCGGCGTCGGCCCCGACGGCACCGGCATCTACCTCGACATCACGGTCGTCCCGAAGAAGCGCACGCTCGAGGCGCTGCGCGAGATCGTGAACATCGGCAAGGACTTCGCCGGGGTGGACATCACCGCCGAGCCGATCATGATCCAGCCGGGAATGCACTACATCATGGGCGGGGTCAAGACCGACGTGGATGGCGCCACGCCGATCCCCGGCCTGTACGCCGCAGGCGAGGTCGCCTGCGTCTCGGTGCACGGCGGCAACCGGCTCGGTGCGAACTCGCTGCTCGACACGCTGATCTTCGGCCGGCGCGCCGGCGAGCACGCGGCCGAGCGCTCGTACCACATGCCGATGCCCGAGGCCGGGCGCGAGCGCCTGGCGGCAGACCAGGAGCTCGTCGCCGAGATCCTCGCCCGCCCGAAGAGCGGGCGGCGGGTCTCGGAGATCAAGGAGGAGCTCGGCACGACGATGAACCGCTACGTCGCCGTCTTCCGCGAGGAGTCCGGGCTGCAGAGCGCGCACGAGGTCGTCCGCCGGCTCAAGGAGGAGGCGAAGACCGCCTACGTCGACGACAAGGGCACGGTCTTCAACCAGGACGTCCTGGGGGCGATCGAGCTCGGCTACATGCTCGACGTCGCGGAGGCGATCGTCGTCGCGGCGCTCGAGCGCAAGGAGTCGCGGGGCGCCCAGTTCCGCACCGACTTCCCCGAGCGCAACGACGCGGAGTGGCTCAAGCACATCGACATCTCGCGCGATGGTGACGAGACGCCGCACGTCTCCTACTCGCCGGTGACGATCACCCAGTGGCAGCCCGAAGAGCGCAAGTACTAGATAGTGATTGGACAGCAGCAATGGCCGAGTTCACCCTGAGGATCCGCCGCTACGACCCGTCTTCGGGCGAGGCGCCGTACTGGGAGGAGCACACGATCGAGCTCGAGCCGCACCGCTCGGTGCTCGAGGGCATCCTCCAGGCGAAGGCGAAGAGCGACGGCTCGATCGGCATCCGCTGCTCCTGCCGCGCGGCGATCTGCGGCTCCTGCGGCGTGCGCATCAACGGCCAGCCCGGCCTGGCCTGCCACACCCACCTGGACGCCGCGCTGGCGAAGGCCAAGGGCGGGGTCATCGAGGTCGAGCCGATGGGCAACATGCCCGTCATCAAGGACCTGATCGTCGACATGGACGCGGTCCACTGGAAGAAGATCCAGCGCGTCTCGCCGTGGCTGATCAACAAGCAGCCGATCCCCGAACGCGAGTACATCGTCAGCCGCGAGTCGATGATCGACGTCACCCAGACCGCCGCGTGCATCCAGTGCGGCGCGTGCGTCTCGGACTGCCTGTCGATGGAGGTCGACCCGCTGTTCGTCGGCCCGGCGGCGCTGGCCAAGAGCTACCGCTTCGTCGGCGATCCGCGCGACGCCAAGCACGAGCAACGCCTGCGGGACCTCGCCGAGGACCCGCACGGCATCTACGCCTGCACGCACTGCTTCAAGTGCATCGAGGCCTGCCCGAAGGGCGTCGCGCCGATGAGCCAGATCATGCGCCTGCGGCGCATCGCCGGCAACGACTTCCACATCGAGGACCGCAACAACGGCGAGCGCCACGAGATGGCGTTCGTCAAGAACGTGCACAAGAACGGCTTGCTGCACGAGGCCGACCTCCTGCCCGACTCCTACGGCGGCAAGTTCCACCCGCGCGCGGTCCCCGAGCTCGTCGGGTCGCTGCCGGTGATCACGACCGCGCTGCTGCGGCGCAAGGTCACGATCGGCAAGGCGCTCGGCCATCCGCACAAGGCACCCGCGGGCGTCAAGCGGATCTACGACATCGTCGAGGGCCGCGACCAGCGCGTGGAACTGAACCTGTACATCACGGGCACCGACGAGGACAGCGCGCCCGCCCAGCCCGAGCCGGCGGCCGCCGGCGCCGAGGAGGCAACGACGTCATGAAGGTCGCCTATTGGCCCGGCTGCGTGAGCCGCGGCTTCACGCCGGAGCTGCACGGATCGATGGCGAAGGTCGCGCCGCTGCTCGACATCGAGCTCGTCGAGCTCGACCGCGCGAACTGCTGCGGCGCGGGCGTGATCGCCGAGCACAGCCAGGAGCTCGCCGACACGCTCAACGCCCGCACCTTCGCGCTCGCCCAGCAGGAGATCGACAAGGGCGCGAGCCTTATGATGAACATCTGCTCGACCTGCCAGGGCGCGCAGAGCGAGTGCCAGGAGCGCCTCGACGCCAACGCCGAGTACCGCGCGCACGTCAACGAGACGCTGCAGGCCAGCGACGGTCTGGAGTACGAGCAGGGGATCATCAACAAGAACTTCCTCTGGGTGCTCGTCGAGGAGATCGGGCTCGAGCAGCTGCGCTCGCTCGTCAAGCGCCCGCTCACCGACCTGCGGGTCGGGCCCTTCTACGGCTGCTACATCGTGCGCCCGAGCGCGCGGCTGGGGATCGACGCAGAGCACCCGCGCGACGCCTACCTCGGGCAGGTGATCGAGGCCCTCGGCGGGACGGTCATCGACTACGCCGGCTCGCACAAGTGCTGCGGCTTCCCGATCATCACGATGAGCAAGGACGCCTCGCTCCGCCAGGCCGGCACGCACCTCGCCGACGCGACCGATGCGGAGGCCGACTGCCTCGTCACGCCCTGCCCGCTCTGCCACCTCAACCTCGACCTGCAGCAGCCGCTGGCGGCGCGCGCGGTCGGCCGCCAGCTTGCGATGCCCATCCTGCACCTGCCCCAGCTCGTCGGCCTGGCCCTCGGCCTGGAGCCCAAGGAGCTCGGCCTGCAGCACCACGTCGTGAAGCCCACGAGCGTCATCGACTGGACGCAGTCGGTGGTGGCGGGCGTGGGCGCGCAGGCGGCGTAGCTCGCCCGGGGCCGCCGTCGCGCCGGCGTGGCCACTGTCGGCCCGCCCGCCGCTCCTCCGCCGCGGCTGCGGGACACCGACCGCCTGGGGCGAGAAATGCACGCTATGCGTGCACAACTCGCCCAGGGCCGCACGCCGAACGTCCCCACCGGGCCGCGCCGCGTCCCGCCCAGGCGCCTCTCGAGCGAGGGATCAGGCGCCGACAGCCCCGCGAACGAGGCCGCGCGACACCGCCAGCTCGGCGAGCTGCACCGTGTTCAGCGCAGCGCCCTTGAGGAGGTTGTCGCCGACGACGAAGAAGTTCAGGCTCCTGGGGTCGGCCAGGTCGAGCCGCACGCGGCCGACCGCGGTGTCGTCGTGGCCGGCCCACTCCAGCGGCGTGGGCGCGTCTTCGACGACGAGGTTCGGGAAGGCGCGCAGAGCGGCGAGCGCGCGCTCGAGGTCGACCTCGCGCTCGAAGGTCGCGCGCACCTCGATCGCGTGCCCGACCATCACCGGCACGCGCACACAGGTCGGACTCACGCGCAGGTCCGGCAGCCCGAGGATCTTGCGGCTCTCGTTCTGGAGCTTCATCTCCTCGTCGGTGTAGCCGTTCTCACCGAGCGCCCCGAGCAGCGGGACGACGTTGTAGGCCAGCGTGTTGGCGTGGACGCTCGACTCGACGAGGCGCGCGGCCGAGCGCCCGTCGCTGACCAGCAGCTCGACGTCCTCGTGCAGCACCGGCACCTGGGCGGCGAGTTCGTCGATGCCCTTCTGCCCCGCCCCGCCCGCGGCCTGGAAGCTCGTCGCGACCATCGCCTGCAGCCCGAACTCCTGGTGCAGCGCCTTCGCGGGCAGCATGACGACCATCGTCGTGCAGTTCGGGTTGGCGATGATCCCCTTGCGCAGATCGTCGAGCGCGTCCGGGTTGACCTCGCTGACGACGAGCGGGACGTCCGGGTCCATGCGCCACGCGGACGAGTTGTCGACGACGACCGCGCCGCCGGCGACGAAGCGCTCGGCCCAGGCGCGCGAGGTCGCGCCGCCCGCGGAGAACAGCGCGAGGTCGAACCCGCGCACGGTCTCGTCGGTCAGCGGCTGGATCTCGCCGTAGCCCTCGAGCTCGCGACCCGCCGAGCGCTCGCTGGCGAAGGGGACGATCTCGTCGGCGGCGAAGCCCCGGCGCTCGAGCGTGCGCAGCATGATCTGGCCGACCGCACCGGTGGCTCCGACGACCGCCAGCCTCATGACGCGAACTCCCCGAACGGCTGCTCGGGCCGGATCGTGTCCTCGCCGCTGAGCTCGAAGGCGGCGTGCAGCGCGCGCACCGCATCGGGGACGCGCTCGCCGGGGATCACGCAGGAGATCTTGATGGGTGAGGTCGAGATCATCTCGATGTTGATGCCGCTCTCCCCCAGGACGGTGAAGACCTTCGCCGCGACGCCGGGGTGCGTCTTCATTCCCGCCCCGACGATCGACACCTTCCCCATCGACTCGTCCGTGGCGATGTCGCCGATGCCGATCTCCTCGCGCAGCGGTTCGAGCGCCGCGCGCGCGGTGCGCACGTCGTCGCGCGGCACCGTGAACGACATGTCGGCGCGCGAGCCCTCCGAGATCGGCTCGTTCTGGATGATCATGTCGACGTTGACGTTCGCCTCGGCGAGCGCGGTCGCGATGCGCCCGGCCGCGCCGGGGGTGTCCGGCACGCCCATGAGCGTGACGCGGGCCTCGCCGGTCGAGTGCGTAACGGCGGTGATCAGGGGGTGCTCCATGGTCTCCTGCTCCGAGAGGACTACGGTACCGGGGCTCTCGTCGAAGCTCGACCGGCAATGGATGCGCACGCCGTGGTTGCGCGCGTACTCGACGCTGCGCAGCTGCAGCACGCCCGCGCCCGAGGCGGACATCTCGAGCATCTCCTCGAACGAGACGGCGTCGAGCTTGCGCGCGTCGGGCACGATGCGCGGATCGGCGCTGAAGACGCCCGGGACGTCGGTGTAGATCTCGCAGACCTCGGCGCCGACGGCGGCCGCGAGCGCGACGGCGGTCGTGTCCGAGCCGCCGCGGCCCAGCGTCGTCACGTCCTTCGCGGTCGAGACGCCCTGGAAGCCCGCGACGAGGACGATGTGGTCGGCGTCGAGGGCCGCGAAGATGCGCTCGGCGCGCACGTCGAGGATCCGCGCCTTCGTGTGCGAGGTGTCGGTCACGATGCCCGCCTGCGAGCCGGTCAGCGAGATCGCGCGGTGCCCGAGATCGTGGATCGCCATCGCGCACAGCGCGCACGAGACGCGCTCACCCGTGGAGAGGAGCATGTCCATCTCGCGCGGCTCGGGCTGCGGCGAGACCTCATAGGCGTCGGCGACCAGGCGATCCGTCTCCTTGCCGCGCGCGCTCAGCACGGCGACGACGCGATAGCCCTCCTCGCGTCGGCGCACGATCCGCGCGGCCGCGCGCTTGAGGCGCTCGGCGTCGGCGACGGATGTGCCGCCGAACTTCATGACGATCGTGCCGGTGCTCATGCGGCCGCCAAGGATACGAATCCCCCGCCGACCGCCCGGTCGCCGGTACGTCAGCCGACCGGGCGGGCGATCGAAGGGAGCGTCAGCTCGAAACTCGAGCCCGGGCGCACCGCGAGCAGTGCGAGCTCCCCATCCATGCGGCGTGCGAGCTCGCGGCTGATCGCCAGGCCGAGCCCGAACCCGGGGCTGCTCTGCCCCGCCTCGCCACGCTCGAACCGGCCGAAGATGCGCTCGCGCTCGGCGTCGGCCACACCCGGTCCATCGTCGCTCACCAGCAGCCATGCCCGCCCGGCGTCGGTGCCGATCGTCACCGTCGCGCGCTCCGCCCCGTAGCGCAGCGCGTTGTCGAGCAGCACCCGCACGATCCGGGCCACCGCCGGCGCATCGGCGAGCGCCCACGTGCGCGGGCCGCCGCGGTCGACCTCGATCGCCACGCCCGCCTCGGACGCCCGCGCCTCGAACTCGCTCGCCACCGCCGTGGCGAGCTCGAGCAGCTCCAGCGGCTCGCGGCGCAGCCGGATCTCGCCGTCGAGGCGGCTCAGGTCCAGCAGGTCGGTCGTCAGGCGCGCGAGCTGGCGCGACTGACGGGTCGCGGCCGCCGCGCGGCGACGCGCCGTTGCGAGATCCGGATGCTCGCCGGCGAGGTTCTCGTCGAGCAGCTCCAGCGTCCCCTGGAGCGAGGCGACCGGCGTGCGCAGCTCGTGCGAGGCGGTGCTGAGGAACGCCTGGCGCGCGTGCTCGTCGGCGCTGAGCCGTGCGCGCATCGTCTCGAGCGCACGTGCGACCTGGCCGACCTCGTCGGTCGAGGAGTCCGTTGGCAGCGGCTCGTCGATGCCCTCATCACCCAGTCGCTGGGCGCCCTGGCGCAGCCGCTCGAGGCGCCGGACCAGCCCGTAGCTCAGCGCCAGGCCGGCGATGATCGCGATCGCCAGGGCGATCGCCAGTGCCAGCGGCAGGCCGCGCCGCACGATTCCCAGGGCCGCCCGCGTGTCGTTCAGCTGCTTGCGCAGCACGAGCGTGTAGACGCCGCCCTCCGCGGACTCCTGGCGGACGACCACGGCCTCGCCGTTGATGACCGACGCTCGGCTCGCACCCTGGCGCGCGAGCACGGCATCCTGGCCGCGCTCGAGCTGCCCGGTGACCGGCGCGCGGCGGTCCGGGTCGGTGTCGACGAGCGCGCGGCCGGTCCTGGTGAACAGCGCGACGCGCGCCCCCGTGCTGCGCTGCAGCCGGCGCGCGAAGCGCGCGACCTGCGGCGTGCCCGGGCGCAGCTCCGCCGGCCCGAGCTCCGCCAGGGACGCGCGCTGCGAGCGGGCGGCCTGGCGCAGCGCGGTGAGGCGGTCCTGCGTCAGGCGGTGCTGGAGCTGAGGAACGAGCGCGAAGCCCGCCGCCAGGAGCGTCAGGCCGCTCGTGGCGACGAGCGCCGCCAGGAGCTTCCAGCGGAGGCTGACGCTCGATGGGCGCCCGAAGGCCATCAGGCCCCGAGCCGGTAGCCCGCCCCCCGGACCGTGACGATGAGCTCCGGGTCGCCGGCGGATGCGCCGATCTTCTCGCGCAGGTGGTGCACGTGCACGTCGATCGCGCGCGGGTCGCGGAAGGCGTCGTCGCCGAAGATCGCGAACAGCAGCTCCTGGCGCGAGCGCAGGCTGCCTTCGGCGGCCATCAGCGCGTGCAGCACCTCGAACTCCGAGTAGGTGAGGTGCAGCGCCACATCACCGACGCGCACGAGGCGTGCGTCCGGGTCGAGGCGCAGGTCACCGCTGCGCAGCTCGCCGCCGCGCGTCTCGGCGGGGCGCAGCCGGCGCATCACGGCGCGCACCCGGCTGCGCAGCTCGGCGACGCCGATCGGCTTGGTGACGTAGTCGTCGGCGCCGGCCTCGAGCGCCATCACGACGTCGGCCTCGGAGTCGCGCGCGGTGAGCACGAGCACGTGGACCGCATCCATGCCGGCGGCCCGCAGGCGACGGCAGACATCGATGCCGTCGGGGCCGGGGCCCAGCCCGATGTCGAGCAGGACGAGATCGAAGGGCTGCTCCACGAGCAGGTCCAGCGCCTGGTCGGCGTTGGACGCCGCCGCCACCGCATGCCCGTCGGCCGTCAGCGCCCCGGTCATCACATCGAGCAGGTCGGCGTCGTCCTCGACCACGAGCACGCGACCGAAGCGCTGCTGATCGGGTGCGCGCGTGTCCGCGGCCGCGTTCATGCGCCCGACTGTAGCCGCGGCACACGACGCGAGCGCCGCCGGACTCGCCCGTCCCAACCGCATCCCAATGACGGGCGCACCACACCGCAACCACGTGTTGGGGACCCGGTCAGCCGGTCGGCCGAGGATCCGGAGCATCACCACACCAGGAAGGACCTTCATGGCCGCCGCCGTCACCATCCCCGAACCCCCCGCACGCACCGTTCCATCGCCGCAGACGCACCTGACGGGCCTGTCGATCGTCCTTCCGTGCTTCAACGAGGAGGAGAACGTCGCCGCAGCAGTCGCACAGGCCGCGCACGCCGCGCAGCTGGTGGCGGACGCGTACGAGGTCATCGTCGTCGACGACGGCAGCTCGGACGCGACGAGCGCGATCGCCGAGCGGCTCGCGCAGACCGACGGCTGCGTGCGCGTCGTGGCGCATGAGCACAACCGCGGCTACGGCGCGGCCGTGCGCTCGGGCTTCCAGGCCGCCCGCATGGATTGGATCCTGCTGACCGACGGCGACCTGCAGTTCGACCTCGACGAGCTCTCCGACGTCGCACCGCTCACGCGCGGCGCCGACTTCGTCGCCGGCTACCGGATCGTGCGCATGGACCCGGTGCACCGCCGCGTCAACGCCGCCGCCTGGAACTGGCTGGTGCGTCGCTTCTTCCAGGTCGACGTGCGCGACGTCGACTGCGCCTTCAAGCTCATGCGCCGCCCGCTCGTGCAGAGCCTCGACCTGACCGCCGAGGGCGCGATGGTCAGCACCGAGCTCGTCGCCAAGGCC
>Ga0335070_10008097_pt1 | contig 12331 bp, 7 predicted proteins | sample Lox_Sample_13_FD_206722 | JGI IMG/M metagenome (GOLD analysis project Ga0335070, IMG submission 206722) | Soil microbial communities from Loxahatchee National Wildlife Refuge, Florida, United States - Lox_Sample_1.3 | ecosystem: Environmental > Terrestrial > Soil > Wetlands | place: USA: Florida...
TTAATCGGCATTAAGAAAGAAAATATTGTCTGGATCTCCGGGATCGGATGTTCTTCAAGGTTTCCTTATTACATGGAAACCTACGGCTTCCATTCTATACACGGCAGGGCCCCTGCAATTGCAACGGGGGTCAAAATAAGCAATCCTGAACTTTCCGTATGGGTAGCAACGGGCGACGGAGATCTTTTAAGCATCGGCGGCAATCACTTCATACATGCCTGCAGAAAAAACATTGATCTAAAAATTCTTCTCTTCAATAATAGGATATATGGATTAACAAAAGGACAGTATTCGCCTACATCGGAAAAAGGAAAGGTTACGAAGACTACACCTTACGGGAGCGTCGATTTTCCTTTTAACCCGATCTCTTTAGCGATAGGAAGCGAAGCTACTTTCGTTGCCCGGGCAATCGACAGGGATCCTAAGCATCTTCAATCGATGATTAAAAGAGCCGCAGATCATAAAGGGCTGGCATTCCTTGAAATATTCCAGAACTGCGTTATATTTAACGACGGCGCATTCGATATTTTATCCGACAAAAATACAAAGGATGATCATGTTTTAGTCCTTGAGCACGGAAAGCCGATGATCTTCGGAAAGAATAAAGACAAGGGAATTAAGCTGGACGGTCTTAAACCCGTTGTCGTCGATTTAAATAACGGCAGCAGCATTAATGATCTTTTAATTCATGATGAATCGGATCCCGGCTATCTCAGATCGACTATTCTGGCACACCTTACAGATGATACTTCAATGCCTACCCCGGTCGGCATCTTCCGCCAAATCTCGAAACCTACTTATGATGAAGCAATAGAAAATCAAATACTGGAAGTAAAGAAGAAAAAAGGAGAAGGGGATTTGGAAAAGGTTTTATTCAGCGGAAATACGTGGGAAGTAAGTTGAGTATGGAGTAGGGAGTAGGGAGTAGGGAGGAGAGAGAAGAATTTCAATTTAATTCGTGCAATTAGCGGCTCTTTTTATAAACTAAAAGCCGCATCGCTGCGGCTTTCAGTATTAAATGTAGGTTGAAGCGAAGATTCAACCATTTAAATTTATTCCCAGTTACTTCATAAGCATCATTTTCTTTACCTGCACAAAATCTCCCGCCTGAAGCTTATACAAATAAACGCCGGTGGAAAGCTTAGAAGCGTTAAAATCCGATTCATAATTCCCGGGTGTTTTTTCTTCATTAACCAATGTTGCCACTTCTTCACCTAATACATCATAAACTCTTAATGTAACGAAAGATGCCTTCGGAATTGAATAATTTATCTTTGTCCCGGGGTTAAAGGGGTTCGGGTAGTTCTGCTGCAGACTAAATGCAGCCGGGATTTCATTCTTGTCTTTTACATCTACTTCACCGAAAGACGATCTGAGTATGCAACCATTATTGCCTACTGCAATCCAGCGGTTTCCGGCTTTTGAAACTCCGTATAAATTATTTGTTGTTCCAATCTTCTGCGGATTCCAGCTTGTTCCTCCGTTGTCTGTATATAGTATTCCGTAATAATAAACAATAACTCCATTGGAATTGTTTATAAAGGAAACGAAGGAATAATACCCTTCATCCAAATCCTTGGAACTCCAGGTTGTTCCCCCGTCTCTCGTTGTTAGTAATTTTTCCTCATAGCGATAGGTTGCAAATCCGAGGTTGTCATTTAAGAAACAAATATCATACAAAGGATTTGTCGTTCCGCTTGTCTGTGGATTCCAAGTTGAGCCGCCGTCGGTGGTTTTTAAAATTACACCATTATAACCTGCAGCCCATCCTGTATTTGCATTTATAAAACATACGGAAACCAAATCTTCGGTCGTACCGCTAGTTAATGGATCCCAATTCATACCGCCATTAATGGTTTTAAGTATAGTTCCGTTATATCCTACTATGAACCCGGTGGATGCATCGACAAAATGGAGATCCATAAAATCTTCTTCCGTACCGGTATTTATATTGAACCAATCGGTGCCTCCGTTTGTAGTTTTCCATATATCCTGGTATGAAGACAAAATGATTGCAACATTTTCATTGATGGCAAAAACCTTCATAATATAGTCCCCGATGTATTTATGGGTCCAGGAGTCGCCTGCGTTTGTTGTTTTGTAAACATCATAGTTTGAAATTGCATAACCGTTATTTTCATCAGAGAAGGAAACATCTTTTAGACTATTCAAAGTGTCGAGAGATTTTATTGTCCAGTTTTCCGGCTGTTCCGGCGTATTAAAAGTATAATCCTCGCTGTAAACGGTCCCCGAATCGTTTTCGACTGCTGCTCTTACATGATAAGTTGAATTGGGTACAAGCCCTGTAAACTGCGGATTAACGTAGGATTTATATACATCATTGAACGTACCCGGGACATCAACCGAACTTCCATAGCTATCTGTTAATCCGTATTCCACACTGACGTGAGTATTTAACCTGTTTGAGTAAAAAGATATTTGGACATTTGCCTTGTTGTAATAAATGTTATACAGATAAATGTCTGTTATTTGAGGTTCTGAAGGGAGATACTTTCTGAATGTTATTCTGTAATCTCCTGTTTCATCGTTAATTTTATTCGGATAGTCACCGTTGTATCCGTAAGCTATTCTAATGAAAAAATTACCTGCGTAGGGAACCAGGAAAGGAATACGCTTAAGACCTTCATCATAGCTGAAATATTCACTGAACATCTGTTCGCCGCTTTCATGATACAACTTGATATAGCAGTACAGCTGCGAGCCGTTTGTTGCTCTTAATAGTATTTCCGTGGTGTCTCCGGTATTGCCAAAAAATTTGTAATAGTCAATATCGCCGGCCGGATTTATCGAACCATTTAAAGAATCTTTTAATTCTATTACGTTGGCTTGAGCCGCGGTATTATTCGGTTCTGTTTCGGATAATTTTTTAATAGAAAAAAATCCATTGCTTTTATCGAATATTAAAGCATTATTCTTATCCGAGACCCTAATTTTGCATAATTTGGAAGAGATATTTGGAACCATCCAGTAATAGCTCCCTGCATCTGCAGTAATGCTTGAAAGGATTAAATTCCAGGTAGTGTCGCTGTTTGCAGTATACTCTATTTTAACATCGGTAACCCCGGAACTAGTCCATTTAATTTCTTTGAGCGTGCCTATTTCCCAAACCTCTCCGCCGTTGGGTGAAATAACTTCAATGTCCTGGCAAAGAAGGATCCCTGAAAATAGGAGCAGAAGAACTGCTGTAATTAAATTTTTCATTTGTAACTCCTCTAATAGTTTTAGGATTTAAAAAGAGATCAGAATAAAATTTTATTATTGGATTTAAAAAAATTAGTATGCAAAGGATATATTGAATTAGAATACAAAGGATATATTGAATAAGCCAAGACGAGGTAAGAATGATTTTTGGGATTTGAAGGGAATAAAGAATATTTAATATTCTCACAATAAATAACCAGTATGTTTTTACTTCATTTAACCGGCAGAAATTGATTTAATCAATTCAAATGCCGGTAAAACTCTAATGAGTAAACCTTAAAACCGGATTAATTCTTCTTATTCAAGTTTTTGCTTCGAAATGAGGCGCACCCTATTTATCTTTTTTGTTGAAATTACCGGTAGGAAAATCAACCTTTCAATCCCTTTATTTTCCCTGCCCAAATAAAACCTATAGGAAACCTGTTCAATAATCTGTTAAAAATCAAGAGTTTAAATATTTTTTCGAATAGTGAAAAGCGAAAAAAATCTCGTTGGAAATTCTCCCGGTTCTTTGTAATTGACAAGAGTTATATTCTTATTTAATTTAGAAAAGAATACGGGCAGAGCATTTGTATAATAGTAATGATGTATTTGGATTTATAGGTAATCTCATTTATTTCCCATTTCCCATCTTCCATTTTCCATCTTCATCTATGATTCCCATTACACATGAATTTCGATAATTGAATTAAAATTCATTATAAATTTAAAAATTTTATAAAGATAACTATGCAGGAAAAAACAATAGTAGATCTGAGTGATGTAACCGTGAGATTTGCCGGTGATTCCGGCGACGGGATGCAGCTTACCGGATCACAGTTTACAAATACAACCGCAATTGTAGGAAACGATTTAAGCACTCTGCCCGATTTCCCGGCGGAAATACGTGCACCCGCCGGCACTACTTACGGTGTCAGCGGATTCCAGCTTCATTTTTCGAGCAGCGATATTCAAACCCCGGGAGATGCGCCGGATGTACTCGTTGCAATGAATCCTGCCGCATTAAAAATGAATCTCCGCGATTTAAAGCCGGGAGGCTCAATAATAATAAATATCAATGCTTTCGATCCTAAAAATTTAAGGCTTGCGGAGTATGCATCCAACCCGCTTGAGGACGGCACTTTAAACGGATTTAATGTAATACAGGTTCCGTTAAGCGCTTTGACAAATACAGCGCTGGAAGAAACGGCTCTATCCGCAAAAGAAAAATCCCGCTGCAAAAACTTTTTTGCCTTGGGAATGATGTACTGGCTGTACAGCCGTCCCGTTGAGCCTACTTTAAACTGGCTGAAAATAAAGTTTAAAGATTCTCCGGATCTTGCCGAAGCAAATAAAAAAGCAATGATGGCAGGATATTATTTCGGTGAGAATACGGAAATATTTACAACAAGATATGAAGTTAAGCCTGCTAAGCTTTCTAAAGGGACATATAGAAATATTTCAGGCAATGAAGCTTTGGCGATCGGATTTATAACGGCTTCTGTGAAGTCGAAGCTGCCGCTATTTCTCGGTTCATATCCAATCACTCCGGCCTCCGATATTCTGCATGAATTAAGCAGGCACAAAAATTTTGATGTAAGGACATTTCAGGCTGAAGATGAAATTTCCGCAATTACAGCCGCAATCGGCGCTTCCTTTTCGGGTGCCTTGGCTATAACTACAACCAGCGGCCCCGGCGTTGCATTAAAGACCGAATCGATCGGGCTGGCGGTAATGACCGAGCTTCCCATTGTGATTATTGATGTCCAAAGAGGCGGACCCAGCACGGGGCTTCCGACAAAAACAGAACAATCCGATCTGCTTCAGGCAATGTTCGGAAGAAACGGCGAAGCGCCCGTAGTGGTTGTAGCTCCTTCAACTCCGGCCGATTGTTTTAACATGGCTCTCGAGGCATCGAGGATCGCATTAAAGTATATGGTGCCGGTTATGTACCTTTCCGACGGCTACCTGGCTAACGGTTCCGAGCCATGGAAGGTTCCTGATCCCGATTTAATCCCTGAAATCCCGGTCAAATTCAGGACGGAAAAAGAAGGATTCTCTCCATACATGAGAGATGAAAATCTGGTTCGTCCATGGGTATTGCCCGGTACTCCCGGATTAATGCATAGAATCGGGGGATTGGAGAAGAAGCATATCTCCGGCAGTGTAAGCTATGATCCTGAAAATCATGAGTTCATGGTACGGCTGCGTGCACAGAAGGTTAAAAATATTGAGAACGACATTCCCGAACTGGAAGTCTTAGGTGATGCCGATTCGGATTTCTTAGTTGCAGGCTGGGGAGGATCATTCGGGGCAATTACTGAAGCAGTTAACAGGCTGAGGCAGAAAGGTACTAGGCTTGCACAGGTTCATTTTAAATATTTAAATCCTTTCCCGAAAAATACGTGGAGCATTTTAAAGAACTATAAAAAAATACTTTGCCCTGAACTTAACATGGGGCAATTATCGAAAATCTTAAAAAGTGAATTCCTGGCGAATGTGGAACCATTTAATAAAATTCAAGGTTTACCTTTTAAATCATCTGAAATAGAATCTAAAATTGAATCGATGATAGGTTTAAATAAAACCAGCAGTGCGGATTATTAATCTGCTTTAGTTCGCACCACAGATTACCAATCTGAACATGATAAATTAACATAATAAATCCGTAGCACAGATTACTAATCTGTGCTGTAAAAGGTTATAAAAAATATTAGAGAAATAGAATGGAAGAAAAAAACAAAGAAACGGCTCAAGACAAAGATCAAGTTTCCGCCTTCTCCCGATTAGATCGGAATTCGGCGGACAGGCAAGTTCAAGATAAAGCTCAAGAGGCAGGCCTGAAATATACATCCAAGGATTTTGCATCCGATCAGGATGTAAGATGGTGTCCCGGCTGCGGGGATTACAGCATACTAGCTCAGATGCAGCGGGTATCTCCTGATTTAGGAATTAAATTGGAAAATTTTGTCTGGATTTCAGGTATAGGTTGTGCCGCAAGATTTCCTTACTATATGAACACTTACGGCTTCCATGGAATTCACGGGAGAGCTTCTGCAATCGCCACCGGTGTGAAGCTTAACCGTCCGGAGCTTTCTGTTTGGGTTGCATCAGGGGACGGTGATCTTTTAAGCATCGGCGGAAATCATTTTATACATGCCTGCAGAAGAAACATCGATATTAAAATTCTTCTTTTTAATAACAGGATTTATGGATTAACGAAAGGACAGTATTCACCGACTTCCGAAAAGGGAAAGAAAACAAAAAGTACTCCGCTCGGCAGCGTTGATTTTCCTTTCAATCCTTTGGCTTTGGCTGTCGGTTCCGGCGCTACTTTTATTGCGAGATCACTCGATCGCGATGCAAAACATCTGCAGGCCATGATGAAAAGAGCTGCGGAGCACAAAGGTACGGCTTTTATCGAAATCTACCAGAACTGCAATATCTTTAACGACGGTGCTTTCGAGCTTTTAACGGAGAAAGAAACCAAAGCGGATAATGTACTATTCCTCGAACACGGAAAACCGATGGTATTCGGAAAAAATAATGAAAAAGGAATCACGCTCGACGGACTTAATCCTAAAGTAGTAAATATAAACAATGGAGATTTTTCTATTAATGACATTTGGATTCATGATGAGTTAGATCCGAATAGCTTCCGTGCACATATAATTTCTCAATTTACGGAATTAGAAGGATTCCCGACTCCAATCGGAGTTTTGAGGCAGGAAATAAAGTCAACTTATGAGGAAGATTATCATAAGCAGATTGAGAGTGTAAAGAAGTCAAGAGGGAACGGCGATTTGAAAAAGCTGTTGTTCAGCGGAAATACGTGGGAAGTAAATTGAGTAGGGAGTATGGAGTATTGAGTACGGAGAGATGAAAAATGGAAGGTGGAGTAAAAGCTCTATGCTCTTTGCTATGCGGCAATTAATGACTACAAATTACAACCGAATGATTACCGAATGACAATCGAATGACAATTCTGATTTACGATTTAAGATTTATGTTCCATTTGCGCTCATTTCTTCCAACATACAACCAACCACCGACAATCTACTAACAGGATTTTTTCCTATTTTAACAAACCAAAATATAATTTAGAATCATTTAATGATTGATTTTGATCTTTTAAAAAACATTCTTGTTAAAAACAATTCATTCTTAATTACTACTCATGTTAACCCGGATGCCGATGCAATAGGTTCCGAAATTGCTCTTTACTTTATCCTGAAAGAACTGGGAAAAGAAATTTATATAATTAATCACAGCGTCACTCCTTATAATTTAACTTTCCTGGATTTCGATAAAAAAATTGAAAAGTATGATGAATCCAGGCATGATGCAATTTTCAATAATGTTGATGTTTTGGTAGGCATTGATTTCAACCGCTCCGACAGGATTGTAAGCATGAGGCAAAAATTCAACGATTCCCTCAAGCTTAAAATTGCAATTGATCATCACCTCGACCTGGAAGATTTTGTAAATTATTTTTTTCTTGATAACAGCTATAGCGCGACCGGGCATATCATTTACGATCTTATAAAGAAAACAAATATTGTTAATCTCAATTATCCCATTGCATATAATATTTATGCCGCAATAATGACTGATACCGGCTCTTTCCGTTTTGAAAAAACAACCCCGGAAGTTCATCTTATAGCTGCCGATCTTCTGAAGCTGGGAGTTGTTCCCGGAGAGGTATTCGATAAAGTTTACGATCAAAGCTTATTCAGCAAGATAAAGCTTCTGGGGCTGGCATTGAATACTATTCAGCTTCATGGGGAAAAGCAGGAGATCGGCTATATGATCTTAACTCAAAAGATGTTTGAAACTACAGGCGCAATTGAATCCGATACGGATGGATTTGTTAATTTTTCCCTTTCAGTCAAAGATGTGAGAATGGGTATACTTTTCCTTGAGCTGAAGCAGGGATTTAAAGTAAGCTTCAGATCGAAAGGCAATATACCTGTAAATAAGCTCGCAGCAGAATTCGGAGGAGGAGGGCATTTCAATGCCGCAGGGTTAAGAATTACTGCAGGTAAAATGGCGGAATTTATTCCGAAGATACTTAACCGGGCCGAAGAATTTCTAGCCGTTTATATTTAATGATCAAAATTAAGGAACTAAAATGATATTTAAGCTAAGCATCAAATCAGGGAATAAGGAGATCAGCTATAAGCCGCTTTCTGTCAGCTTAAGATATTTAATAGATAATAACAATCTTAAAACCAACCTTGCCAGCATAGAAAAAATTTTTAATATCCGTTTGTCGGATCTTCAAAGGAGAACATTTTTATCAAAAGATAATGCGGAAATAAAAATTTCCAAGCATGACGGGAAACCGGATGAGGTCTGCATCATAAAAGTGAAAATCGATGAAAAATTTTCTCCCGATTACTTCAGGAATCATCTGGCCGGTTTCATTTCTTCTCTTGAAAAAGAGGAAGTGAAAAACCTGCATATTTTTATACCCGATTATACCATCTTCGCAAAGTATTTCGATAAAGCAGAATATTATTACCAGACATTTGCCGAAGGGATTTATTTCGGGAACTACAGCTTTAACGAATATCTCTCGGATAAAAAAGAATTAAAAGATTTACAGGTAAATTTTTATGCGGACAATGAAGAAAAACTATCCAAAGCGCTGGAGACTGCCTCTCTAGTAATGAACAGCGTAAATTTTGTACGAAAGCTGCAGAATGAACCCGGGATAGTATTAACTCCTGCCGAGTTTGCCGAAAGGATAAAAGGTGCTCTGGCAAAAGAAGGAATGAAGGTTAAGGTCTTTGATGAAAAGGAGATTAAGGAAAGGAAGATGGGAGGGCTTCTTGCAGTAGGGATGGGAAGCGATAATCCGCCTAGGTTTATTGTGGCCGAGTATAACGGAAGCGGGAAATCAAAAAAAGGAAAATACAAAAAAATAGCCCTGGTAGGAAAAGGAATAACGTTTGATTCCGGGGGAATTTCTATAAAGCCGTCTGCTAAGATGGGAGAAATGAAAGCGGATATGTCCGGTGCAGCGGTTGTTGCAGGCACGCTTCTCGCCGCTTCGCAGGCAAAGCTGCCTCTCCAGATAATCGGAATTATGCCAAGTGCGGAGAATATGCCCTCCGGGAAATCATTCCGGCCGGGCGATATAATTATTACTTCCTCGGGGAAAAGTATCGATGTTGACGATACTGATGCTGAAGGTAGGGTAATATTGGCCGATGCTCTGAATTACGCCTCAAAGCTTAAACCGGATCTTATTATTGATTTAGCAACATTGACCGGTGCTTGTGTAGTGGCTCTAGGTGAGTTTGTAGCCGGCCTTTTTACAAAAAATGAGGAGCTTTCCGGAATGCTTTATAAAGCAGGAATAAAGACACATGACAGGCTTTGGCCCATGCCGATGTGGGATGATTTCCATGAAGCAAATAAAAGCGATGTTGCAGATGTAAAAAATTACGGCGGCAAATGGGGCGGGGCAATCCATGCCGCAAAATTCCTTGAAAATTTCGTAGACAAAAAAATTCCCTGGGTTCACCTCGACATAGCGGGTCCGGCATTTGCAAATGACTATAATAACTACACTAAAAAATATATGACCGGGTTCGGAGTTCGGCTGCTGTTCGAATTCCTTAAGACATTGTAATGCTAAATTCCAAATGTCGAAAAATCCGCCTATAGGCGATCTCGTCTTCGATGGACAAATAAACAAATACCAAATAACAAAAGACAAATAACAAATAATATTCAACGATCAATAATTAATATTCATGGGCCTTTGACTCAAATGCTCAATGAGCAATATTCAAACACTCAATGGCATCGCTCTTCAGAGTTTGAATTTTTTAAATTGATAATTGAGTATTATTTGGAATTTATTATTTGGTGCTTTAATTGTTATAAGATTAGTTAGTGTTAACTATAACTCCATCCTTCATTTCAAAAACTTTATCGGCAAGCTTCATCAGCTCTTTATTATGGGTTACAATCAATAAAGTCTTCCCATGATTATTCTTTAAATCCAGAATTAATTGATGCATCAGCTCACTGTTATCCGAATCAAGATTCCCCGTCGGTTCGTCTGCGAAAATTATAGAAGGATCATTTGCAAGTGCACGGGCTACGGCAACTCTCTGCTGCTCGCCGCCGGATAATTCAGCCGGTTTATGATTTTTTCTTTCTTTCAATCCTACCAATTCAATAAAGGATTCGGCTTTCTTTAAAGCTTTTTGAAGCGATTCTCCTTTAATCATTAAAGGGATTGCAGAATTCTCGACAGCAGAAAATTCAGGGAGCAGATGATGGAATTGGAATACAAACCCGATATTTTCGCTTCTGAATTTTACAAGCTTATCATCTGAAAGCTTGAAAATATCATTGCCGTTGTAAAAAACTTTCCCAGAATCGGGCCTGTCCAATCCTCCCAATAGATGGAGCAGGGTGCTTTTACCTGCTCCCGAAGCTCCGATAATTACCGAGATTTTTCCGGCTTCAATCTCTATAGAAACCGATCTTAATACTTCGAGCCTGTTCTTCTTAGTAGTTTGGTATGATTTAACTAGATTTTCAGCTTTAACTATGATCATAAGTAAAAAGTAAAAAGTTAAAAGTAAAAAGTTTAAATCCGAAATCTGCAATCCGAAATTCGCAATCCGCAATCCGGGCTGCCTTCACTCCCATTTAATCGCCTCGATTGCATTTACTTTTGCAGCACGTTTGGCCGGATACAAAGAAGCTAAAAAAGATAAAAGCATTGAAGCTCCCGATATAAAAAAGAAATCGGACACCCTAATCTCCAGAGGAAGCGAATTGATTTTGTATTGGGTCGGATCCAGAGGGTAAATATTATATTTCAGTTGAAGGAAGCAGACAAAATAGCCGAGCAGCGCCCCGGCTATCGTACCGATTATTCCAATCAGCAGCCCTTCGAACATAAAAATTTTCACGATTGATTTTTGATTCGTTCCCATTGCTCTTAGAACCCCGATATCACGCTTCTTTTCAATTACCGACATAGACAAAGAGCCCATAATATTGAATGATGCTACTGCAATAATCAACGATAAAATTATATAAGCCGACCATCTTTCAATCTGCATTACCGAATAAAGATCTTTATGAAAATCATACCAGGTATTTACCGAGTAATCCCTGCCGTTTAATTTTTTCTGAAGCTGTTCCTTTACCTTGAAAGATTCATTAATATTTTCCAGCCGGATGTCATATCCTTGAATTCTTGAATTATAACCTAACAGCTTCTGTGCATAAGTGAGCTTTGTAAAAATATAATTGGCATCATACTCATTATTATTTGAATTATAAATTCCGCGGAGAATAAATTTCTGCATGTTGGGCATTGAAAGCTGCGTAATTGCTCTTTCGATGCCTACAGGGGAAATCAGCGTTATGGTATCCCGGATTATTGCCTCAAGCTTGTCGGCCAGTCTAATCCCTATTACGATTTCAGGCAGTTCCCCTTGTTTGGCGGAAAAATATTTTCCGTAAGCTATGCTAGATTGAATGCCATAGATGCTTTCTCCCTCGTTTGCAGGTATTCCTTTCAAATTAATTACTTCTGTTAATCCTCCGCGGTAGGCAAGCACTTTTCCCGAAACAAAGGGCGCAAAATCTTTAACCTCCTTAATTTCCCTGATCCGGTTTAATAGCAACCCGGGTTTTTGAGAAGCTTCAAAAGAAATGATTTCAACCCGTATATGCGGATCAAAATTAATTAAATAAGAAGTAACCAGGCTGCCGAAACCGTTGAAAACCGATAGTACTACTATGAGTGCCGCAACGCCGATTGTAATTCCAAGTATGGAAATTAATGAAATAATGGTAATGAAATTTACTTTATGCTTTGAAACCAGGTACCTTCTTGATATGAACGATTCTAAATTCATTATTGAAATCTCAATGTGGATACAGCCTGAATTTTAGATGCAATATAGCTGGGAATGAAAGATGCAAAGAAACATAGAACAAGAGTCAAAAGTGATACTAAGAAAAATACTATCGGGGAAAGAGACAACGGTACCGTTGAAACAAAATAAACTGAAGAGGGGAGCGAGATGATATTATATTGAAGCTGGAGCCAAGTCAATATAAAGGATAGAAGATTTCCAAGAATAATTCC
>Ga0335070_10008098_pt1 | contig 12330 bp, 8 predicted proteins | sample Lox_Sample_13_FD_206722 | JGI IMG/M metagenome (GOLD analysis project Ga0335070, IMG submission 206722) | Soil microbial communities from Loxahatchee National Wildlife Refuge, Florida, United States - Lox_Sample_1.3 | ecosystem: Environmental > Terrestrial > Soil > Wetlands | place: USA: Florida...
TCCTTGTCGGAGCGCTCTGACTCCCCTTGCATTTCCCTCCGGCTTCGCCGGCCCCTCATCAGAGCTGCCCCGGCTCCTGGACGGGAGGATCACCGTGACTTTGCCCACCCGAGCGGATGTTGTCATAATCGGCGGCGGCATCATCGGCGCGAGTATTGCCTACTATCTGGCGAAGAAGGGAGTGCATAATGTTCTCCTCCTGGAGCGAGGACCGATGGGAGGGGGCTCCACGGGAAAGTGTGCCGGCGGGATCCGCACTCAGTTCTCCACCGAGGTCAACATCCGCTGCTCCCTGGTGAGCCGCGAGGTCTTCGATGGTTTCAAGGCCGAGTTCGGCGTTGATCCGGAGTTCCATCGGATCGGCTACCTATTCCTGGCTGCGGATGAACGGCAGTGGTCGGTTCTCCGCACGAACGTTCTCCTCATGAAGCGCCTCGGCCTTGAGGTCGAGCTCTTGGAACGCGGCGAGATCCGGAGGCGCTGGCCGTTCTTGAACGTGGACGATCTCATCGGCGGATCGTACACCCCCGGTGACGGCTACGCCGGCCCGTACGAGGTGCTGTGGGGTTTCATCGGCGGCGCCAAGAGGCTGGGCGCGGTCCTCCGAGAGGAGGTTGATGTCGCCGGCATCCTGGTGGAAAGGGGGCGGGTCACGGGGGTGGAGACCTCAACTGGCGCACGGGTGAGAACCGAGGTGGTGGTGAATGCCGCCGGCCCCCACGCCGCCAAGGTTGCTAGCCTGGCGGGGCTCGACATTCCTGTGCGTCCTCTTCGCCGACAGATCTTCTTCACCGCTCCCTTTGACGGGCTTCCTGCGACCTTTCCCCTGGTCATCGACATGGAGCACGGTTGGTACATCCGGCGGGAGGGGCAAGCGCTCCTTCTGGCGGGCCCCCAGGATGGGGAGAGCTCCTTCAATGAGACGACCGATTTCGCCGGTCAGGAGTGGGCCGCCGAGCGCTCCCTGCACCGCGTGCCCGCCCTGGAACAGGCGCACCTTGCCGGGGGCTGGGCCGGGCTCTACGAGATCTCTCCTGACCACCATGCCATTCTCGGTGCCTTCCCCGAGGTGCGGGGCTTCATCTGCGCCAACGGCTTCAGCGGTCACGGCTTCCAGCACAGCCCTGCGGTCGGGATGGTCGTCGCCGAGCTTATCGTCGAGGGCAAGGCAACCACCCTGGATATCCATCCCTTGAGACCGGAGCGGTTCCGGGAGGGTGACCTGATCCACGAGCCTCTCACCGCCTTCCGGAACGAATGAAGAATGACACGCATGCGCCGCAAGGGCTGTACTGCTCTTTAGAGCAGGATGCTGCAAAACTTCTCTAGCTCTCTCTCCCCCTCCCGAGGGGGAGAGGAGAATGCTCTTGGGGGTGACGGACGGCCTCCCTGATGATTCGCCCCAGTACCAGGCGAGTGTAGGCGATGGTGATGAAGGCGGCGGTCCAGTTCACCCCGAAGATTCCCCACCAAATTCCCACCAGCCCGAAGGACGTCAGCAGGGAGAACACCACCGCGGGCGCGAGGATCTGTCGAAAGAGGCCGATGGCAAGGGCGAAAAGAGGCCGCTTCAAACCCTGGAGCGCGGCGACGTGAGCATAGAGGATAACGTAGGCGTAGAAGAGGAAGGCGGCGATCCGCAGGTAGCTGGTGCCCGCCTGGACCACGGCAGGATCGCTGGTGAAGGGCGCCATGAGCTGGCGCGCGAGAAGGAAGACCGCCATGGTTCCGAGCCCCATGAGGACGGCGCCGTAGCGTAAGGCGGTGGTGAGGGTCTCGCGTACGCGATGGAAGAGCCTGGCACCATGGTTTTGGGCCGTCAAGCTGAGGGTGGCGATATTTAGGCCGATGGTGGGAAGAAGGACGATCTGCTCGATTCTCGTGGCGACCCCGTATGCGGCCACGGCTTCCTTACCGAACTTGCCGACGAAGTACGTGATGACGAAAACCCCGACGCCCACGGTGAGCATGTTGAGGCTCGCCGGGAACCCCTGGTAGACGATCTCCCGGAGGGGCCCGACCCGCGGCGAGATGTCCCGGAGCGATCGGTCGAGAAGCAAGCCGGTCTTGAATACCTGTCGCGCCAGATACCCGCACCCGAGTCCCTGGATGAGCACCGTGGCCAGTGCGATCCCCATGATGCCCAGCGGCGGAACCCCCAGGCCGCCGTACATGAACCACGGGTCGAAGATGATGTTGAGGAAGAAACCGATGATGAGGAAGTTTCTGAAGGACCTCGTGTCGCCCTGGGCATTCAGGGCGGCGTTGAGCATGTAGGCGAGAATGAAGAACACGGCGCCGGCGAAGATGGTATTCATGTAGCTGAGGCAGGTGGCCAGATAGTCCCCAGAGGCCCCGAGAATGGAAAAGAGGAGGGGCGCGACGGACAGGCCGAGAAGGGTGAGAGTCGCGGCGACGAGGACGCCGAAGGTGATGCCCTGGGCGGCGAGGAGGCGGGCGCCGTTGCGGTCACCGGCGCCAAGGGCATTGGCGATGAGCGACGTCGTCCCGGTGGAGAGGCCGTTGCCCACGGCGATGATGATGAAGAAAACGGGGAAAGAGAGGGAAAGGGCAGCTAGGGCTTGGGTGGAGATCAGGCCGCCGTAAAGGGTGTCGACCACATTGAACATGGTGTTAAAGAAGAAACCGACGCTTGCGGGTACGGCGATCCGGCGGATCAAGGCAGGAATGGACTCGGTTGTCAGTGGGCTCTGCATGGGGGGACACCTGAACTGCGCCGCACCCCGAAGGGCGATTCATAGTCTACCATGAGAGCAGCCAGGCGTTGCTTGGCCGCCTCAGGCCGGTCCACGACGATCCGCCTGGGGCTGGACTCAATCTCTGTTTCTCTCGTTCCCGCCGCGGTTGTAGAACCATGAGCTCTCGATCTTGAACATGAGCGCGGCGATAAGGTGATTGGCCGCTTCCTGCCACTTCTCAGGGATTTCCTGTTTCGCCGCCGCCATGTCAAAGGTGAGAGGTAATTTGATCCCCTCGCTCCGATTTCCCTTGCTGTCCCGTATGACCAAGGTGAGTTCGAACTGGTCCCAGTTGAGGTTGAAGGCAGGAGGGGTCCTCATGTACAGGTAGCCCGAAATTTCTCGGCCCTCCCCAGGCTTGAGCAGGGTGACTTCGGTGGGGTAGTAGCCCACGCCTGCCTGCCAAAGCACGGCGGCGATGCTCGTCATGTCGCCGTCCGGATCCTCAGCCCGCAGGAAGATCATCCAGATATCCCCCGGACGAATGGCCTTGGCAGCATAAGCGTCCACGATCACCGGGGGTTGCCCTTTATCCTGAGGTGGAGGAGCTATATACGGTTGCAGCGCCGCGGCAGAACAGCCTGAGAGCAAAAACGCCAAGGCACCGATGAGCACGATACTTCTCGCCACGGTGTCACCCTCCTGAGTTATGGTTCGCCCCGGAGACTAACCATCTCGTGCTGACAAATCAAGGATACCGCGTGGGAGCAGCTTCGGCGCAATGCCCCGGGACCGGCCAGCCGCGATGGCGTTGCATGGCGCCGGGGGGTCTATTCGGCAAGGACGCATAATCGCGGCAACATGCAGGCAGGGCCTGCGGCAAGACAGGCGAGAAAGGAGGCAAAGCGAGGAAGGATAAAGACGTGCCAAGCTCCTTGCATTTCTCGCCTTTCCCGCTCTGAGCGCAGCGCAGACATGCGCCTGGCCTCACAGACCCCTCTGCCTCCGCCGCTGCCCGAGATTCAGGAAAGTGCTGCCACCGCCTGTGGCAGTTGCTCGAAACCGGTGATCACGTAGCTCGGATTCGTGTTTGGATGGGACTGGGTGCCCTGATTGGAGGCGAAGAAGATCGTCTTGATTCCGAGGCGGCTCGCACCGAAGATATCCCGATACATGTCGTTACCGACGAAGATGACCTCGCCGGTATTGAGCCTCAGCCCCTCAAGGGCGGCTTGGAACAAACGGGAATCGGGTTTGCGGAAGCCGTACTCCGCAGAGATGACCACCGGATCGAGATAGCCCTCCAGGCCGACGGCGCGAATCTCCGGCCGGGCAAAGCAGGGCTGGGCGTCGGAGACCAAAGCCAGACGGTGGGATCCGCGCAAGATGTCCAGGGTCTCCTTCACCCCCGGGTAGGGGCGAAGCCGTTTCCGCGAGATTCCCCGGTAAAGCTGAGCCAGGATGGTCGTCAGCCGGAAGCGCGCCGAGGCGGGCCTCATCCCCTGCTCCTTGAGGAGGGCATCCCAGATGTCCTCCACGATGATCTCCGGATGCTCCTCGCCGCTCTGCTCCCGCTGCTGCTGCATGAGGCGGTAGTAGTGGTCCCGCACCTCCCAGCGGTGGAGGTGCACCCCATGGTAGGTGAGGAAATGAGCGATCCCGCGGTAGATCTCCTCCATGCCCTCGTCAGTTTCGATGTCGATCAGGGTGCCGTAGAGATCAAAGAGAAGTCCCTTGATGGCCATGATGGTGCTACCTCAGCGTCCTTTTGGCCTCTTCCAGCAAGTGGCGCCGGTGGCGGTCGGTGATCCAGGAGTTGCGGGCGATGCGGATCTCGGTGAGGGCCATGTAGAAGGGGAGCCGCCGGGTGATGGCGGCGAAGGCGCTCTCACGGTCGGGGAAGTGAACGGCATACTCCCGGACAAAGTGGCCGATGAAGGGTTCCGCCAGCTCGCCCTTGCCGGCAAGGAGCAAGAAGAAGTGCTTGAGCTCGGCGGCTACCCTCCCCAGATCGAAGACCCGGTCCGTGGCCTTCATGCGCTCCAGGTCCAGGGCGATCACCCAGGGACCGTCGCCGAAGAGGATGTTGGTGGGGGTGAGGTCGCCGTGGACCAGGACCTGCTGATCCTCCCACATGCTGCCATTGTGCCGCCACCGGTCCCTGATGCGAATGAGCTCCTGGGATTCCTCCCAGCCGATGTGCCCCCAGCCTCGAAGCTGCTGCGTGATCTCCTCGAAGTAGGTACACTCCCTCGCGAAGTCCACCGGCACCCCCTTGCCGGTGCGGTTGTGGAGGGTGGCAAGGAAGTACGCCAGGGCCCCGAGCTTCTGGAAAAGGGCGTCTCTCGCCCCTTCCTGGATGGCCTTCACGATGAAATCATTGAAGGGGGTGCCGTAGCAATACTCCACCACCAGAAGGCAGCTAAGGAAGCCGTTTTGGCCGAGAGGCCGGGCGACGTAATGAGGGTAGCCGGTGAAGCCGAGGCTGCGAAGGTGGGAGAGATTCTGGAACTCCCGTTCCATGCGATGGCAAGAGACCTCGGCTGGGCGGTCCGGAGAGGAGAAGTACTTGCCGATGACCCTCGTGTTGGACCGGCGATCCTTGTAGAGAAAGACCCGGTTCGAGGCCTGGATCTGATAGACGCGAAAATCGGGTAAGCTTCCCGAAACCCCCAACTGCGGCAGAATATCGAAGCGCAGGTAGTCGTAGAGGGGATCGCTCGTGGGGAGATGGCCGAGGTAGTTCATGAAGCTCCTTTCAGCTGGCCGGTGGAGAAGGAAACATGTTCAACCGCTTGCAGATCATCCCCGTTGATACCGGCGTTGATCATGGCTGCTTGAATTCCTGGTGCCCGAGCAACATAAGAAGGGTAACGGCGAAATGCAACTCCTCATCCCTCAGTAGCTCCCCAGGATCTTCAGGAACTCGGTCTTACTGGTGAGCTCCGCCATGAGCCCAGCGAGGCCCGGAGCCTCCACATCCGCCTCGACATCGACGTAGAACATGTATTCCCAAGGTTTGCCGTGGATGGGGCGCGACTCCAGCTTCACCAGGTTTATACCCGCCGCGGCGAAAAGCCTCAGGGTTTCATAGAGGGCGCCGGGCTCGTTTGCCGTGGAGTAGATAAGGGAGGATTTTTTCTTCGGGCCTTCGGCACGCCCCTGGACGGCGATGACGACGAAACGCGTGTAGTTTCGCGGGTTGGTCTCAATCGCCTCTTTGAGCACCGCGAGACCGTGAAGCTCTGCGGCTTCTTTCGAGGCGATGGCCGCCTCGCTCCGCTCGCCGCCCTCCTTCACCCGTCGCACCGCTGTCGCCGTGTCCCGGGCGGCAACGAGCTCCCAGTCCTTCTGCCGCTCCAGGAACTCCCGGCACTGGCTGAAGACCTGGGGGTGGGAGATGACCCGCCGGATCTCTTCCATGGCGGTTCCCGGGTGGACGATGAGGGAGTGGACGATGCGCAGGGTGATCTCGCCGACGATCTTCACATCGTACTCGAGGAGGAGGTCGAAGTTCTCGTGAATGCTCCCGGTGAGGGAGTTCTCCACGGGAAGCACCCCGAAGTCGGCGGCGGCGCTCTTCACTTCCTCGAAGACGGCGCGGAAGGAGAGGACCGGGTCGATCTGGACGCCGCTCCCGAAATACTGGGTCGCCGCCTTGTGGCTGAAGGCATGGGGGTCGCCGGCGACCACGGCGCGCCGCCGGCCCCCGTTCCGCACCGACGCCACGGGCCGCACCGCGCTCGCCTTTTCGAGATAGGCGAAATCGAGCTGTTTGCCCACGACCGGCGCGATCACGTAGAGGTCACGCATGAGCTGGTCAAACTGTTCCGGGTACAGGCTCTGGGGCCCATCGGAAAGCGCATTGTCCGGCTCGTGATGCACCTCGATGAGGAGCCCGTCGGCGCCCGCGGCGATGGCGGCGCGGGCCATGGGGCTCACCTTGTCCCGGATGCCCGTGGCGTGGCTGGGATCAGTAATCATGGGGAGATGGGTCAGTTTCTTGACCACGGGAATGGCGCTCAGATCGAGGGTGTTGCGGGTATAGCGTTCAAAGGTGCGAATGCCCCGCTCGCACAGGATGACCTGGTCGTTTCCCTCCGAGAGGATGTATTCGGCCGACATGAACCACTCCTCCATGGTGGCCGATAAGCCACGCTTGAGGATCACCGGCTTGCCGATCCGGCCGGCGCTGCGGAGGAGCTCGAAGTTTTGCATGTTACGGGCGCCGATCTGGATGGCGTCCACGTACTTCATCATGACGTCAGCCTGGCTTGGCGAGGTCATCTCGGTCACCACCCGGAGACCGGTCTCTTCCCGAACCGTTGCCAGAACCTTGAGACCTTCCTCCCCGAGCCCCTGGAAGGCGTAAGGAGAGGTGCGGGGCTTGAAGGCGCCGCCGCGGAAGAGAACGGCCCCCGACCGTTTCACCTGCCGGGCGATGGTGAGCGCCTGCTCCAGACTCTCCACCGCACAGGGCCCGGCGATGACCACAATGCGGGGCCCGCCCACCTCCACATCCCCGATCTTCACCACCGAATCCTCGGGATGGAGTTCCCGACTGACGAGCTTGTACGGGCTTGAGATAGGGATCACCCTGGCGACCCCGGGCAGCTGCTCGAAGAAGCGGGGGTCGCGACTCACCCGCCCCACGGCACCGAAGATGGTCTCGTTTGTGGCGGCGATCTCTCTCACAAGATAGCCTTCCCTTTTGAGCACGGCGCGAACGTGCTCCTTCTCCTCGCCACTCACTCCCGGCTTCAACACGATAATCATGGAACCAGTCCTCCCCTGCGGCACCGTGGAAAAAGAAAGCCCCCGGGTTATCGCCCCGGGGGCTTCGCGCCATTCGACCGCATAAGCCTCCACCCCGGGGCGACTGAGGTCCACCCGGGGCTCGAGCTGAAACGCTAGGAGACCGGGCGGACGCCGCGAAAGCACCAAAAAAAGAGGCAGCCCCTGACACCAAACGCTTGCTGAACCGATCTCCGACCCATGCTCCCCTACTACTCCCTAAGATGAGGTGGGTTCCACCATATCCGAGTGGGGGACCTTTGTCAATGGTACGAATGTTGCTAAGAAATGATGTACGGGGACGGACATCACAAGGTCCGGGGCGGAGTAAAGATCAAATTCTGGCCAACAACGATCTCGCACCATCGGCAAGGACGGTAGCGGGAGAGGACGGGTGGAATCATGGATACCCTCGGGGCACGGAAGGTACAGTTCTTTCCGAAAATCAACGTCACCTATCCCGTGGTGGTCCTCACCGCGCAAGGATCCATGGCGGGGGAAACCAAACATCTCAGCACCCGTGAGGCCTTTGTCCGGTGCAGCGATCCTCTGCCAGTCAACGACCTCGCCACCGTGGACATCGAGCTGGCCAACGGCGAATCCCTCCTAGCCGAGGCCGAGGTGGTCTGGTCAAATATCTACGGCCCCGATGACGACATCACACCCCGGGGCATGATCGTCCGCTTCACCAACCTCCCTGTCAACCACCGCCGTCGTCTCCACGAGGTGATCGCACGGCACTACGAGAGGAAACTCGCCAGGAAGGCCGACAGTTCGTAACTCCACCAACCTTGGGACAATCTCCAAGGCGCGTCTCCAAGAGGAGCGACAAGCTCGCCTGCTTCTATCAAGGTTGTCCTCCTTTTCTACGTTTATGCATTTCAAGGGCAAAATTGCATGATCAAAGAATGCCTCTCGGCCGTCAGATCGGACTGTTCGCAACAAAATAGTAGTATTCCTTCGGCCACCTGTGGCATCATAAAATTAGGTCGTCACGATCGTGGGGGTCTCTCGCGGTACTTTAATTTTCTCCAAGTCAGGAAGACATACTAGCCGGGGGCTTCGCCATGGCGACGCAGAAAGAGCGCAGGCGTTGGTTCAGGGAAAGCCTGCAGACACCTGTCATCGCTATCCTATATCCGCACTACGACGAGAACCAAAAAGATGCCCGTCCTCATGACGAAGACGACACCTTGCTGGTCTCTGTCATCAACAACAGCGATGGTGGTCTTCTCTTGGAGGCCTCTCGCGCATTGGAGATTGGCTCTCCGTTTGATCTGCGCATGAAGTTGCCGGATAGCAAGATCTGGTTGACCTATAGCGGCAAGGTCGTATGGACCCAGAGGAAACAGATGCGAATGAGCTGTTCCCTTCTTGGTGTCGAGTTACGGAAAGGAGAGACGCGCGAGCCAATATCACCGCACGGGATATCGACACAAAGGAAACGAATCTGGCCGTCCGAGTTGGAATTCCTGCTCCAGACGCCCCTCTTGCGTGCCACTCCGGACGCGGCAAAATGCTGTTTACTTAACTGCATGAGTCAGCAAGCCGTGGCTGCTGGTGAGCGGTTTATCTCGCAAGGGGATGAACGGGATAGCATGTACGTTATTCAGGAGGGATCCTGCGTTGCCAGTGTGGAAAAAGATGGAGTGAACCATCCCATCAACCGTCTTAAGGCCGGGGATGTCGTGGGAGAAATGGCCCTCCTCACGGGAGGGCGGCGAACTGCTCACGTTGATGCGGAAGAGGATATGAAGCTTTGGCGCCTCACGGCCGCGCGCTTCGATGATCTCTGTGAGGAATATCCCGGCCTGAGGGATTTTCTCACCGAGCTCGCTACGCAGCGATTCACCACTGAGAGGGTCACGGCGGAGAGAACCGTCGGCAAGTACATCATCCAGGAAATATTGGGTCGCGGTGGGTGGAGCATCGTTTACAAGGGAATTCATGGCAACCTGAATATGCCGGTGGCTATCAAGATGTTGAAGCACACCATGGCCATGCACCCTGAGTTCCTGGAGAGGTTCAAGAATGAAGCGAGGACCATCGCCAACTTGAACCACGAAAACATCGTGAAGGTGTATGACATCGAAGAACTGTACCGGTCGATCTTTATCGTCATGGAGTATCTCGATGGGGTGCCCCTGGATCACCTCTTGGGGCGCACGCCGAGGCTGCCTCTCGCAAGTGTGGTGTATATACTCGTGCAGGTCTGCGCCGGGCTGGCCTACGCCCATGAGAAGGGCATCGTTCATCAGGACATAAAACCGGCCAATATCTTTATTCAGCCTGTTGAGCGGGCGAAGATCGTCGATTTCGGTTTATCCTTGCCTCCGGGAACCGCTGCTTTCACTGTTTCAGACTCCACGCACTACATGGCACCTGAACAGATCAAAGGCGAACCCATGGACGCCCGGAGTGACATCTATTCACTCGGAATCATGGCCTATGAAATGGTCGCCGGACGGCGGCCGTACCTGGAAGATGACATCTCCAAATTGCTGGAGATGCATGTGCATGAGGATGTCCCGGATCCTCGCGGGGTGGTGTCGGACCTACCCGACGAACTCTGTTATTTCATCAGGCGCGCCACCGCGAGAGATCGGACGGCCAGGTTTAAGAGCGCCTGGGAAGCCTGCCATTCCCTCCAGATGCTCGCTGAAAGGATGGGTGTGGGGGAAGCGTCGCGCCTCAGGGAACAGCGAAAGAATATGATCCTCTCCTTGTTCTACAAGGAAGAGCATCAACTGACCTTGAACCGACTGGTGGAGGAGTTGTCCAGGGAGCTCGAGAAAATAGGGGCGGTCTTACGGGCGGCCGATTTCAAGGATGTCTGAACGCCAGCCAAGAGGGTCAAGCTCAACACGCCTGAATTTGAACACTCCGTATGCACAGAAGAAGTTCATCGCACTGTAATTCCGTCACTAACAGGATGCTGAAAAACTCCTTGATCGAGGCTCACCATGGACAGGTCGACACTGGAGATCTGAGCCGGGTCGGTCGGTTCCGCAAGGCTACATAGTCGCGCCAGGAATAAGATCGTGGTGGTCCGGCCAGCTTGCAGAGCCGTGGTGCAAGGTTCGGCAGGCCTGACGACAGGCCGGCGAGTTAAGAGGAGGCTCCAGATGCACCTTGCTTCACCGACCGGCTCGGCTCAGGTGACAGTCTCCTCAGAGATCATGAAAAGAGTTTTTCAGCAACCTGCCAATGCGACGGTCCGGCCCGAAAATGGGATGGGGAATGCGCTCGCCGGAGTAGTTCTGATTCCTGCAAGCTCACCATTTTACACTTGACAAGGGAATCTGTGCACCAGTATTGTAGAAAACATAGAAACAGTTCCATTCCAATCAGTTAGAGAGATGAACCCATCCAGCCATAAATTCCTTACAGACAGCGGGTAACCCCTCTCCGACAGGTTGGCCTGCCTGAGTCGGCCAAGTACGAGGTGAAGCAGCGTGAGTAAATTCAGGGGCGTTTGATACCGGCTCCGTGCGTATTATTTGTTGCCCGAACTGGTCGGCCCTGAAATATGGCAAGGTGGTAAGCGTCACAGCGCGGCGCTTGTTCCGTTTGCCAGTGGGCAGAGAGGGAAGGGGGCGCACCGCATGACTACCAATCGCATCAACTCATGCTCGTCCTTCCGCGACGGCACCTGTCGCCATCGGCGCTCCATGGAGCGACTGTACCTCATTCCCCAGCTCCTCAAACCCCGGACCAGGGCGAGGTACGAGCGGACCTGCTCGAGGTGTGGGTGCTATGTGGAGTGGTGTCTCGATCCGACAGCTCTCTATTCCAGCGACAGTCGCCGGCTTTCCGCCTGAAGCCTCTATTTCCATCCTTACTGTTACTCTCACCTCCCTTACAGGCCAGTAGCCGGAGCCCGGAGAGCCGCTCCGCCCCGCCCACAAGAACACAGGTTTCTCTCCCGCAGCCAAGATCGCTCAACTCAGCTTCCGGTGAAATCGAGGCCGGAGACGGAATCCCGCGAGGTTGGCTCGCTCAGGGGGAGATACGGAACCGCGGCTCCTCGATGCGCTCCCCGCGGCAGCGAGGACAGCGGCCCGGCTTGGTGAAGCGGGTGCGGTCACGAAAGACGTAGCCGCAGGTTTGGCAGGAGCAGGGGATGGTGACGAGCTTCTTCTTCTGGCCGGCAGCGGAGCGGGCGATGTGACTGAGGTGTGAGTGCACCTCTTTGATGGAGATGCAAAGGGCCTGAGAGATATCCCGCGCGGTGAAGACCCCTTGAGCGAGGAGATCGAGCATGCGCTGGCGCGGGGTCTGGTCGGAGGCTGGATCGTTCATGGCTGTCGCCTGGACAATCAGGGACCAAGTCGCTCGGCTCGCCCTTTACTCCTCGAAGGGGTTCTTCAGCATGATGGTCTGCTCGCGACCGGCACCCACGGAGATGATGGTGAGAGGAGTCTCGGCGAGCTCCTCGATGGTTCGGAGATACCGCTGGGCGTTGGCCGGCAGATCGGAGAACCGGCGGGCGGCGGCGATATTCTCGCTCCAGCCTGGGAGCTCCAGGTACGAGGGCTCACACTGCTCCATGAGAAAGCAGTCGGTGGGGAAGGTCACCGAGTCGGTAGCGTCTTTCGCGTAAGACACGGCGATCCGCACCTTGTCGAGGCCGGTAAGCACATCGAGCTTAGTGATGGCGAGACTGCTCAGGCCGTTCAGGCGGGCAGCGTTCTTCACCACGACGATGTCCAACCACCCACAGCGCCGGGGCCTCCCCGTGGTGGAGCCGAACTCAACGCCCTTCTCCTGCAGGTGCGCGCCCACCGCGTCGGTGAGCTCGGTGGGGAAGGGGCCGCCGCCAACCCGGGTGGTGTAG
>Ga0335070_10008099_pt1 | contig 12326 bp, 11 predicted proteins | sample Lox_Sample_13_FD_206722 | JGI IMG/M metagenome (GOLD analysis project Ga0335070, IMG submission 206722) | Soil microbial communities from Loxahatchee National Wildlife Refuge, Florida, United States - Lox_Sample_1.3 | ecosystem: Environmental > Terrestrial > Soil > Wetlands | place: USA...
GGCTCGGCGCTGATGGGCATCGGCATCGCATCGGGCGAAGGCCGCGCCGCAGAGGCGGCGCGCGCCGCAGTCTCCTCGCCGCTCCTCGAGGCATCGATCGAAGGCGCGACCGGGATCCTCCTCAACATCACCGGCGGGCCGCAGATCGGGCTCTTCGAGGTGAACGAGGCGGCCGAGGTCGTGACGAGCGCCGCCGACCAGAACGCGAACGTCATCTTCGGGGCCGTGATCGACGACGCGCTCGGAGACGAGGTGCGCGTGACCGTGATCGCGACCGGCTTCGGTGCCCAGCGTCGGCGCCGCCGCCGCGAGCCCGGCACGGAGGCGCCGATCCCCTCGACGGCGCCGGCCGGCATGGGGTTCGACGTCTCGGACGAGGCGCTCGACGTGCCCTCGTTCCTCCGCGACACGTAGCCGCGGTACCGGGACGCCCGCGCCCGGCGAGACACTAGGATCGGGCATGCATGGCGCAGACGCTCCAGCGCACGCCGCTCTACGACCGGCACGTGGCCCTCGGGGCGCGGATGGTGCCGTTCGCCGGATTCGAGATGCCCGTGCAGTACGAGGGCGTGATCCAGGAGCACCGCGCGGTGCGGACGGACGCCGGCGTCTTCGACGTCTCCCACATGGGCGAGCTCGACGTCGAGGGGCCGCGCGCGCACGACCTCCTGCAGGGGCTCCTGTCGAACGACCTCGACCGCGTCGCGCCCGGACAGGCGCAGTACACGCTCTTGACGAACGAGCAGGGCGGCATCGTCGACGACGTGATCGCGTACCGGCTCGGCGAGTTCCGCTACCTCGTGGTCGTCAACGCGTCGAACCGGGACGCGGACTTCGCCCGCCTGAAGGAGCATGAGATCTCCGGCTCGGACGTCCGCGACATGTCGGACGAGTGCGCCATGCTTGCCGTCCAGGGCCCCCGTGCAATCGAGCGGCTCGGCCTGCCGGAGGCACCGCGTTTCACATTCGCGGAGGCTGAGGTCGACGGCGTCGAGGTGATGGTCAACCGCACGGGGTACACGGGCGAGGACGGCTGCGAGCTCGTGTGCGACGCCGATGACGCAGGGCGGCTCTGGGACGCCGTGCTCGAGCGCGGGGTCGTTCCGTGCGGGCTCGGCGCGCGCGACACGCTCCGGCTCGAGGCGTGCTACCCCCTGCACGGCAACGACATCACGCCGGAGACGGACGCGATCTCGGCCGGTCTCAGCTGGGCATGTGCGCTCGGGAAGGATTTCGCGGGAGTCGAGGAGCTCCGCCGGATCAAGGAGCAGGGGCCGGCGCAGAGGCTCGCGGCATTCGTGATGGAGGAGAAGGCGGTACCGCGCGGCGGGATGGCGATCGAGGGCGGCGGCGTGGTGACGTCGGGCTCGCATTCGCCGATGCTCGACGTCGGAATCGGGATGGGCTACGTCCCGTCGGAACGGGCGGAGCCGGGAAACGAGCTCACGATCGATGTGCGAGGGAAGCCGCGAAAGGCACGCATCGTGAAGAAGCCGATCTACCACAGGGAGGGATGAGTGGCCGCGGAGGAGACCTATCCGGACGACCTGAAGTACCACCCGGAGCACGACTGGGCTCGGATCGAGGGCGACGAGGCCGTGCTCGGGATCACGTGGTTCGCCGCCGACTCGCTCGGGGAGCTCGTGCACTTCGAGCCGCCCTCCGTCGGCGACGCCGTTCGCAAGGACGCCTCCTACGGCGAGGTCGAGTCCGTGAAGGCCGTCTCGGATCTGATCTCGCCGCTCTCCGGCGAGGTGCTCGAGGTGAATGCAGGGGTCGTCGACGCGCCCGAGACGGTGAACGAGGATCCGTACGGCGCGGGCTGGCTGATCCGCGTGCGGCTGAGCGACCCGGGCGAGGTGGAGACGCTCCTCGAGGTCGCGGCCTACCGGCAGCTGCTGGCAGAGCAGTGAGTCACCCGTATCTCGCGCTCACCGAGGACGACGTCGCGGAGATGCTCCGCACGATCGGCGTGGGGTCGGTCGACGAGCTGTTTCGCGACATCCCCGCCGGCGTCCGGCTCGGGCGCGCGCTCGATCTCGAGCCCGCGCTCTCCGAGCAGGAGCTGTCGGCGCACCTCGGCGAGCTGGCGGCGCGCAACGTCGACACGACGCGGGAGCTGTCGTTCCTCGGCGGCGGGATCTACGACCACTACGTTCCGGCGGTCGTCGACGCCGTGCTCCAGCGCGGCGAGTTCCTGACGGCGTACACGCCGTACCAGCCCGAGATGAGCCAGGGCGTCCTGCAGTCCATCTTCGAGTACCAGACCGCGATCTGCGAGCTCACGGGGATGGACGTCTCGAATGCGTCGGGCTACGACGGCGAGACCGTGACCGCGGACTCGTGCTACATCGCGAAGCACGCGACGGGCCGCGGCACGGTCGTCGTGACCGAGGCGACGAACCCGCAGGTGCGCCAGGTCGTCCGGACGTACGCGCCCGGCTTCGGCCTCGAGGTCGTCGAGGTGCCGCACCGTGGCGGCACGACGGACCCCGACGCGGTTCGCGACGCGGCGAAGGACGCCGCGGCGGTGATCTTCCAGCAGCCGAACTTCTTCGGCTGCCTCGAGCCGGCACCCGACCTCGCGGCGGCCGCAAACGACGCAGGCGCGCTGCCGATCGTCCATGTCGACCCGCTGTCACTCGGCGTGCTCGAGGCTCCGGGCCGCTACGGCTGCGCAATCGCACTCGGTGAGGGACAAGCGGCGGGGAACATGCCCTCGTACGGCGGCCCGCACTACGGCTTCCTCGCAGCGCGCCAGGACTACATCAGGCGCATGCCGGGACGCATCGTCGGCGAGACGGTAGACGCCGCGGGCGAGCGCGGCTATGTCCTCACCCTGCAGACGCGGGAGCAGCACATCCGTCGCGAGAAGGCCACCTCCAACATCACGACGAACCAGACGCTCCTCGCGCTCGCCGGCCTCGTGTACCTCACGTGGCTGGGACCGCAGGGACTGCGCGATGTGGGGGAGACCTGCCTCGCGCTCGCCGCGCACGCGAAGCAGCAGCTCCAGGAGCGTGCGGGGCTCGAACCGGTGTTTCCAGAACGGACAACGTTCAAGGAGTTTGCAATCCGCGTCGGACGGAGCGCAACGGACGTGATCGGCGACGCGCGCGAGCGCGGCGTGCATCCGGGCTATGCGCTCGGCCGCGACTACGCCGGCATGGACGACGTCCTGCTCGTCGCGCTCACGGAGAAGCGCACGCCCGCCGACATCGACCGGCTCGTCGACGTCCTCGCCGAGGTGGGGCGATGAAGCTGATCTACGAGAAGTCGCAGGACGGACGCCGCGCGTCCGCGATCCCACGCGCCGACGGGCTGCCGACGCCGCAGATACCCGACGGGTTGCGCCGGACGGAGCCACCGCGACTGCCCGAGGTGCCGGAGTTCGAGCTGATCCGCCACTTCACGGAGCTCTCGACACGCAACTTCGGCGTCGACACCGGTTTCTACCCGCTCGGCTCGTGCACGATGAAGTACAACCCGCGCGTCAACGAGCGGCTCGTGACGCTGCCCGGCTTCGCGAGCCTCCACCCGCGTCAGGAGGACGACGGCGCGCAGGGCGCACTCGAGCTCGAATGGCGGCTCGAGCGGATCCTCGAAGAGGTGACCGGCCTCGACGCCGTCTCGCTTCAGCCCGCCGCCGGCTCGCAGGGCGAGCTCACCGGCCTGATGCTCGTGCGCGCGTACTTCGAGGACAAGGGCGAGGGCGAGCAGCGGCGCAACGTCGTGATCCCCGACACCGCGCACGGCACGAACCCCGCGTCGGTGACGATGGCGGGCTACGAGGTCACGCACGTCAAGACGGACGAGCGCGGCAACATCGACGTCGAGGACCTCCGCGCGAAGGTCGACGAGAGCACCGCGGCGCTGATGCTCACGAACCCGTCGACGCTCGGTCTCTTCGACGAGAACATCGAGGAGATCGAGCGGATCTTCCACGGTGTGGGCGCGCTCATGTACTACGACGGCGCGAACCTCAACGCGGTCTGCGGGATCTCGCGGCCCGGCGACATGGGCTTCGACATCGTCCACATCAACCTGCACAAGACGTTCTCGCAGCCGCACGGCGGGGGCGGGCCCGGCGGCGGCCCGATCGCGGTCCGCGCGATGCTCGAGCCGTTTCTCCCGTTCCCGGCGCTGGCACGCGACGACGACGGGACGTTCCGGCTCGACTTCGACCGCCCGAAGTCGATCGGCAAGGTGCGCGGGTTCACCGGCCCGTTCGGCGTCTTCGTCCGCTCGTACGCGTACATGCGGATGTACGGGCCGCGCCTGCGCGAGATGTCCGAGGCGGCGGTGCTGAACGCGAACTACGTCCTCGCGCGGCTGAAGGACGCGTACGACCTGCCGTTCGACCGGCTCTGCATGCACGAGTTCGTCGTCTCGGCGCGGTCGCTGAAGCGCGACCACGGGATCACCGCGCTCGACGTCGCGAAGCGGCTGATGGACTACGGCTTCCATCCGCCGACGGTCTACTTCCCGCTCATCGTCCCCGAGGCGCTGATGATCGAGCCGACCGAGACGGAGACGAAGGAGACGCTCGACGCGTTCTGCGACGCGATGCTCGCGATCGCGCGCGAGGCGGCGGAGAGCCCCGAGCTCCTGAAGGACGCACCGCACTCGCGGCCGGTCAAGCGGCTCGACGAGGTGCGCGCCGCGAAGAACCCCGTCGTCAAGTTCGGGTTCGGCGACTGAGTGGGGACGACCCGCGCGCGCCGGCTCGTCGCGGCCGCAGCTGCGGGCGTCGTCCTCGTGACGGATCTCGCGCACGAGGCGCTCGAGCCGACGCCGTATCACCACCTTCGCTCGCCCGGCGCGCTCGTCGCGATGGTCGCGCTCGCGACGCTCGTGCTCGCGTTCGTCCCGCGCGTCGCGTCGCGCGCGGCGACGCTCGGCGCCGGCGTCGCGGCGGGCGGCGCGCTCGGGATGGCGGTCTCCGGGCTCGTGTGGAGCAGCGGCGTCCCCGATCCGCTCGTCGGCGGCGGCTATGCGTTCAACCTCGGCGACGTCGCGATCGTGCTCGGCGACGTCCTGCTCCTCGTCGCGGTCGCCGGCCACGCATGGGACAACCGGCGCGCGCTTCACCGCGCGGTGTAGGCCGCCGTGGACGACGACGTCCTGACCGACGCGTGGACCACGTGTGCACTGGGACGGAGCATCAGCCACGAGGAGCACCTCCGGATCGCGTTCGTGCTCCTCCGTCGCCACGGATCGGACGAGGGCCGCCGGCTCATCGTCGAACGCACAGAGGCGAACTGCGTCGCGCTCGGCGCCGCGGACCGCTTCGACGACGCGCTGACGCGCCGATGGGCCGACGCGCTCGCGGACGCGGTCGCCTCGAGTAACGCCGGCGATGCCGACGAGTTCCTCGTCGAGCATCCCGACTTCCGCCGCGGCGACCTGTTCGGGCTCCCTGCGTGGAGGAACGCCGGGGGCGTTTAGGGGATCCGCGCGTCGTGCGTCTCGTGGGCGCGCCGCAGGTCCCTCGCGCTCAGCGACGCGTCGCGGACGGGGACGACGATCGACCAGTGCCCGCCGACGGGGCAGCGTTGGATGCGCCACCAGCCGAGCCGGACCGACTTCACCGACACGCCGGGGATCCAGATCGTCGTGAACAGGTGCCCGCGCCGGCAGCGGACGACGGTGCTCGGGCCGATCCGATAGCCGAGGGCGCGCGCGACGACCGTGCCGACCGCGTAGATCGCGGTGAACGCGAGGACGATGCGGCGCTTGCGCCGGCGCGTCATGCCTCGAGGGTAGCGCGATGCTTCGGTGCCGCGGCGAGCTGACCGCACGCGGCCTCGATGTCACGGCCGCGGGTGAGCCGCACCGTGGCCGGGACGCGCGCGCGGTCGAGCTCCGCCTTGAACGCGGCGATCCGGTCGCGCGACGAGCCGTCATAGAGGCCTGTCGGGTTGTATGGGATGAGGTTCACCTTGAAGTCGTCGGGCCCGAGGAGCGCGCCGAGCGCGCGGCCCTGCTCCGGCGCGTCGTTCACACCGGCGAGCATCACGTACTCGACGTAGACGCGCCGGTTGCGCAGCGCGACGTAGCGCCGGCACTCGGCGAGCACGCGCTCGAGCGGATAGCGCTCGTTCACCGGCATGAGCCGCGAGCGCAGCGCGTCGTCCGGCGCGTGCAGCGAGAGCGCGAGCCGGATCGGCGCGTCGACCTCGTCGACGAACCGCGTCAGCCCGGGGAGCCAGCCGACCGTCGAGATCGTCTGGCGGCGGAACGTGATCCCGACGTCGGGCAGCCGCCGCGCGGCGCCGAGCACCTCGTCGAGGTTCAGCATCGGCTCGCCCATCCCCATGAACACCGCGTGGTCGACGGGCTCGATGCGGCGGAAGTGGAGTGCCTGGTCGAGGATCTCGGACGCTGTGAGGTTGCGGCCGAACGCCATCGAGCCCGTCGCGCAGAACGTGCACGTGAGCGGGCAGCCCGACTGCGACGAGAGGCACAGCGTGCGCCGCCCGTCCCGGTAGCGCATCAGCACCGCCTCGACCGGATGGCCGTCGTGCGTCCGGAAGAGTGTCTTCACCGTGCCGTCGCGCGCCTCGCGTTGCGTCTCGACGGTCAGCGTCGAGAACGGCACCGCAGCCGCGAGCTCGTCGCGGAGCGCACGCGGGAGGTTCGTCATGTCGTCGTAGCCCGCGGCGCCGCGCGCGGCCCACTCCCACGCCTGGCCGGCGCGGTAGGCGGGCTCGCCGCGGTCGGCGAGCGTCGTCTCGAGCAGGGCGAGATCCACGGCGCCAGGGTAGACGTTCGTTCGTTGTCGCCCGCTCGAACGGACACGCCGCGGTCGGGATTCGCGATCGCTGCGCCCTCGATGCAGCGCAACCGTCACCCGGTGTCTGACAACGGGTTAGGGGAGGGTCTCCCCGGGCGGCCCGCGCCGCACACGCTCGAGCGCGGCCGGCGGGTCGTCGCGGACGTTCTCGAGCCACCACGTGACGCCGGCGGCGGCGTACGCGGGGAGGTCCGCCTGCGCCGCGAGCCCGAGGAACGCGACGTCGAAGCCGTCACGTGCGCCGTTCGCGCGGAGCCCGGCGACGAGCGCCGCGGTCTCGTCCGGCGAGAGCGTGTTGCGCTCGCCGTCGGACCCGTCGGCGACCCAGCCGTCCCAGCGTGCGGCGCGCCGCAGCGCACGCGGGGACCGCGCGCCGATCCAGATCGGGATCGGGCGCAGCGGCGGCGGCGCGAGCGCGACGCCGTCGACGACGTAGTGCTCGCCGTGGTGGTCGACCCGCTCGCCCGTCAGCAGCGCGGCGAGCACGTCGAGCCCTTCGTCGAGCTGCGCCGCGCGCACCCGCTCGTCCGCGTTCTCGCCGAACGCCTCGAACTCGCCCGGGTGGCCGCCGAGCCCGGCGCCGAAGATCACGCGGCCGCCGCTCGCGAGCGACAGCGACGCGAGCTGCTGCGCGACCATCTGCGGCCGCCGCCGCGGCAGCGGCGTCACTGCCGTCCCGAGGAGGATCCGCGACGTCGCCTGCGCGCACGCGCCGAGCGTCACCCACGGGTCGCCGGACGGCTGGCCCGTCGCCGCCCAGCGCAGGTGGTCCCACACGAGCAGCGCCTCCCAGCCTGCCTCCTCGGCGGCGACCGCGACCCGGACGACCTCGCGCGGGTCGGCGAAGGCGTCGAGGGTGCGGAGCTGGAGGCCGAAGCGCATCGTCGCGTCATCCTCGCAGCCTCCGGTAGCGTCCGGGCGGTGATCGACCTCCGTTCCGACACGATGACGCAGCCGACCCCGGCGATGCGCGAGGCGATCGCGAACGCCCTCGTCGGCGACGAGCAGGAGCGCGAGGACCCGACCGTGATCGAGCTCGAGCGGCGCGCCGCGGCGTTCCTCGGCCAGGAGGAGGCGGTGTTCCTCCCGACGGCGTCGATGGCGAACCAGATCGCGCTGCGCATCCTCACGCGGCCCGGCGACGAGGTGCTCGCCGAGGAGAACTCGCACGTGCTCATCAACGAGCAGGGCGGGCCCGCGGTCTTCAGCGGCCTCGTGATGCGCGGGCTCCCCGGCCACCGCGGACGGATCGCGCCGGAGCAGGTCCGCGCGGCGATGCGCGACTGGTCGAGCGGGCACATGCCGATCACGAAGCTCGTCTCGCTCGAGGACACGCACAACTCCGCGGGCGGGCGCGTCTGGCCGCTCGACGAGATCGACGCGATCGTCGAGACGGCGCGCGAGCTCGACCTCCGCGTCCACCTCGACGGCGCACGCATCGTCAACGCGGCGACGGCGCTCGGCGTGCCCGCGTCGGAGATCGGCCGGCGCACCGACACGGTGACGCTCTGCTTCTCGAAGGGGCTCGGGTGCCCGCTCGGCGCGATCGTCGCGGGCTCGGCCGAGCTGATGGTCGCGGCGCGGCGCGGCAAGCACCTCTTCGGCGGCGCGATGCGGCAGGCCGGGATCGTCGCGGCGGCCGGCGTCTACGCGCTCGACCACCACGTCGAGCGGATCGCCGACGACCACGCGCGTGCGCGCCGCCTCGGCGACGCGTGGGCCGCGGCCGGCCTCCCGGTCGACCCGGAGCAGGTCGAGACGAACTTCGTCTTCCTCGACGTCGGCCCGCTCGGGCTGACTCCCGCCGAGGCGACGGCGAAGCTCGACGCCGCGGGCGTCCGCCTCTCGCCGACCGTGCACCCGACGATCCTCCGTGCCGTCCTGCACCTCGACATCACCGACGAGGACGTCGAGCGCGCCGCGGAGCTCGCGCCGTCGGCACTCGGGATCGCCCGTGTCCCTGCCTGAGCGGCTCGCGACGGAGCTCGACGGGCTCGTCCGGCGGGAGCAGCGCGACAAGCGGCTGCCGAGCGTCGCCGCGGCGGTCGTCCGCGACGGCGAGAAGGTCTGGGAGACCGCGGTCGGCGCCGCCGACGTCGACGCGAAGCGCGACGCGACGCCGGAGATGCAGTACCGCGTCGGCTCGATCACGAAGACGTTCACCGCCGCAGCCGTGATGCAGCTCCGCGACGCCGGGAAGCTCGGCCTCGACGACACGCTCGACCTGCACATCGCGGGCGCCGCGCACGCGCCGACGATCCGCCGGCTCCTCTCGCACACGTCGGGGATGCAGCGCGAGACGCAGGACGACGCGTGGCTCACGCTTCGCTTCGCGCCGGCCGAGGAGCTCGTCGCGACGCTCGCCGACGCGGAGCAGGTGCTGCCGGCCGGTGCGCGCTTCCACTACTCGAACCTCGCGTTCGCGCTGCTCGGCGTCGTCGTCGAGCGCGCATCGGGCGTCCCATACGCGGAGTACGTGCGCACGCGGATCCTCGAGCCGCTGGGCCTGCGCCGGATCACGTTCGAGCCGGAAGAGCCTGCGGCGGTCGGCTATCTCGTCGACGCGTTCCGCGAGGGCGCCGTTCGCGAGTCCGGCGTCGAGACCGGCGGCTGGATCTCCGCCGGCCAGATGTGGGGGACGGTCGGCGACCTCTGCCGCTGGGCCGCGTTCCTCGCCTCGCCGGACGAGTCGGTGCTCGCGCGGGCGACCGTCGAGGAGATGCGCACCGTGCAGACGATCGCCGACCACGACCGCTGGACGTCGGGCTACGGGCTCGGGCTCGGGCTGCGCCGCGACGGCGAGCGGATCCTCGCGGGGCACGGCGGCTCGATGCCCGGCTTCATCGCGAGCCTCCTCGTCTCCCCGTCGGACGGGATCGGCGCGGCGGTCCTGACGAACTCGAGCGAGGCGGACGTCGAGCCGCTCGCCGCACAGCTGATCGCGCGCACCGTCGCCGCCTGGCCCGTCCCGCCCGAGCCGTGGCGCGTCGAGGAGCCGCCGCCCGCCGACGTCGAGTCGATGCTCGGGATCTGGTGGATCGAGGGGACGCAGATGAGCGTCCGCTGGCGCGACGGCAAGCTCGAGGGCCGCTTCGCCGGGATCCCGGACTGGCGGCCGTCGTCGGTCTTCGAGCGCGAGGACGGCGACCGCTGGCGCACGGTCTCCGGCCCTGAGCAGGGCGAGATCCTCCGTGTCGAGCGGGCACCGGACGGGACGGCGGCCCGGCTGATCTGGGCCGGCTACCCGGTGACGCGCGAGCAGCGCCCGATGGCGTAGCTACTCGTACTGGAGCGCTTCGAGCACGTTCAGCTTGCCGGCACGGCGCGCGGGGAAGATCGCCGCGATGAGGCCGATCACGATCGCGACGACGACGAACGCGATCAGCGTCCCCCACGGGATCGTGAACGCCGGATACTTGATCGCCCGCCCGACCATCAGCGCGAGCACGATCCCGAGCGGGATCCCGAGCGCCGCGCCGAGGAGCGCGGTGATCACGCTCTCGTGCCGGATCATCCGCCGCAGCTGCACCCGCGTCATCCCGACGGCGCGCAGCATCCCGAGCTCGCGCGTCCGCTCGAAGACCGTCAGCACGAGCGTGTTCACGATCCCGAACAGCGACACGACGATCGACAGCGAGAGGAGCAGATACAGCAGCAGGAGGAACTGGTTGAGCCCGCGCAGCTGGTTGGTCTTGAATTGCTCCTCGGTCTGGAGCTTCGCGTCGGGGTACGCCTTCAGCGCGGCGTTCAGCCTCGCGGTGTTCACCGCGTTCACGCCGCCGTTGATGAGCACGAACGTGAAGACGTTCTGCGGGTTCTGGACGACGCGGTCGAAGAGCTGCGCCGAGATCGTCACGTCGCCGAACGGCGAGCCTCCCTTCGGCGGCGCGAAGATGCCGCGCAGCCGGAGGTGGAGCTTCACGCCGGTCGGGAGCTGCACGACGATCGGCGAGCCGCGCGTCAGGTTGTTGCTCTTCGCGTAGTCCTTGGAGACGAACGCGCCCGTGCGGCCGAGCAGTGCGGGCGTGAGCGGGCTCCCCACCTGCCAGGGAACGTCGACGACGCGCGAGATGTCGCCGGCGACGCCGCTGAGCTGGATCGTGCTCCCGAACGCCTTCGCCTCGCCCGCACGCACGCCGGAGACGACCCGGACTCCCGGAACCGTCCTCAGCGCGTTCGCCGACGAGATCGAGATCGGCGAGAAGTTGTCCTGCGACGTCAGCGCGTAGTCGGCGCGGAAGACGTCGTTCACCGCGCCCGTGAAGGTCGACCGGATCCCGGCGACGAGCACCGAGACGAGGGTGACGAGCGCGAGCCCGATCATGAGCGCGGCCGCGGTGGACGCGGTCCGGCCCGGGTTCCGAACCGAGTTGCCGCGCGCCAGCTGGCCGGCCGCGCCGCCGAGCTTCGCCGCGGGCCACCCGAGGACCCGTGCGAGCGGGGGCACGAGCGTCGGTGCGAGCATCGCGACGCCGATGAAGATCGCCGCCGCGCCGACGCCGATCGAGAGCAGCCGCACCTTCGTCGTCAGCCCGCCGGCGAAGAGCCCGACCAGCATGAGCGCGACGGCGGCGACGATGACGACGCTCGCGACGGCCGGGCCGAAGCGCGCGAACCTCGACTTCGGCAGCACGGCGCCCTCGCGGACGGCGGAGATCGGCGGGACGCGCGTCGCGCGGAGCGCCGGGCGCGACGCCGCGATCAGGGTCACGAGGACGCCGACGAGAAGCGACACGACCACCGTCCGCGTCGCGAACACCGTCCCCGCCTGCGGCAGGTCGATCCCGAGCGACACGAACAGCGCGTTGAGCCCCTTCGCGAGCCCGAGCCCGAGGAAGAGCCCGGCGATCGACGCGAGCAGCCCGATCACGAACGCCTCGAGCATCACCGACGCGAGCACCTGCCGCCGCGTCGCGCCGAGCGTCCGCAGCGTCGCGAGCTCGCGGGTCCGCTGGGCGATCGTGATCGAGAGCGTGTTCGCGATCACGAACGCGCCGACGAAGAGCGCGACGCCGCCGAACGCGAGCAGGAAGTAGCGGAGGATGTCGAGGATCCCGCTGGTATCGGACGACTGCTTCGCCGCCTGCGCCTGTCCGGTCCGCACCTGCGCCGTCGGCGGGAGGATCGGCCGGATCTGCCGGACGAGCTCCTGCGGCGTCACGTTCGGCCTTCCGGCGACGCCGATCGAGTCGAGCTTCCCCTCCTTGTGGAAGAGCCGCTGCGCCGTCGGCAGGTCGAAGATCGAGAGCGTCGCGCCGCCGAGCGAGTTGAGCCCGCCGAACTTCACGAGCCCGACGATGCGGAACGTCTGCACCGGGCCGCGCGCGACGACACCGATCGTGTCCCCGATCGTGAAGTGCTTCGAGTCGGCCGTCGCCTTGTCGATCGCGATCTCGCGCGGGGCGCTCGGCCAGCGGCCGCTCGTGAGCACGAGCGGGTTGAAGCGCTGGTTCCCGGCCGGGTTGACGCTGAACGCGAGGCCCGGGCCGTGCGTCGCGATCACCTTCCCGTTGCGGCCGACGAGCTGCGA
>Ga0335070_10008100_pt1 | contig 12324 bp, 8 predicted proteins | sample Lox_Sample_13_FD_206722 | JGI IMG/M metagenome (GOLD analysis project Ga0335070, IMG submission 206722) | Soil microbial communities from Loxahatchee National Wildlife Refuge, Florida, United States - Lox_Sample_1.3 | ecosystem: Environmental > Terrestrial > Soil > Wetlands | place: USA: Florida...
GAATATCACCGCCCCTGACTGCAAGACCGACGTCTCGGGTAAACATGGCGCCGGCCTTTGTGACAGGCGCGTCATTGACAAGGATCTTTCCTTCCATGATCAACGCCCGGGCACGCTCCCGACTGGCGGCTATCCCCCGTTCTACCAGGATGACATCAAGGCGTTCTTTCATGAGGATAAAAGGTGATCACAAGGCCGGTGCAACAGCGATGACTTTCAGAGAAGGAAAGAGGAGGACGTAAAGCATGTCTTGCAAAGGGCATAAATACCGTCTTCATCGAGACCATACTTCCTCTTCAGAATCGCCTGCGATCCATGCTCAACAAACTCATTGTCCACACCAATTCTCCACACCTGAACGTCCGTCAGCCCGGCCCTGCTGAGACATTCGAGTATCGCCGAGCCAAAACCCCCAGCGAGGACATTTTCTTCGACCGTGACGATGCGCTTCGTCTTCTCTGCCACCGATCTTACCAGTTCTTCATCAAGGGGAGTGATGAAACGGGCATTGATTACGGACGCCCTGATGCCATCCTTCATTAACCTTTCAGCCGCTTTCAAGGCGGGATGGACGGTATTGCCGATCGCTACAATCGCCATATCATCGCCTTCAGACAGCACTTCGGCCTTTCCGGTCCTCAGTTCTCCGTTGCAGCCCCGCGACACCGGAATCTGAACCACCTTTCCCCTTGGATAGCGTATCGCTGACGGACCGTTGTGCTGCAAGGCCAGCCGCAACATGGACTTCAGCTCTTCACCGTCTTTCGGCGCCATGAAAAGAAGGTTGGGAATATGCCGCAAAAAACTTAAATCAAAGAGGCCCTGGTGCGTCGGGCCGTCTTCCCCGACGATGCCGCCCCTGTCGACAGCAAAAACAACGGGGAGGTTCTGGAGGCAGACATCATGAACGATCTCGTCATAGGCCCTCTGGAGAAAGGTAGAATAGATCGCAACGACAGGCCTCAATCCCTGAGAGGCGAGGCCGGCAGCAAAGGTCACAGCATGGGGCTCTGCAATGCCGACATCATAAAAACGCTCGGGGTATCTTTTCGCAAAACAATCGAGGCCCGTTCCTTCACGCATGGCAGCAGAGATCGTGATGACCCTGATATCCTCTCCGGCGAGCCTTGTTACTTCCTGCCCGAAGAGCTCGCTGTACGTGGGGTCATTAGTATTCGAACGGACAAGCCCCGTATCCTTATCAAAGGGGCCGATTCCGTGGAATACACAGGGATCTTCTTCTGAGAATTGATACCCCTTGCCCTTTGTTGTCATGACATGGATCAGGGTAGGCGAATCACAGGGGATCGTCCGTTTCAAGGTCTCTGTGAGGGCCGCGATGTCATGGCCATCGATAGGCCCGACATAGTTGAACCCGAGTTCTTCAAAGAGGATCCCGGGAAGGAAGAATCCCTTGACCATTTCTTCAGTGCGCTGCGCCAGCTTTGACACGGGTGTGCCGAACTTCGGTATATGCGCGAGGAAGGTCTTTGTCTCCTTCTTGAATCTCCGGTATGCCTCACCCGTGAGTATCCGGTTCAGGTATGCCGAGAGCGCGCCGACATTCTCCGAGATCGACATCTCATTGTCATTGAGAACGACGATGAGGTTCTTCTTCAGTTGTCCGGCATGGTTCAGTCCTTCAAAGGCAAGGCCTGACGTCATCGACCCGTCACCGATCACCGCAACGACATTGAAGTCTTCACCCTTCTTGTCTCTCGCCTCAATGATCCCAAGGGCCGCCGAGATCGACGTCGAACTGTGGCCCGCTCCGAAGACGTCATAGGGGCTTTCATCAATCCTCGGGAAGCCCGAGAGGCCCTTGTATTTCCGCAACGTCGAAAACCTCTCATATCGCCCCGTAAGGAGCTTATGGGGGTAGGACTGATGGCCCACATCCCAGATGATCTTGTCTGAAGGGGTATCGAGGACGGAATGAAGGGCAATGGTCAATTCAATAACACCGAGGTTCGATGCAAGGTGTCCGCCGCCGGAAGAGACCTGTTCAATGATTACCTTCCTCAGCTCTTCCGCAAGGGCCGACAGTTTGTTCTTCGGCAGCCTCTTGAGATCGTCCGGTGACTGAATCCTATCGAGGATCATCAGTTCCTCCTCCTGAGGATGTAAGGCGCTATCTCACGCAACGGCTCAGCCCTTTTCGGTAATGATTCCAGCGCCCGGACAGCATTCTCAACAAGTTCGCCGGCCTTCCTCCGGGATTGTTCAATCCCATAGAGTCCAGGGTAAGTCGTCTTTTTCTTCCTCTCGTCAGACCCCGTCTCCTTGCCGAGTTCCCTGCTGTCTCCCTGTATATCAAGTATATCATCAATGATCTGGAATGCAAGACCGATGTTTTCTCCATACTGTGTCAGTGCCGAGAGGTTCTTCTTCCCTGACCCTGCAAGTATGGCTCCCATCCGCACCGATACCGTAATGAGGGCTCCTGTCTTATGGGCGTGGATGAAGGCAAGATTGTCGCTGTCCAGCGCCGTATTCTCAGAACGAACATCCTCTGCCTGGCCGCCGACCATGCCGTGAGCACCGGCAGCCAGCGCGGTCTCACGGATAATCCTGAGAACTGAGCGGTGCGCAGCGAGTGACGAGCGGCGGCTCTTTGTCGCGAGGAGATAGAAGGCCTCAGTCAATAAGGCATCTCCGGCAAGGACGGCGATGCCCTCGCCGAAGACCTTATGGTTCGTCGGTTTTCCCCTTCTGAGGTCATCATTGTCCATGGCAGGCAGGTCATCATGGATCAACGAATAGGTATGGATAAACTCCAGGGAAGCTGCCTGAGGGAGGATATCTTCGGCAGTTCCGCCACAGGCCTCATGGGAAGCAAGGGCAAGGATCGGCCTGAGTCTCTTGCCTCCCGCAAACAGGGAGTAGGTCATCGCTTCGTTAAGGTGAGCCGGCACCAACCCGCCGTCAAAATATGACGACAGGAATGAATCAACAAGCGCGCGTTTTTCCGTGAGATAGGCCTTTATATCCATCGCTCTTCCGGTCTGCTGCCCGTGCCCCACCTTCTATGACAGTTTCTACACATCAGATATAAAAAATGACGAAACAATAACAGGATCATTCCCACTCAATGGTGCTCGGCGGCTTCGAACTGATATCGTAGGCAACCCTGTTCACACCTTTCACCTCGTTGATGATCCTGTTCGAGATCCTTCCCAGGACCTCATAGGGCATTTGGGCCCAGTCTGCCGTCATTCCGTCGAGGCTTGTAACTGCCCTCACGGAAACGACATGTTCATATGTCCTCTCGTCACCCATCACGCCGACACTCTTCACCGGAAGGATAACGGCAAAGGCCTGCCATATCCGCCGGTAAAGTCCTGCAGCCTTTATCTCCTCAAGAACTATGGCATCTGCCTCCCTCAGGATGGCAAGCCTCTCCTCCGTGATCTCCCCGATACACCGTATGGCGAGTCCTGGTCCGGGAAACGGATGCCTCCAGCATATCTCTTCGGGAAGGCCGAGTTCCTCCCCGAGGACCCTCACCTCGTCTTTGAACAGTTCCCTCAAGGGCTCTATGAGCTTCAACTTCATCACCTCGGGAAGGCCGCCCACATTATGGTGGCTCTTTATTACCGCCGAGGGCCCCTTGAACGAGACGCTCTCAATAACATCGGGGTAGAGGGTCCCCTGAGCGAGAAACTCAGCATCCCTTATCTTTCGAGCTTCTTCCTCGAAAACGGCGATGAATTCGTTTCCGATGATCTTCCGCTTCTTCTCAGGGTCAGCGACTCCCTTGAGTTTCCCGAGAAATCTCCTCTTTGCATCCACGGAGATCAGCTTCATATGAAAGTGGTCCTGAAAGGTCTTCCTGACTTTCTCCGCCTCCCCCTTTCGCAAGAGACCATTGTCGACAAAGATGCAGGTGAGACTGTCCGCAACCGCCCGGTGAACAAGGAGAGCAACGACTGATGAATCGACACCTCCGCTCAGGGCGCATATCACCTTCTTTCCTCCGACCTTGCCCCGGATATCGGAAACGGCCCATGCGATGAATGATGCCATCTCCCAGGTGGGCTTACATCCGCATATCGTATAGACGAAGTTATGGAGGATCCTTCTACCTTCGTCGGTATGGACGACCTCGGGATGAAACTGAAGCGCATAGAACTTCCTCTTCCTGTCGGCCATAGAGGCTATGGGAGAATTAGGAGTATGTCCGATGATTACAAACCCCTCAGGGAGTGCCTCGATCCTGTCCCCGTGGCTCATCCAGACATTGGACTTCAGGGGGATTCCCCAGAGGAGGTCTGCATCACTGTCAACGGTAAGCTCAGCTCTTCCATATTCCCTTTTCACTGCCCTCGCCACCTCTCCGCCCAGGCCATGGCCCATCAACTGCATGCCGTAACAAATGCCGAGGACCGGTATCCCGAGGCTGAATATCCCCTTGTCGGGGACCGGCGCTCCATGGTCATAGACGCTCGAAGGTCCTCCTGACAGGACAATGCCTTTCGGGCCGAAGGCAGTTATCTTTTCGATCGACGCATTAAAGGGTAGGATCTCGGAATAGACCTTGCTCTCCCTTATCCGCCTCGCTATGAGCTGGGTATACTGGGACCCGAAATCAAGGACGAGTATCTTGTCGGTATTCGTCATAGTGCGCTGCGTTTCATGTCCCATGTGTCCGGACGAATCATAGTCTTCTATTGTTCTATCCGGTAGTTCGGAGCCTCTTTTGTGATGATGACGTCATGGACGTGGCTCTCTCTTAATCCGGCGTTGGTGATCCTTATGAACCTCGCCTTTCTCCTCAACTCGGCGAGGTTCCTGCATCCGCAATAACCCATGCCGGCCCTGAGGCCGCCCATCAATTGATGAACGCTCTGTGCAAGGGGGCCTTTGTTCGGAACCCTTCCTTCCACTCCCTCGGGAACGAGTTTCTTGGATTCAACACCCTCCTGCATATAGCGGTCCTTCGCACCCTGTTCCATAGCTCCCAGAGAGCCCATGCCGCGATAAACTTTATAACTCCGTCCCTGGTACAATATCGTCTCGCCGGGAGATTCGTCGGTACCGGCAAAGAGGCCGCCGATCATGACGGAATGGGCTCCGGCAGCCAGGGCCTTTGTTATATCACCGGAGTACTTGATGCCTCCGTCTGCGATAATCGGGATGTTATACTTTCTTGCCACGGCATAGCAGTCCATAATCGCCGTGATCTGGGGCACCCCGGCGCCGGCAACGATTCGTGTGGTGCAGATGGAGCCCGGGCCGATCCCGAGTTTGACGGCATCAGCCCCTGCCTTTATAAGATCGCCGATACCTTCCGGTGTGGCCACATTGCCGGCAATAATGTCGATTTCGAACCCCTTCTTCAACCTCTTCAGGGTCTCGATCACCGCCTTGGTATGGCCGTGTGCCGTATCGATGACGATGACATCGACGCCCGCCTTTACGAGCAACTCTGCACGCATGAAGGCCTCGTCTCCCACGCCAACTGCAGCGCCTACACGGAGTCTTCCCTTGTCGTCCTTACAGGCATTGGGGTATTTCCGCCGTTTCTCTATATCCTTTATGGTGATGAGCCCCTTGAGATTGAACTCCTTATCCACGATGGGAAGCTTCTCAATCTTGTATTTGTGGAGCAGTTCCTTTGCCTTGTCAAGGCTCGTCCCCACGGGCGCCGTTATGAGGCTTTCCTTCGTCATAACGTCCGAGACCTTCTTCGAGAGCCTCGTCTCGAACCTCAGGTCCCTGTTGGTTAGGATGCCGATGAGCTTGCCTTCTACCGTAGCGGGAACTCCCGATATCCGATACTTTTCCATGAGTTTTAGTGCCTCAGAAATCGGCGCATCAGGTCCGATAGTAATCGGGTCGATGATCATGCCGCTTTCCGACTTCTTGACCTTATCAATCTCTGTAGCCTGCCGATGGGGCGACATCGCCCTGTGCACGATGCCGATGCCTCCTTCTCGTGCCATTGCTATGGCCAGGGCTGCCTCCGTAACGGTATCCATGGCAGAACTGAGGAGAGGAATATTGATCTTTATGGATTTCGTCAGTTGTGTGCTTATGTCCACATCCTTCGGCAAAATATCGGACTTTGAAGGCAGGAGCAAAACGTCATCAAACGTCAGGCCAACGGGTATTCTGTATTCCACCATAGGCATCTCCTTCAGTCGGCTGGATATTTTGCTATTCTAGCATTTATGAGACCGTCAGCGCAATTTCTCTGCGGCTTTTCAGAGTGTATCAATATCTCCGTAATCCTTGACATTGGCCTATAGAGTAGTATATATAATTTCTGGACGCTCAGGAGCGGCCGACACTACACTGCTTGAGGTGAGACGATGACGGTACAGACTCTAGAATTCAGGACAGAGGTCAAAGAACTCCTTGATCTCATGATCCATTCCCTCTATTCCCATAAAGAGGTCTTCCTGCGAGAGCTTATCTCGAATGCCTCGGATGCGATAGACAAGGCGCGATATGAATCCCTCACGAACAGCGACATCCTCGAAAAGGATGGCGAGTGGAAGATCTGCCTAATTCCCGACAGAAAAGCCGGCACTCTCACGGTAAGGGACAACGGAATCGGCATGACCAGGGAAGAGGCGGTTGAAGCACTCGGAACGATCGCCCATTCCGGAACAAAGGAATTTCTCATGGCCCTCCAGAGCAAGGAGATCAAGAATAACCCCGAATTGATCGGCCAGTTCGGAGTCGGTTTCTACTCATCCTTCATGGTGGCAGACAGGATCACTGTCATCTCGCGGAAGGCGGGAATCCAGACGAAGAGGGCCGTAAAATGGGAATCAACGGCGGACGGTTCCTTTACCGTGGAAGAGGTCGAAAAAGACGGGAAGGGAACGGATGTCATTCTCCACCTCAAGGAGGACGAAAAAAAGTATCTTGACGAATGGGAGATACGGCGAATCGTCAGGAAATACTCCGACTTCATTGAACATCCCATCGTCATGGAGGTAGAACGGGAAAGAGAGTCCGAGATCGCCAAGGGTCAGAAGGTTGCGGTAAAAGAAGAAGAAACCCTGAATTCGAGAAAGGCCATCTGGCTGAAAGATAAGGCCGAGGTCTCGCCAGAAGAGTACCATGAATTCTACCGCCACATCTCCCATGATTTTTCCGGCCCTGCCAAGGTTATCCATTATAAAGCAGAAGGGACCTCGGAATTCACTGCTCTCCTCTTTATTCCTTCGCGGGCGCCTTTTGACATCTTTTACAAGGAATTTAAGATCGGCCCGACCCTCTACGTGAAGAGAGTCCAGATCATGGAACATTGCGAGGCGCTGCTACCGCTTTATCTGAGGTTCATACGGGGTGTTGTGGATTCCTCGGACCTCCCGCTTAATGTCTCGAGGGAAATCCTCCAGAACAACCGTCAGGTCGAGATCATCAAAAAGAACATCACGAAGAAGGTCCTCGATACCCTGGGTGAGATGAAAAAAGGCGAATATGAGAGCTATCTCACATTTCATAAGGAGTTCGGAAGGGTCCTGAAAGAGGGCATCCACTATGATTTTTCGAGAAGGGAACAGGTGGCGGATCTCCTCCTCTTCTCGTCTGCAAAGACAGGACCGGATTCGTATACTACTCTCCAGAGCTACATTGACTCCATGAAAGAAGGGCAGGAAGAGATCTATTACATCACCGGCGCATCGCGTGATGAAGTCCTGAAGTCGCCCTATCTCGAAACCTTCTCCGAAAAGGATTACGATGTTCTGATCATGCTTGATGAGATCGATGATTTCATCTTCTCTGGGTTCGAATACAAAGGGAAGAAGTTCAAGTCCGTCGTGAAAGGTGAAATCAGTCTTGATACATCAAAAGATAAAGACCAGGCGAGGAAGAAATATGAGAAACTCATTGAACTCATCAAGGATGCGCTCAAGGAGGAAGTCAAAGACGTGAGACTGTCGGGAAGACTGAAGGATTCCGCTTGCTGTCTGGTGTCCGACGAGGGGGCGCCGGACGCCAACATGGAAAGGCTTATGAGGGCCATGGGACAGGATGTGCCTGCGATGAAGAAGATCCTCGAAATCAACCCGTCCCATCCCGTCTTCGAATCGATGAAGGGACTTTTTGAGAAAGATCGGGAGAGCCCCCTCCTCCGCGAATACATCGGACTCCTCTACGATCAGGCGTTATTGATGGAAGGCTCGAAACCAAAAGATCCTGTTGCCTTTGCAAAGTCGATTACAAAGCTCATGGTCGAAAACGCCAGACAGGCAACGTAAGGAGCCTGGCATGACTTATGCCGCTTCACCTTGTCGTTGAGGTTTATTGCCGCTTTCTTTTTTCTTAGTTTGTGCCTGCTCCTGTCAATGTGAATATCAAGCCCCCCTCGTAGTGAAAGTCAGTATGGTATGAAACTCCCTTATAGATGAGTTCCGGCACATGAAGCTCTAAATCACTTGATAAGGTAGAAGGAGTGCAGCTGATGTGCGGGCTCGCATCTGCTACGGCCCCGGCACCGACTATTCTGAAATCCAGACCTTGAGTATATTGGAAATCGGCCCAGTAGGCCTGACCGTTATAGAGCAGGATTGGAGCATGCAAGAAGAGACTATCCGACAATATCGCGACACAATTGTCAACGGCCAGCGCAGCCAGTGCAGCATCAACCTGTATCCTCGGTTTTATCAAACTATTCTTCTGATCGTAAACGCCTTGACCAGTCCGTTGGAGCGTGGCTAATATCTCATCAACAGACGCCGAGGGCTTCTTCTGTTTGAGAAGGGCCCATGCCCCGGCCACATGAGGGGCAGACGCAGAAGTGCCAGCTGTGTAGGCCCAGGCCCCCACTTCGACCGGCACAGATGACAGAATACCGCATGAGGTAAGGTTATCGAGACAGCCGCCCGGTGCAAGAAGTGAGAGGAATGAGGCGCTATTCGAATACGGCGCCACTTGCTCGGGCAGACCGTTATTTATATCTCCATAGTATTCAGTCGCCCCGATACTAACCGCGGATGAAATACATGACGGAAATGAAAGCCCGCCGGGACTCCCGTCATTTCCGGACGCAATTACCGTGGCTATTCCGAATGCACGGAGTTGATCAACCGCTGCCTTGAATGAAGGGCTTGCCGCATCGCAACTTGTTGGGGACTCGCTACCCGCTGCACTTATGTTTACCGAGGATATAGCATACGTGCCTGTAAGATTGTTCACATAATCGAGAGCGCTTAACATGTCGCTGAGAAAAGTCATGACGCAAGGCGAAGCGCTCCCAACCTGTGAGCATAAAGCGGCGTTTGCAACTTTCGAAAATACCTGAATGTCCATGATACTAGAACCGGGCGCAACCCCTCTTACCATGCTTCCATCGATTAATGTCAGTTCCTTGCCCGCGGCAATCCCTGCCACATGCGTTCCATGTGAGCAGTCAAGAGGAAACAGCGATGTCGGGCAATTAACTCCCGCGCCGCTTCCTGTCTGAGACGTCAGGCCGTTAGGGCAGAAGCTCGTTATCCCATCGGTAGGGTCATTCGTGGAAAAACATGCCTCGCTCACAATCTTTCCGCTCATGAAGGGATGTGTCTGGTCAATACCGGAATCCAAAATTGCGATTGTCTGACCGGCACCGGTAAATTCATTGGCCTCTCCACTTTGCGCGCCGATGAGAGTAATGTTGTACTGAGAGATCACAGATCTGCCAGGCACGTCTTCTTCTATGGTACTAACTATCGGATTGCCGATTACCCTGCGCAACGAAGCCTCATCTGTTCTTATTGCCATAAAAGGGATATGCCTGAATCTCTTGATACTGCTCGCGTCCGGAATATTGATTGATGCGAGTAAAGCCTCTTGCATCCGGGAAATCCGCAAGCGCTGCTCATCCCTTGTTTCCGTCGTAGCATGTTTGCCCTCAGGGATAAACAACATCTTAAAGCCGACAATAATGCGTACCTTTCCCTCAGCTTGAGCCTTTCTGATAAGATTATCATGTTGGGGAGCGGCGTATCGAGACGTCGTGGAGCCCCGATGTTCAGCTGCCGAAACAAATGGAGCCGAGAAGAACAACAGCGATAACACAAAAACTATTCCATGTAATTCCTTGGAGCCCATCCTCCAGCCCTCGGTATATCCTCAGTGTATCATCACCTGCTGCCCCTGTCAAAAAAAAGGAACCCTTTTCATTCAGACGCTCCTTGGACGAGAGCGATGTTTCTCTTTCAGCAGTTTCCTATCTTCTGAAGATTGAGGGGAAAGCCTACCTATTGAACCAGTTCATGGCCTTCTCGATACCTTCTTTCACGATTGCCTCAACAGCGTCGGCGGCTCTGACAATAGCCCCTCGAATCAAAGGGATATCGTCTTTCTTGAATTTTCTCAGGACGTAGTCTTCGACGGACACTCCTGCTTCCCTTCCCACACCAATCTTGACCCTCGCAAAATCTCTCGTGCCTATAGTCTCTATGATCGATTCTACGCCTCTATGACCTCCTGATGACCCGCGTTTTCTGATCTTCAGTTTTCCTATCTCCATGTCAATATCATCCTGTATCACGATCAGATTCTCCGGAAGCACATGATATCGCTTCATGATATCCCGGACAGCAAGGCCGCTTCTGTTCATAAACGTCAAAGGCTCCAGGAGGATAATGTCCTTGTCCCCCATGGAGCCCTTTCCCACGTTGTATGCCCCTCTTGTTTTAACGTCTATACCGCAGCGCGAGGAGATCTCATCCACTACCATAAAACCGACGTTGTGTCTCGTCCTTGCATAGCGCGGCCCGGGATTACCGAGACCTGCAATGATCCACAATTAAGCCTTCTCTCCAGCGGCCTCTTCCTTCTTCCCCTTCTTGATAACTTCAGGTTCTGCAACTTCCGGGGCAGCTGCGGCAGGCGCAGCCTCTTCCTGGACAGCAGGCGCGATCACATTCGCTATCAGTTCTCCCTGATCAGTCAAGATCTTGATACCCTCACCAAGGGCCAGATCTCCCACATGGATAGATTTTCCCGTTTCAAGGCCAGAAACGTCGACTTCTATACGGCCAGGGATCTTGTCGGGGAGGCACTGGATTTCTATCTCCCTCACCCCATACTGGAGGATTGCTCCGTCCCGCTTCACCGCGATCGGTTCACCCGTCGCCGTCACATGAACGGTGACCCGGACTTCTTCCGTGAGCGAGACCTCAAAGAAGTCCGAATGGAGGAGTTCGCCTCTCAGGGGGTCAATCTGGTAGTCCTTCATGAGGGCGAGCCTGCTCTCACCGTCGGAGAACTGCAGGTTCACCATGACCTGCTCGCCTGCAGTCGTCCGTATGAATCGTGTAAGCTCCTTCCCGTCTATTTTTATCGGCGTGGAAGTGCCGCCCCGGTAAAGGACACCGGGGACAATGCCTTCCCTTCTCAATGATCGTGCAACGCCTTTTCCCGTTGCATCCCTCTTTTCTGCATTCAGCGTGATCTTTTCCATACTTCCTCCTCTCAAAAACCCGGACTATTCGAACAGTGAACTTATTGAAGACTCCTCATGTATCCGCTTGATTGCGTCGGCAAGTAAAAAAGCGATGCTCAGCACGGTGAGTTTCTTGCATTCCTCCTTCTTATTGTCAAGGGGGATGGTGTTAGTGACGATGACCTCTTCCAGCGCCGAATCGTTGATCCTCTTGATCGCCGGTCCGGACAGGACAGCATGCGTTGAGGCGGCATAGACCCTGCTCGCACCCTGATCCCGTAATGCCTGAGCAGCCTGAGTCGTCGTGCCTGCGGTGTCGATCATATCGTCGAGTATGAGGGCATCACGGCCTTTCACGTCACCGATGACGTTCATCACCTGCGATACGTTCGCCATCTCCCTCCTCTTATCGATAATTGCCAGCGAGCACTGGAGTTTGCGGGCAAAGGACCGGGCCCTCTCAACGCCTCCTGCATCGGGAGAGACAATGACGAGGTTATTCAGGTTTCTCTTCCTGATATAATCCACGAGGACCGTAGAAGCGTAGAGATGATCAACGGGGATATTGAAGAACCCCTGGATCTGTCCGGCGTGAAGGTCTACTGCCAGCACGCGGTTCGCTCCCGCTGCAGTTATAAGGTCGGCAACGAGCTTGGACGATATGGGGACCCTCGGCTGGACCTTTCTGTCCTGCCGTCCGTAGCCGTAGTAAGGGACCACAGCAGTTATCCTGCCTGCTGAGGCCCTCTTCAAGGCGTCGATGATAAGGAGCAACTCCATGATGTTATCATTGACAGGCGGACAGGTCGGCTGGATGACAAATGCGTCCGATCCCCTTACGTTCTCGTTGATCTGGACCATGAACTCACCGTCACTGAAGCTCGTGATGGTTGCCTCACATAAGGGTATACCGAGGCAGTGACCAACCTCCC
>Ga0335070_10008101_pt1 | contig 12324 bp, 6 predicted proteins | sample Lox_Sample_13_FD_206722 | JGI IMG/M metagenome (GOLD analysis project Ga0335070, IMG submission 206722) | Soil microbial communities from Loxahatchee National Wildlife Refuge, Florida, United States - Lox_Sample_1.3 | ecosystem: Environmental > Terrestrial > Soil > Wetlands | place: USA: Florida...
TCATGATCTACCTTGCGCTCAACGGCGCATTCCTGCTGACAGCCGTCGTCGCTTCGATGTCCCGAGGCGGCTCGACCGGTACGCTGATTTACCTCATCGCGCTGTTCGCGCTCTGCACATCGCCCGTCGTGATGCTGGACCGGCTGAATGGCCGGTTCGCGCTGCTGGGCATCTTCACCGCGATGTATTTCGTGTTCTTCGGCGCACTGGATGCCACGGCGCTCGTACTCGGCGGTCCGGCCGCAGCGGGCCACGGCGACAGCTTCCTCAGTGAGGCGGAGTTCGGCATCCTGTGCGGCGCGGCGGCTGCGCTGCTCGGGTACCGGATCGGACTGGCGCTGATCCGCCCGGTTTCCCCGGCGAGGATCGTTCATGACTGGCGGCCAGCGACCGTCTTCACCGTCGGCATGCTGGTGTGGCTGACCGGACTGGCCGCCATTGCCTATTTCCAGGTTTTCGTCGTCCCCGAGAAAACCAACATCGCGACGGCGCGCGGACTTGCGGCATTGGGCCCGGCACTCACGTTTGTCGTGATGCTGGGCCAGATGATCGAACCCATGGGGCTGGTCATTCTGGCCTACGGTTATGCGCGCTACCGCAGTATGCCGTGGCTGGTGCTCATCCTGATCGTGGTGGTCGCGCAGATTGCCGTGGGCTTCGTCTCGGACATCAAGGCCGTCGCCATGCTCGCCGGCATTCTGGTCATCCTGGCCCGGCTGCTGGTGGACAACCGCCTGCCCAAGGGATGGATGCTCGGCGGCGCCCTGATGCTGCTGTTCTCCTTTCCGCTCTTCCAGGCCTATCGGGCCGATGTATCGGGCGCCCGCGGGCTGAACCACATCCAGGCGCTGATGAGCCTCGACAAGGTTCTCGAGGTGGTGCTGGCGAACCGCGAGAAGGTCACGGAGCGGCCCGGGGACGAGCGGTCGCAGACGTTCTTCGAGCGGGCCTCGCTCAAGGGCAATGTGGAGCTGGCCTTCGAGCACACGGGCATCGATACGCCGTTCCGCGAAGGCGACACGCTGGTCGGCCTGCTCGTGGCCTTCATCCCCCGCCTGATCTGGCCCGACAAGCCGGACGTGGCCGTCGGGCAGCTCTTCAACAAGGAATTCTTCCGCGCGGGTGACCCGGATACCTACATTTCGCCATCGCACCTGGGCGAGCTGTACTGGAACTTCGGCTGGCCCGGCATCCTGCTGGGCATGACCTTCATCGGTACCCTGCTCGGCTGCATCGCCGCGAAATGCAACATGGCGGAGGCCCAGTCCGTGACCCGACTGATGGTGCTGCTCGCCACGGTCAAATACGTCTGCCTTGGATTCGAGGGCAGCATCGCCATCGCCTACATCGTGTGGCTGCGCTCGCTCGGTGCGATCGCCCTGCTTCACGTGGTATTCGCCAGGCCCCGGCCGGCCATGGACGGCGGACCGTCCCGTGAACCCTCACGCGAACCGTCGAAACCCTCACGCCATCCATCCGAACCGGCCTTCGGCCGGCGCACGGCCAACGCTGATTCGCCGCCCCGCTTTCCCAACCTGATGCGCTGAGCGCACCCGGACCCGCCATGTCATCAGATCGATGTGTCCAGCACCGGGAATCTCGGTGCCTGAGTCAGCCGGAGCTGCAGGTCCGGCGCGTTGCGCACGTACAGTGTATTCCCCGCGGAGGCCGGATTGCCGATCTCGGACAGCCGACGGTGCGACGGATCGTAGTGCATGGCCGCAAAGCCCAGGGACCGCATGCGCTCATGGATGGAGAAGTCGCTGTACCCGTAGCGATCGCCACTTCCGTTGAGTTCCAGGAGTACCGCCCGCAACGAGGGCGAGCCCAAAGTGGCGGAGGCGCCTTCGATCACGGCGGTCTCAAAGCCCTCGACGTCGATCTTGATGACCGCGGGCAGGCGGCCCGCCATCACGGCGTCCAGCGTATCCACGGGAACCGTTATCTGCGAGTCCGCGGCTTCGCCAGCGGCGAGTGCGTGGTTCACGGTGTCCAGGTCGGCCGTGAACCGTACCGTGCCCGCGCAGCTGCCCACAGCAAGATTGCGCGCATCGACACGGTCGAGCACCGAGTTCAGCGCCAGATTGTCCTGCAGGCGGCGGTAGGTCACCGGAACTGGTTCGATGGATACACAACGGCAGCCGACGGCACCGGCGGCAAGAACCGTGTAAGAGCCGATGTTGGCGCCGACGTCGACGAACAGGTCGTCGCCCCGCAGCGCGTGTAACACAAACGCCATGTCTTCGAATTCATGCAACCCGCAGTATATGTTGCCCGTGGCGCCGGTCATGCCGCGCGCCACCAGCAGGCGTGTGTTGCCTGCGAACGGCACGGCCACTGGGCCGCCAAGCAGACGTGAGCCGATCTGCCAGCGCGCGAAGCGTGCGAGTGCCGACAGCGGCCGACCCCGATTGAGTGGGTGGCGGATGATTCCCAGCAACATCTGCAACGGATTCATACCAGAGACATGTGCGGCGCCGGGAAGTTGCGCGCACCGGCAGGCGACATCGCATGAATGGCATGAGCACCGCATCCACGAATGAAATCGGCCTGGCGACCGCGCGGACCGGCCAGTGGCTCAGCATGCTGGTCGTTGGCCTCGTCCTCGTAGCCGTCGCCGTGTGGTTCGTCTTCAGCTACGGCTACATCGAGGACGATGCCTACATCCATCTCGAATTCGCGCGCAGCGTGGCCGAGGGCAGAGGCTTCTCGTTCAACGGGCATGTGGTGTACGGCGACACCGCGCCGCTGTGGGTGTTCATCCTGATTGCGATCCACGGCCTGGGTCTGGGGTGGATTGCCAGCGCGAAGCTCGCCTGCGCCGCGGGTGTCTGCCTCGCCGTATCCGGAGCGTGGAAGCTGGGGCAGGAGCTCCTCTCGCGCCACCTGGCCATTCTCGCCGTGCTCGTCACGCTGTTGAATCCCTACTTCGTGCACTGGTCGTTTTCCGGAATGGAAACCATTGCTGCGCTGGGCGTCAGCTTCTGGATCGTCGTGCTGGGCGTCCTGGGTATTCCCAGCGTGAAACGCCTGCTCGCCGGGGCGAGCCTGGTGGCACTCGCCCCATTGCTGCGGCCTGAGTTCCTTCTGCTGGATGCGATCGTGGCGCCGATATTGCTCTGGCGACTGTGGCAGCATCTGAGCGCCCGGCCAACGCCACAAAGGATCGCCGCTTGCGCGGTATTCGCGGTGCTCATGGCTGCGCCCCTGATGATCTGGTCGGTGTATGCGCTCGACACGTTCGGAGCGATTGTCCCCAATACGAATCTGGCCAAGCGGGGTGGCGGCTTGCGGGAGCTCATACCCCGCATGGCGACGGTCTATGGCGTGGGATTTCCTCTGACCCTTGCGCTGTTGGCGCTGGCAATACCCGGATTGCTGCGCCGGCGAATTCCTCTCGCGATGGCCGTGCTGCTCCTTTGGCCGCTGGCGTGCGTCGCCTTCTATCTGCTGAATCACACCGTCGTGCAGACGCGCTACATACTCCTGTCGATGCCGAGCATGAGCATCGCGCTTCTGTGGCTCGCGGAACAACGCAACGGTCGGCGCGCACTGATCGCGGCAGCAGGCTCCATGGCGGCGGCCGGCGCTATCGTCATTGCCTTGATAGTCGTGCCACATGTCAGCAACAAGGTGGAATACGTAAGGCTCATCACGCGGGTAGCGAGTTATATGAGGGAGAGTCTTCCGCCGCAGGATCGCGTCGCGGTGTTTGCCATCGGCCAGATCGCGTTCGAGAGCCAGCACCCCCTGGTCGACATCGGCGGGATCACCGACCGAACCGTGATCCCTTACATGGGCAGCCCCACCCGCACCCTGCAATGGGCCCGGGAGCAGGGGGCCCGCTACATCATCACAGGCGACCGCCCCGAAGCGGCGGCGGAGCCCGTATTCACAGCAGCGGCCCCCTTCATAGGCTGGACGTTCCGTCATTCGCAGTACTCGACCCAGCAACCCCTGGTCATCTACCGGCTGCCCTGAGCCGTGGCGCTACCCCGAGGTGGGTCGCTGGCATGGAGCGCCGTGCCGGCCTGACATTCGCAGCTCGAACCGCTACTCCGTTCGCAAAGGTGCACGGTTCCCTGACCGGATTCATCCAGTCCCTGCGCGACCCGCGTGCACTCGTTGGCGTACAGGACAGCCCCGCGGACGTTGCTCTGCCCCTCAATGCGGATACCGGTGCGAGTCTTCTGTCCGAAGTGGCACGTGGGTCGCGGCGCTTCACCATCCAGGTCACGCAGTCTGTTATGCGATATCAACGGGCTCACGACGAGTGGCCAGTCGCCGGGTGGCGGTCCGGGATGCCAGGTCAGCGCGAAGCCGATGGCACCGCCACGGATGCCGTCGGCGCGCGTGATCTGGTTGTGGTCGATCGTCACGCCGTAGCTCAATACCGGCGGTGGGGAATCGGGTGTGGGCGATGCGGAGAACTCGCCGCTGATTCCCGAACGGCTGCAATCGGAGGACCAGTCGTACTCGCCCTCGATGCGATTCTCGCGGATCTCCAGCGCGCTCTGGATGGACGCCGAGCTGTCGCACCCGGCGCAGGAGGCAGCGCGCGCGCTGTACGACTGCAGAAATCCGATCCCGTCCCCATCCTTCTGCCGGTTGCCGGCAATGACCGAGTCCGCCGAGGGAGCCCAGATCACGATCTCCCCGCCTTTCGGACTGTTCAGGTTGGTCTTGCCGCAGGGCGGACTGCCGTGCGCGATCCGGTTGGCGACCACGTAAAGCTGCCAGTACTGGCGCTCCACGATGATCCGTGCGCCTGCCGCCGGCACGACGTCCCATGCCGGCGAGACTCGGATCTTGAGGGACGTGGGGGCACCCACAGGGGCGCTCGCAGTCCCGGCGTCTCCATCCGCCGCATAACCGGCGATCCGCCGTGACTGGCCTGCGCCGCGGCCGGAGACGAGAAACAACCAATGGCCCGTGTAGTAATCGCTCGCGACGGGATGGCCATGCTGGCCGGGATTCAGGGTGGCATGGACGGTGATCCAGTCTGCGCCTGCGCCGGAAATGGGCTCGGCGCGCTCGAATCCCGAGGTGTTGCCGTTGCCATCGAACGCCAGGGCCTCCCCGTCGCCGGCCTTGTCACCGGAGCACTGGATGTGATTGTCGGCGACCAGAGCGAACTCGTGATTGCCCTCCATGTTCCAGAAGAAGGCGGCCCGGAAGCCGCGCGGATCCTCGGGTGACTGCAGGGCGGCGCTGGATGCGCCGTCGGCCTCATTCGAACTGAAATCCACTCGTAGTGAGGAGCCGATCTGGCTGGCGATGCTGCCCTGATGAGCGCTGACGTCCAGGTAGCTGCCCGGCAGGAAGCGGTTGCGGCGGATGACGGAGTCCGAGAGTCGCGGGACATGCGCCAGGTACAGCGCATTGTCGTAGGCGCCGAATTCGTTGCGCAGGATCAGCAGGTGCGCGAGTGGCCGCCCGCTGTCCACGATCGCGCCTCCCACGGGAATGAAGCGGTTGTCGGTGATGCGGATGTCGTCGATCGTGCCTACGGTGTCGTGGCCACCGCCGCCGACATCCTCGCCAGCTGTTCTGACGTGAGGCGTCGCCGTACCGCGCGGACCCGTGGTGCCGGCGCCGAGTTGAATCACCGGCCGCGACTCGGCGGGCGAGGCGAATCGTTCCGTGTCGGCGAAGGTCATGTCGCTGATGGAGTTGTGTCCGGTCAGGATCAGCAGTGCCGTGTTGGCTTTGCCCTCCTGGCGCGACAGCCACAGGAGCGTGGTTGCGCCGGAGCCTGCACCGCGCAGCCCGACCCCCGGAGGCAGAATGAATCCTCCGGTTCCGGCCGGCTGTCCGCTCGCATGTGACACCCGCCATTTGCCGGCGGGAAAGACGATCACGGCGCTCCCCGACTGTCGGGCGGCGGCCAGCGCCCGCTCCAGGCAGTCGTCCACGACACCGTCTGAGCGACAGGATCCGAATCGGGTCTCACTCACGTTCAGCTCGACCGGTTCCGGCGGGTCGGGTCGAACCTCGAAGCGCTGCTGCGCCACGGTCGTCCAGGTACAGCCATTGCAGCCCACGCCGACGGTGTACAGACCTGGCTTCATGGAATCGGGTAGGGCGGCTTCCGCAACATAGGCATCCAGACCCGGATCCGCCGCGTCCCGCTGAACGGTCAACAGGTAGTCGGCGGGACCCTGCAGGTGGATGAGCGAAATGCCTGTGTGCGAAGCCAGGTTTCGGCCAACTACCCGCAACCGGCGGTGCAGTCCGGAGGGATCGCGGGTGGAAAAGATGTAGCCGGGTGATATCCACAACGGGCGCGGGTCGTTCAGGAGGATCGGCTGACTCCACTCGCCCGAGGCGGTGACCACCCACAACCGGTAGACGAGGTCCGGGTTCAACGCCTGCGGAAATCTCACGATCAAAGCCTGCCCGGCCCCTCGATCCTCCGCCGGCGATGATGCCAGCCCGCCTGCGCCAAGCGACACGACGCTGGCCGTTCCAAGCCGGGAATCGGATTCGGACGGAACGTGGTCCGGATGGGCATCCGCTGTACGCGGATCTGCCGGACGCGCATCTGTCCGGTCCCCGTTCGCCCTGCGCTCTCCTGCATAACGAAGAACCGCCCGATAGACCACGCGGTCCGTCACACTGAAACCGTCTCCGGGGAGGTAGAGGAGGTCATCGGGTGCCGCATGGACTGGTGTCTGGTACCCCTCGGTATGAAACAGGGTGGGCGCCCTGGCACCGGCTGCACCGCCGCCCCAAACAGTCGCCACTGCCAATGCAATGGGGGCGTAGCGGCCCAGTCGGATTGACCGTGGTCTGCAAGATGCGGGAGTCAGGCGTCGCGGACTCATCAGTCGGGAGGATTGTCGGGTGAACGGGTCAACCCCGCATGATCCGGTGCCCGTACTACAGATTTCTGACAATCGGCGGCCGGATGAGGGACAGCCGTGGATCGTTGCAGAAACGTCACACGCAGCGGCTACAGTCGTGCCCCACGCGTGGACCCCGCGGCCTGCCGCCTGGGTCAGTTTGTCCTGCGGGATCCTGTGAATGAAGCGCCTGCGTCTCGCGATCATCTCCACGCATCCGATCCAGTACTACGCTCCCTTGTTCAGCGAGCTGGAGCGCTCGCGCTGGATCCAGCCACGGGTGTTCTTCACCTGGTCGCAGTCCGTCAGCGGCGCGGTCCACGATCCCGGCTTCGGGCGCGAAGTGCGCTGGGACGTCCCGCTGCTCGAGGGATATGAGTACGAATTCGTACCCAACATCGCACCTAGGCCCGGCACCGAGCGGTTCTTCGGCGTGCGCAATCCCGGACTGATCCATGCGATCAAGCGCTGGAACGCGGACGCGGTGCTGGTGTTCGGCTGGAATCTCGCCTCCCATCTGCAGGCAATGCGCTACTTCAAGGGACGCCTGCCCGTGTTCTTCCGCGGCGATTCGACCTTGCTGGACGCCAAGGGAGTGTGCCGGAGCGCGGCGCGGCGCGTACTCCTGCGCTGGGTCTACCGGCACATCGACGTAGCACTCGCGGTGGGATCCAACAACCAGGATTACTTCCGCTGGTGCGGCGTGCCCGAGCAGCGCATCGTCGTGGCGCCGCATGCGATCGACACCGGCAGATTCTCCGACCCGCATGGCCGCCACCAGGCCCGCGCCGCGAGCTGGCGCGCCGAACTGGGAATCGGGCCTGATGCGCGCGCGGTGCTGTTCGCCGGCAAGTTCCTGCGCAAGAAGGATCCACTGCTGCTGCTGCAGGCGTATCTGGAGTGCGGCGCACCGGGTCACCTGATCTTCGTCGGCAACGGGCCCCTTGAGGAATCGATGCGGGCCTGTGCGGGGGCACGCACGAACATCCACTTCCTGCCCTTCCAGAACCAGCAGGCCATGCCCGCCGTCTACCGGCTGGCCGAGGTGTTCGCCCTCACGTCCCGCGGGCCTGGTGAGACCTGGGGGCTCGCGATCAACGAGGCCATGGCCAGCGGCCGTGCCGTGATGGTCAGCAGCAAGGCCGGTGGCGCCCGCGACCTGGTGGTTCCGGGGCAGAACGGCTGGCTGTTCCAGTCCGGCAACCGGCAACAGCTCGCTGCGGCCCTGCAAAGTGCACTGATGCGCGATCCGCGTGAGCTGCGGCGCATGGGCGAGGCCGCCCAACGGCACGGTGCCCGCTGGTCCATCGAGGCGGCGGCCGAGAGCATCGCCCGGGCGGTCATCGAGTTCTCGTTGCAAAAACGTCACAGTCACTTGCTACAGTAGGGAACGGTCTCACTCCTCACTTCCGGCAAGACATGTGCGGAATCGTCGGTGTATTCCACAGCGGCGGTCGGCTGCCCGACGCCGCTGCATTCGACAAATGCATACAGCGGCTGTGGCGCCGCGGGCCGGACGATTCGGGCCAGTGGGCGGATGCACTGGTGCGGCTCGGGCATCGGCGACTGGCCATCGTCGATCTGTCCACGAACGGTCACCAGCCGATGGAGTCGGCCGACGGCCGCTTCGTCATCGTCTTCAACGGCGAGATCTACAATCACGCCGAGCTGCGGCCGCGATTGACGCCGCCACGCGGCTGGCGAAGCACCTCTGACACCGAGACGCTGCTCGAGGCCTATCGGGCCTGGGGCGCAGAGTGTCTCCAGCAGATTAACGGGATGTTTGCTTTTGCGATCTGGGATCGCACCGAACGGCGATTGTTCGTCGCGCGCGACCGGATGGGTGTCAAACCTCTGTATTACGGCTGGCGCAACGGGGCGTTTGCATTCGCCTCGCGCCCAGGCGCCCTGACGGGGCTTCTGGGGGACGGCGGCAGCGCGATCGACGCGGAAGCACTGCGCATCTACCTCGAGCTCGGCTACATTCCCGCGCCGCTGTCGTTCTACCGGCATGTGCACAAGCTGCGAGCCGGTCACTACATGCTCCTGGACGGCCACGAACCCCGCGCCGTGCGTTACTGGGATTACCGGCACATTCCACCCGATCAGGCGTTGCTGCAGCGGGATGAAGGAGAACTGATCGACGAGCTGGAAGAGCTGATCCGGCGATCAGTGCGCAGCCGTCTGATGAGCGACGTCCCGCTCGGCGCGTTCCTGTCAGGAGGAGTGGACAGCGCGACGGTGGTGGCGGCAATGAAAGCCGTGGGTGTCTCCGACCCCCGCACCTTCACGATCACTTTCCGGGAAGAGGCTTACAACGAGGGCCCGGCCGCTGCCCGCATAGCTGCCCACCTGGGCGTCGATCACACCACCGAAACGCTGCATGTCGGCGATCTGCTGGGATTGTTGCCCCTGTACGTGGAGGAATTCGACGAGCCCTTCGCGGACAGTTCGGCGTTCCCGACCATGGCGGTGGCGAGGCTGGCGCGCCGTCACGTGACCGTGGCGCTGACGGGAGATGCGGGCGATGAACTGTTTGGTGGCTACCACTATTACTCGCTGGTTGAGAAACTCGCCCTGACGCACCGCTGGCCCAGGCCCGCGAAGAAGCTGCTGCATGCGGTGGCGACGCGCCTTCCGTCGCACCGCGCCAAGCTCGTTGCCGGCGCGCTCCAGCGCGACACGGCTGTTGGCGTATTCAACTACGTGCGCGGCTGTGGCAAGGATTTTCCGCCGCTGGTGACCAGCTCGGTACTGCAGGAGACGCAGTCGTCGCTGAGCTGGTTCGAGCAGGCCGCGGCCAGCTTCGCCCTGGATCTCACGGGTGCGGAGCTCGGCATGCGGCTGGATCTCGGCTTCATGCTCGCCGACGGGTATCTGCAGAAGGTGGATGTCGCGACCATGGCGATGTCGCTGGAAGCGCGTTGCCCGCTGATCGACTACCGGCTCGTCGAGTGGGCCATGCGTCTGCCCGTCCACTACAAGATCCGCGGCGGCCAGACCAAGTACCTGCTGAAGAAGGCACTCTGCCGGCATCTGCCGCCCTCGCTGGTGTACCGACCGAAACAGGGCTTTGGCGTGCCCGTCGCGCAGTGGCTGCGCGGGCCTCTGCGCTCCTGGACTTATGACCTCGTGACGGACGAGAACCTGGTGTCGCGCCTGCCTCTGGATCGTGCACGACTGGTTTCGCTGGTGGATCTCCACATGAGCGGCGCGCGGGATGCGCATCCGCTGCTTTGGGCGCTTTTGATGCTGCTCTCGTTCGTGGCCCGCCACGATCGCGGTATGGAACTGCCCGCGACAGAGACGCGGCATGCGGCGTGACAGGCAGAGTACCCCTGAGAGTCCGGATATCGACGGCTCGGCGCGGCCGGGGCGCGTGCTGTTGTTGATGAGCGAGGTGTACGCCGACGGTGGCATCCAGCGATTCAACCGGACCTTGTTGATGGCCTGCGCGCGCCTTGGCGTGTCATGCGATGTGCTGGCACTCAACGATCCGGAAGAATCGCGCCGTCGCTGGGAAGCGCCGCCACGGATCTCGGTCAGGGTCTTCGGACGCAACCGCGTTCGATTCGTGCTTGCGACACTGGCGGCGTTGCTGAGCGGCAGACACGAGACCATCATTGTCGGACACGTCAACCTGCTCACTCTTGCTGTCAGCGCGTTGCCGCTGCGGCGACTGCGTCACGTCCGGCTGCTTCTGATCGCCCACGGCATCGAGGTCTGGACGTGCATTCACGGGCGGAAACGACGTGCCATCCGGGCGGTGGATACCGTGATGTGCGTGAGCCACTACACGGCGCGAACCATCCAGAGTCAGGCGCCCGAGCTGAACGATCACCGCTTCAGCGTGTTTCCCAACGCGCTCAGCGAGACCTGGATAGGCAAGTTCTCGGCCACCGACGCGCCCATTCCACGCGAGAGACTACCTGAGCGCTTCCTGCTGTCCGTCACACGTCTGGATCGCAACGAGCGCTACAAGGGCATCGTGACGGCTCTCGAGGCATTCGCGATGCTCTCCGATCCTTCGCTGCACTATCTCATCGCGGGGCGCGGCGATGACTCCGCGTTCCTGGAGCAGGTGGCGCAGCGACTGGATGTAGCTGATCGCGTGCACTTCGTCGGCGGTGTCTCCGATGTGGAGCTGGCAGATCTCTATCGCAGCTGCGTCGCCTTCGTTCTGCCGAGCGGCAAGGAAGGATTCGGGATCGTGTTCCTGGAGGCGATGTACTTTGGGGCCCCGGTCATTGCCGCCGCCGCCAAGGGTGCGGTCGATGTCGTGCAGCACGAGCACACCGGCATGCTGGTGCCTTACGGCGATGCGGCAGCCCTGAAGCATGCGATGGAGCGTTTGCTGTGCGATTCCGGGTTGTGCGAGCGGATTCGCGAGGAGGGCCGACGGACTGTGCACGGCGACGGGCGCTTCACGTTCCACGCCTATGTTGGGCGCCTCGCGGACATACTTGGCATCTCCGCGCCCGTGTCGTCGACCGCGACTCCGGCCCCGGCCCCGGCCCCGGCCCCCGAAGGGGATCCGGAACGTCGCGCCCGTGCCAATCGGGCTGGGCGCTGATTTGCTGTCGCGGCCTCTGCAGACAAGGCTGTCGGACGACACCTGGTTCTGGGGCGTCGCTGCGTTCCTGCTGGGGTTGCTGTCGGTACTGAAGGGGCTGCGCCTGCCCAGCCTGTGGGCGGCGACCCAGGCCCAGCTCGACTACCACGATGGCTTCATCAAGCGCGGACTGTTCGGATCGATTGCGCGTCTTGCCGCAATCCCGATCCGGCACTACGACACGTTCCTCACACTCAGCGCTTTATTGCTGGCGGGATTCCTCGTCCTGCTGGTCTGGTGGGTCCGCAAGAGCGGTGCGGGGCGCATCGCCAACGGCACCGTGGTCGCGCTGTTTGCCGCCAGTTTCATCGTGACCTACTTCGCGCATCTCATCGGTTACCTGGAAATCCCCTCGGGAATCCTGGCTCTTGCTGCGCTGCTGGCGAGTGGGACAAGAGCGCGACTTGCGATCGTGCTTCTCGCGGGAATGGGTGGTGTGCTGTTGCACGAGAATTACGTGCTGACATTCCTCCCCCTGACACTGCTGCCGCTTTTCCTCGCCGCCCTCGATAGCCGGACTCCGAGAAGGGATTTCGGCATGCTTGCCGCTGTCGCGGTACTCATTGGCAGTGTTGTGGTGATCGAGGCATCCGCGGCTCCGATGGACGCACAACGCGTGGCTCACCTTCAGGGCAGCATCACCTCCGCGGTGGACTTCCATCCCCGTGACGACTTCTTCGCCGTGATGACCCGATCGGCCGGGGACAACGTGTCGATCATGTTGCAGACCATGGGTAAGCGGGCCTGGTGGGCAGCGCAGCTCAACGCCTGCGCGGTATTTCTGCCGGCGATCGCATTCTTTCTGTGGATCGCGTTGCGCATCGTCGGCTCGAGTGGGTGCGCGCATGCCAGGGTCGCGAGAATCGC
>Ga0335070_10008102_pt1 | contig 12321 bp, 8 predicted proteins | sample Lox_Sample_13_FD_206722 | JGI IMG/M metagenome (GOLD analysis project Ga0335070, IMG submission 206722) | Soil microbial communities from Loxahatchee National Wildlife Refuge, Florida, United States - Lox_Sample_1.3 | ecosystem: Environmental > Terrestrial > Soil > Wetlands | place: USA: Florida...
TTTTCTTCCGTCTCAATTCCAAAATGTTCAAGGGTTCTCTGAACTAATAAGCTCCATAGGCGATAGTTGTCTTCGGCCGGGAAAAGTTCGAGAAACCCTTTCGAGAATCGTACGTTCACGTCCTGAGATATTTTTTCAACCGACCAACCACTGTTAATCTTTTCCAAGACAAAGGCCTTAAAGTCCTCAATACATTGTCGGCCCATCTGGAGATGTTTCCTGGCAATTTCTTTTCCTATCGCGGCTCCGTAATGCCCCCGGCAAAGAATCTCGGGATCGATTTCCTTGATCTTATCGAGTGATTTTTCAGCGTCGTCCAGTCTGTACCAATAATTGGGCCGAAAAAAATTGGGAGGAATGAAAAAACCCGCCCCATCCGAACAGAAAAGGACTCCTCCGCCCTCCAGAAAAGCGCCTACGCAGTCAGGAGAGTGGCCTGGAATCTCAAAAAATCTCATCTTCATTTTCTTACCCAAATCAAGGACCGATCCTTCATGAACGGTGATATCCAGTGGGAAAGATGGAGCAGGTTGAAGGTTTGGAGCCTCTGAAATCACCCCCTTCTCTTTGAGAGCGAGTGTTATCTTCCGGTCCGCATCAAAAATCTTGGCAACGATCCTTTCGCTCGTAAAAACCGCTTGGTTCAAATCGGAAGTTACAATGTTCATCCACGGGTATCTTCCCTTGAGGGTAGGAAAGACCATCATGTGATCAAAATGGGAGTGGAGAATGATAAGGTGGGAGATAGCTTCGGGAGGGACATTCAATTGGCTTAATTGTTCTAAGAGCGGATAGGTAATGCCACTGACACCCCCTTCAATGATGGCATAGGTTTCGCCCTGTACGAGGTAGAGGTTGAAGAATTCACTCCCTAAGAGGGTGATGTTCTTAGTGACTTGGAATGGAAGAAGCATGAAATAAAATTAACCCATCTTGAGGGATGAATCAATCGGTCCTTAAATTGCGGCTTTCGGATTGTGGATTTCAGAATTTCTTATACTTCAATTTTCAATCTGCATTCTGTCATTGTTTTTTTCCTCAAACCCTTGTCTCCGTATCCTCCTCACTCAATTGGAAATTAATGTGGATGAGCAAAGGTACGAGAATGGTTAAAGGTCCTTTCTTCTGCCTCGGGTTTAGTATCTCCCCGGATTCCAATCTTCACTTTCTTTAAAGGGATATTTTTACCCGATGCGGCAACGGCATCTTCTGTGGCTTTGACCAGTCCAAAGCAGCACGGGACTTCCATATAAGGGACCGTGATGCTCTTGATGGAATTTGCCTTGAAGATCTCTGTCAGCTTTTCCTTATAGAATTGAACATCATCTAATTTTGGACAACCCACGACCACGGCTCTCCCTCTGAGGAAATCTCGATGGAAATCAGGATAGGCGAATGGGACGCAATCAGCGGCGATTAAAAGGTCAGCATCCTGAAAGTAGGGTGCGTTGATCGGTACTAACTTCAACTGGACAGGCCATTGAGTTAACTGGGAAACAGAAGAGGTAGTGGAACTTGTAAGTCCTTCCGCGGAAGGGGCTTTAAAATGCATTGCCCTTGAAGAAGGGCATCCCGCAAATACCGGAGCAGGTTGAGGTTTTGGTTGAGCTTGTTTCTGTTTATGAAGATGAACCTCAACTTCTTTTTCATCGAAATCTTCTGCTTCTCTTTCGATAACCATGATGGCATCTTCCGGGCAATGCCCGAGACAGGCACCCAGGCCATCGCAAAACTTCTCACTTACCAACCTTGCTTTCCCATCAATAATCTGAAGGGCTCCTTCAGCGCAGTTAGGGATACAAAGGCCACAACCGGTACATTTCTCCTCATCAATCTTTACAATCTTTCTTGTCGCCATCGTGTTACCTCCTGGGGTTAATTTAATTATAAAATAACTTACCCTTGAATATTTATCCTTGATCTAAGTCAAAAGGATGACGATTTTATAAGTAACGAGAATACCGATGAAAATCTTATTCGTTTGTGGTAAAAAAAGGTATTTTCTAAGAGAAAGAAGACAAAAGCCTTGTCCTGGCTGGCGTTGTGGGCTGTCATTTTCTGGGGATTTTCTTTCATCGCAATCTATCTCTATCTGCATGGATGGGCATTCTCTTCTTGGGACTCTTCTGCTCCGGCCTGGCTTACCTTTTCTGGTATTCTGCTCTGGAGAAGAAGGATTTGAATATCGTTGGAATGTACCTCTATCTCGAGCCCTTTGTAACATTGAGCGGGGCATACTTTCTCTTAAACGAACAAATCCAGCGGGTTTCCCTTATGGGCGGAGGCATGATTCTCGTCGGCGCCTACCTGGCAACCAAGAGAAACCCGAGATAAAAATCTTGACATCCAAATTGATTAGTGATATCAAATGCCTCTGTGAAGACCTTTTGAAAAAGGAGGGCAATGACCTTGGCAAAAGGAGTAGTGAAGTGGTTTGACACAAAGAAGGGATATGGATTCATTGAGCAACCCGGCGGCGATGATGTGTTTGTTCACTATTCGGGGATAACGGGAGACGGCTTTAAGTCTCTTCGTGCAGGTGAGGAGGTGGAATTCGAGATTGCTACGGGCCCAAAAGGGCCTCAAGCAACCAAAGTAATCAAGCCAACCTGATCTACTATTTTTCTGTTTTTTGATTTTTTTAAAGATTCTTACAGTTTGGATGAACCTTCTAAGGGGCCTCTCCAATCGGTTCAGGAACGGGCATCTTTGTTCCGATTTTCCTCTTTTTCATCCTTCTTCTCCCACATATTACAAGAGCAAACTCGTCCAGTGTCCTCTTCTCTATCGTCACATTTCCTTTCGATATCATTGACTTTAGGAAGAAGGGTTTATTAAAGTTGAGTGATCAGAGGATAGAGGAGAAGAATGAAGGCCTTTGCGACTCTTAAGAATGATTTGATTGTAAACCGACGGCAGATCTTGATCGGACTCGTATCTCTGCTCATCGTCGATGTCCTTCAGCTCTTCATTCCAAGAGTCATCAAATATGCCATCGACGACCTTACCCTGGGGACGGTATCTTCGTCTCGTCTTCTTGTCTATGGATTAGAAGTCCTCCTCCTTGCCCTGGGTATTGGCAGTCTTCGATATGTGTGGAGGTATTTCCTGCTGGGAACGGCGCGCCGGATTGAAAAGGCACTCAGAGACCGCCTCTTTATTCACCTTCAAACCCTCTCCGCTTCCTATTTCTCCCACACCAAGGTAGGTGACCTGATGGCCCATGCGACCAATGACATCGAGGCAGTTCGGATGGCCATGTCGATGGGAGCCGTATTTTTGGTGGACACGATTATCTTAGGAGTGCTGACGATCGTTTTTATGATCTATATCCACCCCAAGCTCACCCTTTTTGCCGTGCTTCCCATGCCATTGATCACACTGATCACTCTCTTCTTCAGTCAGGCGATCCACCACCGTTTTGAAATTGTTCAGAAGACCTTCTCCTCACTCACCGAAAAAGTCAGGGAAGCCGTTGCGGGTATCCGAGTGATCAAAGCTTATGTTTTGGAGGAGAAGGAAAGGGAGAAACTCTCTCAACTGAGCCGGGATTATATTCAGAGAAATTTGAACGTGGTCAAAGTGTGGGGAATGTTCTTCCCCATCATCCTTTTTTTCTCCAACCTCTCCATGGCCATCGTCCTTTACCTGGGCGGGAAGTTGACGATCCTACAGTCGATCTCAACGGGTGATTTCGTAGCCTTCATGAGTTATCTCGGATTGCTCGCGTGGCCGATGATGGCTTTGGGTTGGGCGGTCAATATGATCCAGCGGGGGAGCGCTTCCATGGATCGCCTGAATAGAATTTTTGCGGAAACACCGGAAATCCGTGACGCTTCGGGCGTCATTCGACCAGGTCTATTGAAAGGAAGCATTGAGATAAGAGGTCTCAGCTTTTCTCCACGAGACGGCGGAGATCCACTGCTTCGGGATGTTCGTATCGCCGTTGAGAAAGGAGAGAGATTGGTGGTCGTTGGAAGGACCGGAGCCGGGAAAACCATCTTTTGCAATCTGGTGGCAAGGATCTTGGAATCTTCCGAGGGGCAGCTCTTCTTCGATGGCGTTGAAATTCATGAGATCCCTCTTGAGGTGTTGAGGAGATCCATTGGGTATGTGCCACAGGACACCTTCCTCTTTTCAGATACGATCCGGGAGAACATCGCCTTTGGCAAGCTCGATGCCTCAGACGAAGAGATCGAAGAGGCGGCACGGCTTGCGCAGATTTACGATGAGACGATGGCGTTTCCGGAGGGCCTCCACACCATGGTCGGGGAGAAAGGGATTACCCTATCCGGCGGACAGAGGCAGAGGATTGCGATTGCACGAGCCGTTCTCATGGATCCGCCCATCTTCATCCTGGATGACGCCCTCTCCTCGGTGGATATCCAGACGGAAGAACGAATTCTGGAGGGATTGGAGAAGTTCACGAAGGGGAAGACGAGCATTCTGATCACCCACCGTATCGCTCCCCTGCGGAGGGCCGATCGGATCGTGGTTCTTGAAGAGGGAAGAGTGGCAGAAATAGGGGACCATAAAACGCTTCTTTCAAGGGGGGGAATTTACACCGCCCTCTATTGGCAAAGGCAATTGGAAGAAGAACTGGAAAGGAACAATACTGGAATGGTGGGATGAGGGAATAGCGTGGGGAATCACCAAATTCCAAGCACCAATATCCAAATAATGACGGAAACCTCAATGACCAAAATTCTGGGAAGGTCCTTTTTCACTTATTGATGATTTGGAGATTGGTAATTGGGATTTGTTTGGAGCTTGGGATTTGGTGATTGGAATTTATCGGAGTCTCAACTAACACCAGTGCAATACTTGAAGTGCCACAAGTGTTGGGACTCAAGGATTCAGAACGATGTACACCGATTTTGGCTACATGGAAGAAGGCAAATTAGGGAAACCCTATGACCTGAAGCTCATGGCCAGGTTAGGGGTTTTTTTAAGGCCCTACTGGAGCCTGATGGCTCTCTCCCTCCTTTTCGTTTTGGTCATGGCAGGGTTGGATCTTCTCATTCCTTATCTCACGAAAGAAGCGATCGATCGCTACATCGTTGTGGGAGCAAGAGAAGTGGTCATGCGAGGAGATGGTTCTCCAGAGGAGCACCGGTTCTGGAGTCAATATGGGCAGAGGTTCATTCCGATGAGAGAACCCGGAAGGTTTCTTCTCCCGCCAGACGTGTTGCAATCGATGGACCGGAAGGAGATCACTCATTTTCAGAAGTATGGTCTCATAACGGAAAACCGGTATTACCTGTTTGTTCCCGAGAAACAGGAAGAACAGGTCCTCTTGAAAAAATATCCCTCCTCTTTTGAAAGGAGCGGTTCCCACTGGTTCATCTCCTTCGATCGTATGAAAGGATTAAAGAAACAGGACCTCCTCGTCCTGAGATCGAAGGATGTCGAGGGGGTTTTCCGCATCGCCCTCCTCGTTGTTCTCATTCTGGCCGTCAACTTTGGACTAAATTTTTCTCAGGTCTATGCCATGGAGTTGGCAGGTCAAAAGATGATGCATGACCTGAGGATGAAAGTTTTCTCCCACCTCCAAAGACTCCCGGTCTCCTTCTTCGATAAGAATCCGGTGGGACGGTTAGTCACCCGCTTGACGAACGATATCCAGAACGTCCACGAGATGTTTGCTTCTGTCTTCATCAACCTCTTGAAAGACATTCTTCTGGTGATCGGGATCATTATCCTTCTTCTTCAGCTCAACCGGGAACTCGCCCTGGTCTCCTTTTCTGTTATTCCCTTCATCCTTGCCGCTTCCCTCTTCTTCAGCCGTCGAGCCAGGGATGCGTTTCGGGAGATCCGCGTGAAGATTGCCCAGATGAACTCTTTCTTCCACGAAAATTTCTCGGGCATCAAAGTGGTTCAACTCTTTCAAAGGGAAAAAGAGAACCAGCGACGATTCGAAAAAATCAACGAGGGATATTATTTGGCGAATATGAGACAGGTTTCCATTTACGCTTTCTTTGTCCCCCTTGTTGAAATCCTGAGTTCGGGAGCGATCGGCCTTCTCCTCTGGTACGGGGGGGAAAAGGTGATTCAAGAGAGGATCACCCTCGGCGTCCTGGTCGCCTTTCTCTCCTATATTCGGATGTTCTTCCAGCCCATCCGAGACCTTTCGGAGAAATATAATATCCTTCAATCAGCGATGGCCTCCATCGAGAGGATTTTTTCCTTGCTCGACCAGGAGCAGAAGATTTCGAGGCCGGTGCGGCTCAAGGCCGAGCCTCTCTCTACCAGAAGAGAAGAGATCAGGGGCGACATCGAATTCCGCCATGTCTCATTCTCCTACAATGGAGAGGATCAAGTTCTCAAGGATGTTTCTTTTTCTATTCGCGAGGGAGAGACCGTGGCGATTGTGGGCGCCACCGGAGCGGGGAAGACCTCTTTGCTGCACCTGATCGAGCAATTCTATGAAGCGCAGGAGGGCGCGATTCTGGTCGATGGGATCGATATTCGCGAGAGGGATATCGCTCAACTCCGGTCACAAATTGGGCTGGTGATGCAGGATACATTTCTCTTCGCCGGAGATATCGTGGAGAATATTCATTTGGGGAACCGCCAGATCGACGCCGAAAGGATGAGAGAGGTCGCGCAAGTGGTGAACGCAGAGAAGTTCATTCTTCGGTTACCCCACGGATATCGTACCAAAGTGGGGGAGGGAGGGGAGGCGTTATCTGCCGGGGAGAGACAGCTATTGGCTTTTGCAAGGGCTTTGTCGATGAATCCAAAAATCCTTGTCCTCGACGAGGCGACCTCTCACGTCGATCCTGAAACCGAACGGCTCATCCAAGAAGGACTGGCACGGTTACTTAAGGGAAGGACGTCCGTTGTCATCGCCCACAGGCTCTCCACGATCCGTCATGCCGACCGGATCATCGTTCTCCACAAGGGAAGGGTGCGGGAAATCGGAACCCATGCGGAGCTAATGGCCCAAAAAGGCATTTATTTCAGGCTTTATCAGATGCAGTTCGGCGCGCCCTCAAGTGCGGAATGGGGATTGCCGATTGCGGAATAAGATCTTTTGATTTATCATTCCGGACTCCGCAATGGAATAAGTTGACAAAACGGGACGGTCGTCCTATATAAGAGGAAGGTTTTATGGAAGAGAAGGACGAACAACCCCAGACCATTGGCCCGGAAGAGGAAAAGAGGCGGGAGATCGATCTCAACGCTCTTTTCCCCGAAAAGGGTTATGACTTAAATCGTCTCTTCCCGGACGGAGAGACCAAGAAGCTTCTCTATGAGCTGAGGCGCAACAAGCGGGATATCGACCGTTTTGTAAGAAGTCTCCAGGTTGAGGAGGAATGAATGAATTGCCCCCAGTGCGGCGTGACATTGCCTTTTATTCTTTGCCCGGAATGCGGAGGAGAAATCCCGGAAAAGAGTCGTCATTGCTGCTGGTGCGGGATTCCGATCCCGGCAGAGGCGGTGGAGGCCGATTCGTCCGAGCGAAAATTATGCAGTGACGGAAATTGCGTCGGCACCATCAACGAGAAAGGAGTTTGTAATATTTGCGGGAAACCTTACCAGGGATAGCGGGGATGCGGCTGGATAGCCCCCCCTCTCTTTTTGAAGGGAGGACCGGGTTTGGCATAATTTTTGTAGTAAATACTCTTGCAGAACCGGAATATAGGCTACATTGACACTCGAGACTATAATGATTAACTTATGTGCTAAGTGACAACGTCTAAATAACCAAATTTTTTAGGAGGGCACAATGATATTTCTACCAAGGGGGGGTGCTGACCGGGAAGAGAAGGGCAAGGATGACAAAGTCATTATCCCTGATGAGCTACCTGTGCTTCCTTTAAGGGGAACGGTACTTTACCCAGATTTGATACTGCCCATCATGGTCGGCAGAAAAAAGTCAGTCAAGTTGATCGATGATGCGATGGATTCCGATCGTATCATCGGGGTCATCACTCAGAAGAGATCTGAAATCGAGGACCCTAAAGAAACCGACCTTTATTCGGTGGGCGTCGCGGCATTGATTTTGAGAATGATACGGGAGCTGGACGGGAGCCAGCGCGTCATCGTCCAGGGGGTCTCCAGGATGAAAGTGAAGGAATACTTTCAGAGGGAACCCTATTACAAAGCAAAGGTTGAAGTGATCGATGAGGGGTTGGTACAGGGAGTAGAGATCGATGCCCTCATGATGAATTTGAAGAACCTCTTCCAAAGGGCCGTGGAGCTGGCTCCTTATCTAACCAGTGAGCTGGGCACCATGGTTTCTAATATCAAGTCGCCCGCCATCCTCGCGGACCTGATCGCCTCGAACCTCAATATCTCAACCACCGAGAAACAGGGAATTCTGGAGACCTTCGATATTCGAGAACGGTTGACCAAGGTTCATCTCTTTCTCAACAAAGAGGTCCAGGTATTGGAGTTGGGCAATAAGATCCAATCGCAGGTCAAGGAGGATATGGATCGAACCCAAAGGGAGTACTATCTCCGGGAACAACTCAAGGCGATTAAAAAAGAGTTGGGAGAGTTGGACGAACATTCCACAGAGATCAAGGAGCTGAAAGAAAAGATTAAGAAGGCTAAGATGCCAACCGAGGCCCTGGCGGCTGCGGAAAAAGAGCTAGATCGCCTGGCCAAGATCCCTCCTGCCTCGGCGGAGTATACCGTCGCCAGAACCTATCTGGACTGGCTGGCAGAACTCCCGTGGTCTGAAACCACCGAGGATAATCTCGACATTGATAATGCCCAAAAGACGCTGGACGAAGACCATTATGATTTGGAAAAGGTGAAGAAAAGGATTTTGGAATACCTGGCGGTCAGAAAACTGAAAGCGGACATGAAGGGACCTATTCTTTGTTTCGTCGGCCCTCCAGGCGTTGGAAAGACCTCGCTTGGAAAGTCCATTGCCCGGACGATGGGGCGTAAATTCATACGGATCTCGTTGGGCGGCGTCCGGGATGAAGCGGAGATTCGAGGGCATCGCCGGACTTATGTCGGTGCTCTGCCCGGTCGTATCATTCAGGGGATCAAAAAGGCCGGATCGAATAACCCGATCTTCATGCTCGACGAAGTGGATAAGATCGGGATGGACTTTCGTGGAGATCCCTCCTCGGCCCTTCTCGAGGTTTTGGACCCGGAACAGAACTTTTCTTTCTCCGATCACTATATCGATGTTAATTTCGATCTCTCGAAGGTGATGTTCATCACCACCGCCAATGTCCTTGATACCATTCCTCCCGCCCTCCGGGATCGAATGGAAACCCTCGAGCTACCGGGCTATAGTGAAGATCAGAAGATGATGATCGCCAAAGAGTTTTTAATTCCGAAACAGATCAGCGAGCACGGGTTGAGTTCAGAGTTCATCGAATTTCAGGATGCGGCACTTCAGACCATTATCACTTCTTACACCCGAGAGGCAGGGGTCAGAAATTTGGAGAGAGAGATAGCGACCGTCTGTCGAGGGGTGGCCAAGGATGTCGCCCGGGGAATCAAAGAGAAGGTGGTCATCGGTCCGGACGACTTGCATCGATTTTTGGGGCCGGTCAAATTCTTCCAAGAAGTGGCAGAGCGTACCTCTAATCCCGGTGTGGCGACAGGCTTGGCCTGGACGCCTACGGGAGGGGACATCATCTTCGTGGAAGCGACGAAGATGAGAGGGGAGAAAGGGCTGACCTTGACCGGGCAATTGGGAGATGTGATGAAAGAGTCCGCACAGGCCGCATTGGCCTACGTTCGATCCAAATCGAAGGAACTCGGGATTGAGGAGGACTTTTTTGAGAAGAATGATATCCACATTCATGTCCCGGCAGGCGCCATTCCAAAGGACGGGCCTTCGGCCGGGATCACCATGTTCGTGGCGCTCACCTCCCTGTTGACCAACAAACCTGTCCGGAGTGATGTCGCCATGACTGGAGAGATCACTTTAAGGGGCTTGGTCCTTCCTGTGGGGGGGATCAAAGAAAAGGTCCTGGCTGGAATGCGAGCCGGGATTAAGACGATCATCCTTCCGAAGAAGAACGAAAAAGACCTGGAGGAGATTCCTGAGAATATTCGGAATCAGATGAATTTCAAATATATCCAGAGGATGGACGAGGCGATCGACCTGGCGCTGAAGCATACAGAGCCGCGGAGCGCGGAAAGAGAAGCCTTTACCCCTCCGGTGAGTTAGAAATAGTGATTCAGAAGTATCTTTCCTCTCGTTGTCATTCCGGGCTTGACAAGCCTGCCCCGTGCTTGACACGGGGGAATCCAGTCTTTTTACCCCTCTGGATTCCTGCTGGAGTTTACCCCGGACTCGATACGGGGCAGGAATGACGGCACCGAATACCCCGTTTCCTGAATCATGCCTATAATTACGGTATTTGTCTGAGGCTCCTTCGTGGATTATCCCAAGCTCAGAAACATCAATGCCTTTCCAGTCCAAAGTTCCGGACAAACTCTTCTATGCCTTCAGGATCCGCAGAACATCAGTGAAAAGGCGCTTTTTTTGCCGGCCCCGCTCTATTTTATCGTTTCCCTCTTCGACGGCCAACATTCGATCCTCGATATTCAGGCGCAGTATATGAGAAAGTTTGGAGAGTTTCTTTATACTGAAAAGTTACAGGAGATCATTGGTCAATTGGATGAAAACCTCTTTCTCGAAGGGCAGCGGTTTCAAGAGGCATTGAGACAGAAAGAAGAAGCGTTTAAGAAGGCTTCGTTCCGTCAAGCGGTTTTTGCCGGGAAGAGTTATGAAGCGGATCCCGGCAGACTAAGGACTCAGCTTGAAGGTTACTTTAATGGGACGAACGGTCCGGGGTCTCTTGGAGAGAGAAAAAGCACAGAAGGTTTAAAGGGAGTGGTTGCACCCCACATTGATTTTCAAAGGGGAGGGCACTGTTATGCCTTCGGCCACCGGGAAATATGGGAAAGGAATGGTTCCCCCTGTTTCATCATCTTTGGAACCGCCCACACCCCAATGGAAAATCCTTTTTGCCTGACCCGGAAAGATTTTGTCACGCCTCTTGGTACGCTGAGTGTGGACAAGGAACTGGTTGATGCGATCCAATCCCGCTGCCCTGATGACCTCTTTAAAGATGAAAGTGTCCATCGAAGCGAGCACTCCATAGAGTTTCAGTGTGTTTTTCTCCGGTACCTTTACCCGGAGCCCGATTCACTGAGAATCCTCCCCGTCCTGACCGGATCATTCCATGAGGCGATTGAAAAGGGAGTTTCGCCGATAGAGCTCAAACCCATCCGGCAGTTCATCGAGGGATTGAAGGAAGCTGTCTCATCTCTCGGGCGAGAGGTGTGTTACCTTGCCAGTGCCGATCTTGCACATATGGGCCTTCAATTCGGGGACCGAGAAGGCGTGAGTGAATATGGATTGAGAGTAACCTCTCAACAAGACCGTGAGATGTTGGGATATGCGGAGAAGATGGATGGAGAAGGTTTTTTCTCGTCCATTTCGAGGGAGAGAGACCGGAGAAAGATCTGTGGCTATCCGGCCATCTATTCAATGCTCAAAATTCTCGAAGCCAGGGAAGGCAAACTTCTCAACTATGACCAGGCCTTTACACCGGAGACCCAGTCTGTTGTCACCTTCGCCAGTCTTGCCTTTTACTAACCAGCGATGAGCTCGGAAAAATATTATCCTGAACGATACTTCATCTGACAGACGCCGTCAGATTGCCTCCTGGTTAACCGGTTCTCCTTATACTGACCTCCAGATCTTCCAGGGCACGGCCATCAACCTGAATACGCCGTTTCGCTTTTTGCGAATGATCGACTGGATTCATAAATCATTCTCAAACTTCGAAATACTAACCGATGTTTGAATTTCATCTTGCTTGATCCTTCACAATTTCCTCGCCAACTACACCGCCGCCAGAGTCGTTCCATCGGTAAGTCTCGCATTCGGATGTTTCCCACCCTCAGGGATCAAACAAGCAGTTTTTTACCCCGGCAGCAGAAAGCCACGGCCTTTGGCCGTGGATGAATGCGCCAGCTCTTGGCCGGGATGCCGCCCCGCTTGGGCGTTCGTTAGGTGCCACGGGCTTTGCCCGTGGGGCTCCACGTATCAAACCTTTTTCAACTCCTTGAGGCGGATGGGCAAGCGGCGGATACGCCTGCCTGTGGCCGCAAAAATAGCATTCGCCACCGCTGGCGCGACGGGCGGCACTCCAGGCTCTCCCACTCCACCGGGCGGTTCCTGGCTCGGAACGATGTAAACCTCCACCCTGGGCATCTCGTTCATGCGCAGCATCTTGTAATCGTGAAAATTGCTCTGTTCGACCCGACCGTCTTTGATGGTGATCGCACCATGGAGAGCGGCTGTAAGCCCGAAGACGATTCCAGACTCCA
>Ga0335070_10008103_pt1 | contig 12321 bp, 9 predicted proteins | sample Lox_Sample_13_FD_206722 | JGI IMG/M metagenome (GOLD analysis project Ga0335070, IMG submission 206722) | Soil microbial communities from Loxahatchee National Wildlife Refuge, Florida, United States - Lox_Sample_1.3 | ecosystem: Environmental > Terrestrial > Soil > Wetlands | place: USA: Florida...
CCCTGATCGGTCACGCTCCCTATGCCGACGAGTACGTGCGCCGCGTGCGCAGCATTCCCGACCCGCGCGTGGTGATCCCCGGGGCGATTTACGGGACCGGCTATCACGAGCTCCAGTCGCACTGCTTCGCCTACATCCATGCCACCGAGGTCGGCGGGACGCATCCGGCATTGATCGAGGCCATGGGCCGCGGAGCGCTAGTTCTGTACCGCAACACGCCGGAGAACGCCGAGGTCGCGGGCGACGCCGGTATCCCGTTCGAGCCCGAAGAACTCCCCGCCAAGCTCCGCCTGGTTCTCACCATGAGCGAATTCGACCGCGAGAAACTGCGCCGCAGGGCCGTGGAACGTATCCGCGAGCACTACTCGTGGGATACCGTTACAGATGCCTACGAGCGCCTGCTGACCGGGCTCAAACCGCCTTCCCGTTAATCGTTACGCCTTCGACGATCAACCCTTCGACGTTCTCCATCACGTTGGGACGCGCGGCATTCTCGAAGATGCAGTCGCGGATGCGCACATCGCGCACCGGCGCGTTCTTGAACCCGCGCAGCGTCCACGCGGTCTGGCTTTTCTTGCAGGTGAGGTTGACCACCTCCACATCGCGAACCACCGGCGTGAAGGCTCCTCTTTCACCTTCCTCGTAGTAGAAATCGACCTCGATGGCCGGTCCGGCCACCTGCCCGGCCTGCACGTTGCGCAGGTAGACGTGCTCGATCACGCCGCCGCGCATGGCGTTGTTCTTGAAGCGGAGCACGCGGTCCAGGTTGGGGCTGTCCATGCGGCAATCCTGCGCGAAGACGTAGCGGATGCCGCCGGAGCACTCGCTGCCCATGGTCACGCCGCCGTGGCCGTCTTTCATCACGCAGTTCTGCACGATGATGTTCTCGCTCGGCGCATGCAGGCGGCGCCCGTCGGCGTTGCGCCCGCTCTTGATGGCGATGCAATCGTCGCCGGTATCGAAGGTGCAGCCTTCGATGAGCACATCGCGGCTGGACTCCGGGTCGCAGCCGTCGTTATTCGGCCCGTGGCTGATCACCTTCACGTTTCGGACAGTCACGTTGGTGCTGAGCACCGGGTGGATCTCGTACATCGGCGAATTGGTGACGGTCACACCCTCGATCAGCACGTTGGTGCAGCGGTAGGGCTGCACGAACATGGGCCGGAGGCAGGCGCCGTCGCCAAAGACGCGCTGCTCAACCGGGACACCGCGCTCCGCCATGCCGACCAGGTCTTCGCGGGCCTTGAGCTGGTTCGGTGTGCCGGGCTTCCAGCCGCCGCGCGCATTGCCTTTCCACGGCCACCAGTGCTCCTGGTCGGACTGCCCGTCGAGCGTACCCTCGCCGGTCACCGCGATGTTGGTCTGATCGAGCGCGTAGACCAACGCAGAATAGTTCATGCATTCCAGGCCTTCGAAGCGCGTGAGCACGATCGGGTAGTACTTCGGGTCGGTGGAGAATATGATGCGGGCGTCTTTTTCGACTACCAGGTTGACGTTGCTTTTGAGATGGATGGCGCCCGAGAGGTACACGCCCGCGGGCACGATCACCCGTCCTCCGCCCGCCCGCGAAGCTCCCTCGATGGCCCTGCGGAAGGCGTCGGTGCAATCGGTCTTGCCGTCGCCCTTCGCACCGTACTTGGAGACGGCGAAACCTTTCGCCGGGAATTTCGGTGCCTGGATGCGCTGGAGGATCTGGGCGTGGAGGGTCCATGGGTCGGGAGCGCCCCAGGCGGTGCGGCGGACGGCAGCAGCCCCGGCCATCGCGGCCAGCAGATTGCGGCGGGTGATGGTGTGCATACGCCCCGATGGTATTTCCCTGCGGGAGGAGCGTCAAGCTAACCTGATCTGGTGGCGCATTCGATTCGCATTCAGCTCGATGACCTGACCTTCGAGGCCCTCAACTGCGTGGCCGGCGCCGGGCGGCGCCAGCGCGCGGAGTTCGTCCGCAGAGCCATAGTAAATGCCATCCGGCGGCAGGAGTTTGGGCAGATGCGCAAAGCTTACAAGGCGAAGCCTGAGGCAGTCCCCTACTTCGACTCTTGGACGAATTGGGAGGAATACCAAGCCTGAGAGCCCGGCTTCGGTAGCGCAAGCCTGGAGGTCGGCGCTACTGAATGCGCCTTCACCGCCTGATATCATCGGATTGACCGACCATGCTGACCCTGGAAAAATTCTCTCTCGGCGTCGGAGACCGTTTTGCCCATCAGGCAAAGGCCCAGCTTCGCGCTTGCATGATGGCCGCCGAACGCGGCGCTACTGTCATCCCGGTCTGGAACAAGTCCAATCGCGAGCACCTGATCGTTGGTTCGGAGCCCGCGAGCGTCCGCGCGGCCGCGGATTGCGCGGTCAAAGAGCTCGGCTGGAAGCTTCCGTATCACGTCGACGCGGACCACATCAATCTCTCGACCGTCGACCGCTTTGCCGATGCCAGCGATTTCTACACGCTGGACGTCGCGTCGGCTATCGGTCAGCCGGCGCCGCCCGCCGACGTCGAAGCCTTCGTCGCGCGCCACCCCGAAATCGCCATCCCGCGCGAGACTTTCCTCAATATCGCGAAGAAATACCTGTTTGCCGTGCAGCAAGCGGGCGCCATCTATCGCCACATAGCGGAATTGCGCGGCGACCGGGACTTTATCACCGAAGTCTCCATGGACGAGACCGATTCGCCGCAGACGCCTCCCGAGCTCCTGGTGATTCTCGCGGCCATTGCCGACGAGCAGATCCCCATTCAGACCATCGCGCCCAAATTCACCGGCCGCTTCAACAAGGGCGTGGATTATGTCGGCGACGTCGTCCAGTTCGAAAAAGAATTCACCGAAGACCTCGGCGTGATCACCCAAGCGGTCAAACAGTATCACCTGCCTGCCAATCTGAAGCTCAGCGTTCACTCCGGCAGCGACAAGTTTTCGATTTACGCGCCGATCCGGCGGGCGCTGCGCCGGCACAATGCGGGCGTCCACGTGAAGACCGCCGGCACCACCTGGCTGGAAGAGCTGATCGGCCTCGCCGAGGCGGGCGGCGAAGGGCTGGAGCTCGCCCGTCAGGTCTACGCCAAGGCGTACGCCGACAAAGAGGCGCTCTGCGAACCCTACGCTTCGGTGATCGACATCAGGTACGCCAAGCTACCCCCGCCCGACACCGTCGATACCTGGAGTTCGGAACGCTACACCTCCGCACTTCGCCACGATCAGCGGAACCCGGGCTTCAACGCGGATTTCCGGCAACTGCTGCACGTCGGCTATAAGGTGGCCGCAAAGATGGGTGACAAGTACCTCCAGATGCTCGACGCCTGCGAAGCCACCATCTCGCGCAACGTGACCGAGAACCTCTTCGAGCGTCACATCCGGCCGCTTTTCCTGGAGCGGTAGATGCGCCTGTTCCCGATGGTGCTCGCGGTCGTTGCGCTGCGTGCGCAGGATACCCGTGCAGTTAGCGAGCCGGTGATCCCGCCCGCGTGCGTCACTCTCACAGCCGCGCTCGCCGCGGCGGACAACAACCGCACCATCGTCGAGGCCGACGAATCGAAGCTCGATACTACCCGCATTCAGCAGGCCCTGGACGCCTGTCCGGCCGGCAGGGCCGTGGTTCTGAAGTCCGATAGCGCGCACCACGCATTTCTCTCCGGACCGCTCGATCTCCGGGCCGGCGTCGCGCTGGTGGTCGATGCCGGGACGATCCTGTTTGCGTCCCGCGATGCCAGGCTCTACGAGGTGCGCCCGGGAAGCTGCGGCATCGTCAGTGACAGTGGGCGAGGTTGCCGCGCCCTGATCAACGGCAACGGAATCTCCGGCGCCGCCATCATGGGAGAAGGCGCCATCGACGGCCGCGGATGGGCCAAGGTGCTGGGCAAGACCGTCTCCTGGTGGGAACTCGCCGAGGAAGCGCGCAAGGGCGGCAACCAGAACTGCCCGCGCATCGCCGTGCTCGACCGCTGCGACAACTTCACGCTCTACCGCATCACGCTGAAGAACTCGCCCAACTTCCACGTCTCCTACCGCAACGGCGACGGCTTCACCGCTTGGGGAGTGATCATCAAGACTCCGCGCACCGCGCGCAACACCGACGGCATCGACCCCGGCCCCGCCAACAACGTCACCATCACGCACTGCTTCATCGACACCGGCGACGACAACGTGGCCATCAAGGCGGGCGGCAAATGCTCCCACATGACTATCGCGCACAACCATTTCTACGCGGGCCATGGCATGAGCATCGGCAGCGAGACCAACGGCGGCGCCGATACCATCCGCGTCACCGACCTCTCGATCGACGGCGCCGACAACGGCATCCGCATCAAATCCAACTCCGGCAAAGGCGGCAAGGTCACCGACGTCGTATATGAAGACGTCTGTATTAAGGACACCAGGAATCCCATTTACATGGACAGCGACTACGCCCACTTCGGCAAGCAGGGCGATCGCCTGCCCTGGTTTACCGGCATCACGCTGAAGAACGTGCGCATCCTGACCGGGGGCAGGATCACGCTCCAGGGTTTCGACGAAAAGCACGTCCTTGGCATGACCTTTGACAATGTGTGGTTCGATTCCCTCGCCGATACCAAGGTGCTGGCGGAGCACGCGGCGTTGAATTTCGTCGCTACCAATCTGAAGGTGACCGGCGAGAACGTCAGCATCAGCGGTCCGCAGGCAAAATCCACGCCGAATGCCTGTTCGGGGAAGTTCGTGACGATGCCGCCGCTACAATAGGACTAGTGCCTCCCTTCCGCTCGTATGTTCTTGTCTCCCGCGATCAGATTGCCCGGAATTATCGCGCGGTGCGCGAGCTGGTCGGCCCGCACGTCGCCGTGGCGGGCGTGGTCAAGGCCGACGCTTACGGCCACGGCGCGCTCGAGGTTTCCCGCGTCCTGATCGCGGAGGGCGCGCGATGGCTCGCGGTCAGCTCCGTCGATGAGGGCGTCCAACTCCGTGCCGGCGGCATTCACGAGGCGCGGATCCTGATCATGGGCGGATACCTCCCTTATGAAGGCAACGCTCTCATCGAATACGATCTGACTCCGGTGGTCCACTCGCTCGACCAGCTTCGCTGCACCGAGCAGCTCGCGGCATCCTCGGGAAGGCCATTGGCCTATCACCTCAAGATCGATTCCGGCATGGGCCGGCTGGGCACGCGCGCGTCCGCGGCCGAGATCGTCTCGGCCATCCGCGAAACGCGCCAGGCGCGGCTGGAAGGGCTGATGACCCACTTCGCGTCGGCTGCCGATTACACCTCATCGCAGACCGCCGGCCAACTGGTTTACTTCCACGCCATCTGCGGCGGATTGCAGGAGCAAGGCATCCGGCCTTCTGTGCTTCACGCCTCCAGCACCATCGCCATCGGCTATGGCCGCCGCGAAGGGTGGCACGACCTGGTGCGCGCCGGGCACGCGATCTACGGGTATCTCTCCCCGGCACGCGGCACGGCCGCCCCGGCGCCACAGCTCCAGGTCAAGCCGGCACTCACGTGGAAAGCCAAGCTGCTCGCCGTGAAGGAGGTGCCGGAGGGAGCGCTCATCGGATACGGCGGCACGTACCGCGCGCCGCGCGCGATGCGCATCGGGATCCTGGGGGCGGGCTACGCGGACGGCATGTTCCACCGGCTCTCGAACCGCGGCAAGGTGATCGCCGCGGGCAAGCTGACGCCGATCCTGGGCACCATCTCCATGGACCTGACCACCGTCGACCTGAGCCACACCGAGGCGCTCGGCGCCGGTGACGATGTCACCTTATTAGGCACGGAAGGCGACGCGTCGCTGGACGCGCAGCAGATCGCCCGAGTCGCGGGGACCATTTCCTACAACATTTTGTGCAGCATCAGCGCCCGCGTCCGGCGGGTGTATGTCTAGCCCCGAAACTGGTCCCACCCGTACGTCCTGGTGCGGTTCGAGGTCCGAGCATGCGTTTATCCAGTGATATCATAGAGACCAGATGAGCTTACTGTCGCCCAGACTACAACTGAAGGTCGCACAGAAGCAGATTCTGACCCCAGGCCTGGTCCAGATGGTGACCGTCCTCCAGCTTAACCGGCTGGAATTGAAGGAGATGATCACCCAGGAGATCGTCAAGAACCCGGTTCTGGAGGAATCCACGGACGAGCCCGGGGAAGAGATCACGCCCGAGGAACTGCTGCCCCTGCTGGAGGCCGAGGCCAACCCGGATCCGGCCGATCGCCAGATTTTGGAAGCTGCCGTGCTAAACGGCGCCAACGCGGTCGACGGCGCCTCCGACGTAGCCATCAACGACAATCTCTTTCCGGACGCCGAGGAATCCGCGGCAGCGGCGGTAGTGGCCGAAGCCGATACCGTGGCGGCCAACGACCCCCTCGCGGAACCGCCGGCCGTGAACGATCCCTTCGACGAGATCGACTTCGGCTCGTTCTTCGACGAGTACCTGGACCCCGGCTACAAGAGTCCTGCTTCGGAATCAGTCGAGAAGCCATCGTTCGAGACGTTCCTTTCGGCTCCGGTGACCCTGGGCGATCACCTGCGCTCGCAACTCAGCGTCAGCCTGGCCTCCGACGCGGTTCGCAACGCGGCCGAATCGATCATCGGCAATCTGGACGACGACGGATATCTTTCGGCTTCGCTCGAAGAGATCGCCGACGCGGGCGAGCACACCATGGAGCAGGTGGAGGAGGCGCTGCGCGTGGTGCAGTCGCTGGATCCGGCCGGGGTGGGCGCGCGCAACCTGCGCGAATGCCTGCTTTTGCAGCTCGAGAGCATGAACGGCAAGGGCGGCGTCGCCTGGCAGATCGTTTCCAACCATCTTCGGCTGGTCGAGACACGCCAGTACAAGGAGATCGCCAAGCAGCTTGGCCGGCCCATGGAGCACGTGGAGATCGCCATCCGGGCCATCCAGCACCTGAACCCACGTCCGGGCCTGCGCTACTCCGGCGCCGGTGCGCGGGTGGTCGAGCCGGACGTTTACTTCATCAAGGACGGCGAGGACTACATCATTCAGATGAACGATGACGACGTCCCGCAGCTTCGGCTGAACGCGCAATACCGCCGCATGCTCGATCGCGATAACGGCGCCACCAAGGAAGTGCGCGACTACGTACGCGAGCGGTATACGTCCGCCATCCAGCTCATGAAGAACATCGAGCAGCGCAAGCAGACCATCCTCAAGGTCTGCCAGGCCATCGTGCGCCGCCAGACCGAGTTCCTCAACCACGGCCTGGATTCGCTGAAGCCGATGATGATCAAGGAGGTCGCCGAGGAGGTCGGCGTGCATCCGTCCACCGTCAGCCGCGCGGTCGCGGGCAAGTACGTCCACACGCCCCAGGGAGTGTTCGAGCTCCGGTATTTCTTCTCCGAAGCCGTGCAGGGTCCCTCCGGCAGCGCCACGCCGCTCCTGCTGCTCAAGCGCAAAGTGAAAAAGATGATCGAGGAAGAGGACCGCACCAAGCCTCTCACCGACGAGCAGATCACCTTGCTTCTGCAGTCCGAGGGCATCAACGTGACGCGCCGGACAGTGGCCAAGTATCGCGAGGACATGAAGATCCCCTCGACCCACCAGCGGCGCATCCGGAATTAGCCGATCCCCCGGCGTCCCGTCTCGCGCGCTATAAAGGAAGAGGAAGGGGAGTGCCACATGAAAATCACGTACACCGGCAGGCAGGTTGAACTCTCTCCAGCGCACCAGAAGAAGCTCGCCGACCGTTTTGCGAAAATCGGCAAACTTCTCGACGGCAGGCGCGAATGCGAAACCCACGTGATTCTGTCCCTGGAGCGCCATCTCCATCACGCCGAAGCGACCATCAATTACTATGGTCATCAGCTAGTCGGGCTCGGGTCTTCGAGCGATCTCTTTACGGCCATCCATTCGGCCGTCGAGAAGCTCGAGAAGCAATGCGTGAAAGCACGCACCAAGTGGCGGGACGCCAAACGCACGCCCCGCAAAGGCGCCCCGGAAGCCGAAGTCGAACCCGCCGCACCGGCTGAGCACGAATCCGAGCGCCGCGTTTACCGGGTGAATCACCACCAGAAGCGCAAGCCCATGACGCTCGATGAAGCTGTGCTGGAGATGGATTCGTCTCGCGACTATCTGGTCTACCGTGACGCGGAGACCGACAAGGTCAGCGTCCTGGTCCGGCGCCGCGATGGCCATTTCGACCTGGTCGAGTCGTAGCGCCAAACCGATGCCGCTTCGAAAGCGCGCCTCACTGAAAGGCAAGAAAGTTGCCGGCCATCGGCCGGAACTGGTCGTCATTACCGGTCTGAGCGGGTCGGGCAAAGGGTCCGTTCTGAAAGCACTCGAGGACCTTGGGTTCTACGCGGTGGACAATATGCCCGTCGAATTAATCCCCAAGTTCGCCGAGCTCGCCGCCGATAATCCCAGCATCAGCGCCGCCGCGCTGGTCGTGGACATCCGGGAAGGAGAGGGGCTCAAGGCGTTTCCGAAGGTGTTCGCCTCGCTCAAGAAGTTTGTCCAGGCACGCCTGATCTTTCTGGAAGCGGATGATGCCGCGATCGTGCGCCGCTTCAGCGAAACCCGCCGCCCGCATCCGCTCGGCACCGGCCGCACCATCGGCAAAAGCATTCGCGCCGAACGGCTGCGGTTGGCGCCGATCCGGGCCATGGCCAGTCTCATCATCAATACATCGAAGTTCACCGTCCACGAGCTGCGCGAATTCATTGGCGAGCGGTTCCGCGGACGCCGCGACGAATCCAACATCATGATCTACGTAAATAGTTTTGGATTCCGCAATGGCCTGCCGGCGGACAGCGACTTGGTGTTCGACGTCAGGTTCCTGCCGAACCCGAATTACATACCGCGTTTCAAGCACCTCACCGGGCGCAATCCCGCGGTCGCGCGGTATATCCGGTCATTCCCTCAAACTCTGGAATTTATTAAACGCATTGCCGAGTTACTGACTTACCTGATCCCTCATTACATCCGCGAAGGAAAGAGTTATCTAACGATATCATTTGGCTGCACCGGTGGTCAGCACCGTTCTGTGATGCTTGCCGATCACATTCGTAAAAGCCTCGCCGAAGCTGGATTCCACGCCAAGGTGAATCATCGCGATATCCCAAAGGTTCACTGACCCGGGCGGTTCCACTATTTTTGCGGGCCTTCCATTACAATCCTTTACGCAATCCTGTCCCCATTCCGGCACCTTTCACGCGTCTCTAGTGTTGTAGCTAGTAGGGTCGTCGGACCAGCGCCATGATCTATCGGAGGATTCTGCCAGGTTTATTGTTGTCGGTCGGGTGCGCGTGGGGCGCGTCGCAGGTGAACTTCGATCCTCAGCAAAAGCAGTGGACCCTGACCAACGGTCTCATCCGGGCTATCTTTCAACTTACTCCTGAAGGTTATTTCCTTACTCAGGAGATCGACAACCTGGAGTCCGGCGATCGGTGGGCGGCATCCACGTCCCGCCCGACTTCGCCGGTGCGCCTTCAGATCGATAGCGACCTGTTTGATGCCCAAACTCCATTTCAACTTGCCGCGCAATACAATCAGAGCCTCACCCCCGCCGGAGTGCGGCAGTTTATCGTGCTACAGGACCTTCGAAACCGCGCGCAGATTACCGTGATCTTCGACATCTACGACGATCAGCCGGTGGTTCGCTACAGCCTGAATTACAGGAACCTGACGGCTTCGACCACGCACGTCACCTGGATCAACATGGTGCCTTGGAGCTTCGAAGACCTGGGCAAGCGCTACACGGCGTTTCGTGTGAACCAGTGGAGCGTTGCCTCCAGGCCGGAAGATTTCCAGCCGCTACAGACGCTGCTGGATACCGCCGGGACGGCTGTCGAGGTCTATTCCGGCGCCGACGGCCAGCAATGCAGTTGGCTGGCTCTTCGCGATTCGGACCAGCGCGGGCTGTTCGCCGGCTGGGAATTCGACGGCCGCACCAAGACGACGGTTCGCCAGTTCGCCAATCCAGGCTATATCCAGTTCAGTTCGACCGTGCTCGACCTGAAGCATCCCGTCGATCCCAACACCGAGTTCCCGGTGCCCGGCACGTTCATCGGCGTGTTCCACGGCGATTGGGACGAGGCCGGCTACCGCACGCAGCGTTTCGTGGAATCGGTGCTGGCCAAGCCGGCGCCTGACCAGAAGACCTTTCCCTACGTCTCCTGGGATTCGTGGGCCTACCAGGACCAGATCAGCGAGACGGTGCTCAGGCAGAACGCCGATCGGGCCGCGGCCATCGGGGTGCAGTTGTTCATCGTCGACCTGGGCTGGGCGCGCGGCATCGGCGACTGGTATGCCGACCCCAACAAATTTCCCAACGGCCTCGGCGCGGTTGCCGACTACGCTCACTCGCTGGGCATGAAGTTCGGGCTTCACTTCGCGCTGGCCGAGGCCGACCCGAAGAGCCCGGTGATGCAAAGTAATCCCGATTGGGCCTCGACCGACCCGGAGAGTTACTTCGGAGCGGTGGGCCTCTGTCTCTCGAACCAGCCTGCGCAGGATTGGATCGTGCAAGAGGCCATCCGGATGATCGACGATTATCACGTGGATTGGATTCTTCAGGACGGCCAGAACATGGTCAAGCAGTGCACCAAGACCACGCACACCCACGATCCGGGGGACAGCAATTACGCCAATTCCGTGCAAGGAATCGATGCCGTGGTGGCCGCGATCCAGGCCGCGCGCCCGAACGTCAACTGGGAGAACTGCGAAAACGGCGGCCAGATGATGACGTTCAACATGGTGAAGAACTACGTCACGTCGATCACCAACGACGCGTCGGGCTCTCTGCCATCGCGGCTGGCGGTCTACGGCGCGACCTTTCCGTTCCCGCCGCGCTATGCCGAACGCTACATGCCCTCGAGCGACGGCCTCACGCCCTACACGACGCACAGCTACCGCTTCGGCGGCCCGTGGGTGCTGATGATGGGTCTTGCCGAGCTCGCGCCCGACCAGCTCGGCTTCCTTGCCGATCAGATCGCCAATTACAAAAACCAGCGGTCGGACATCTCCGCGGGGAAGGTCTACCACCTGGTGCAGCCCGGCGCCAATTCCACCGATGCCATCCAGAGCTACAACGCGGCCACGGACACGGCGATCGCGGTGATCACGCGCGCGGCATCGAGCGGTCCCGGCTATCTTTTCAAACCGCAGGGCCTCAATCCGGCGCATCGCTACACCGTCTGGAGCGAGATCAGCCCCGCGGTCTACTCGCAGTCGGGCGCGCAGCTCATGACCAACGGCATCCGCGTGCCGCTGCCGGCGCCGTACAGCTCCGACGTGGTCCACATCGAGCCGCAGCAGTAGGCCTGGCCACCTCCTATTCACCGCGGACGCGCGGAGGAGCAGAGAAAGACGCCGAGGAGACGTGCCTCAAAACGCCAGTCTTCCCGAGATCTGGATCAACCGCGGAAAATTCTGCTGCCCCACCGGCAGCATGCCGAACCGGGCGTCGCTGTAGGTCGTGTCCGGGGGACCGTAGAGCGGATGGTTCAACAGGTTAAAAGCCTCGGCGCGCAGGTTCAGGCGCCAGCGCTCGGTCAACTGGAAGTTCTTCGAGCCGGCCAGGTTGACTGTGGTGTTATCCATCTGCCGCAGCCACGCGTAACGATCCGGCACGGCGCGCAGGGTGTAACTCGGACGTCCCTTGTATCCGCAGCTCTTCGAATTGTTGAACCAGTGGTCGTGCGTCTGGTCCGGCACCAGCAGGTCCGTGCAATAGGTCACCGCGTCGATTCCGTTCACCGGATTGCCCGACGTGAACCGGTAGATCCAGTTGATAGTCCAGCCGCCGATCACGTGGTCCAGCACTTTGTTGGTCGAGCTCAAAAAACGCCGGCCCTTACCCACCGGCAGGTCCCACACGCCCGTGAAGGCGATGTTCTGCGGCTTGTCGTACGCGACCAGTTCGTGTACCAGGCCCTCGGCGATGTTGAAGTTGTTCAGGAAATTGGCCCACTGGAAATTCTTGGAGAACGTGTAGCTGAATGTGGTCAGCACGCCGCCGACCGCGCTGCTGCCGCCCGAAAAACGTTTTTGCAGGCTGAGTTGCAGTGCGTCGTAGCGGTAGCGCGCCCATGGATTGGTACTCTCGGTGACGCCGGGGAAGAGCGGCACGTTGTAGAAGAGGTACCGCGCGGCGATCGTCGGGCTGGCGCCGAGCGTCGTATTCGCCGGCACGATGCCGTAGAACGGATTGGCCACCGTGCGGTCCAGAAACGACGGTGTGGCCGTGCCCTGCGCGAAGATGTTCATCGGCAGGTAGCCCATGTTGTAGGCGGCAGTGTCGTGGTCGGTGATGCTGCCCACGTAAGCCGCGTCGATCTTCACGTTCCACCAGAACATGCGCTGCAATCCGAACGAGTATTGAAAGGTCCGCGGGATCAGGCGCTGCTGC
>Ga0335070_10008104_pt1 | contig 12321 bp, 12 predicted proteins | sample Lox_Sample_13_FD_206722 | JGI IMG/M metagenome (GOLD analysis project Ga0335070, IMG submission 206722) | Soil microbial communities from Loxahatchee National Wildlife Refuge, Florida, United States - Lox_Sample_1.3 | ecosystem: Environmental > Terrestrial > Soil > Wetlands | place: USA...
GACACGCGGACAACCCTGAAGCGGATCATCGCGCTGCTGGATGTCTATCGACCGACGCGCGTCATCGCGCTCGGCGATTCCTTTCACGATGTCGACGCGGCCGAGCGGCTGGACGAGGACGAAAGGTCGATGTTGTCCGCGGCCGTCGCCCGCACCGACTGGGTGTGGATCGAAGGCAACCACGATCCGCATCCGCCAGCCTGGCTCGGCGGCAAGGTGACGTCCGAGCTCGCCGTCGGCGGCCTGGTCTTCCGGCACGAGCCGTCACCGGCCGCGCAGCCCGGAGAAATCGCCGGCCATCTTCATCCCTGCGCAACCGTCACGCGTCACGGGCAGAGTCTGCGTCGCCGCGCGTTTGCGGCCGACTCGCTGCGGCTGGTAATTCCGGCGTTCGGCGCCTATGCGGGCGGTCTCGATGTTCTGGACGACGCGATTGCGGGGCTGTTCGCCGGCGCGTTCGCGGCCTACATGCTCGGCGGACGGCGCGTCTATGCCGTCGCCGCGCGCGGCATTCCTCAACTGGCGCGGCGGAAAATGACCGAAGACAGCCAGCCGAGCGTCCCGGCCATGAGCACGGCGAACAGCCCGTAGGCGAGCGGCGATGAGTGCGCCAGATTGAACAGGCGCCGTTCCAGTCCGGTCTGGTCGATGAACAGAGGCGTCGACTGCGCACTGACCACATTGCCGTCCCGGAAGAGATAGACCTCGGCGTTGTATTGACCGCGCGTGACTGTCGCGGGCACCGGCACATGTACGCGGAACAGAGTCGGACTGAGAAATTCGACTCCGGTCGGCGTTTCGCCGTACAACCCGTCCTGCTGCTTGTGTCGGATCAGGGCCTGGCGGAACGGTTCCGGATCGTGATGCGCGAAAATGCGCGTCGGCGCGAGGTTCGACAGTCCGATCCCGTAGCGCTTGAGCGTGTAGGCCGCGGCGATGGCCGTCAGCGGGCGCGTGCTTGCGAGATAGTAGTATGTCGGCATGTCCTGGAGAGTCGCCTGGTCGCGGTTGAGCCATATTCCCGCGACCCGGTCCTTCTTGCGCACGGTGACGCTGGCGTCCGGCCCGCGCACGATCACGATCACGTCGTTCAGGCCCGTATCCTCGAGATGCTCGATGGCGCCGAAGACGACGATGTCCGTGCCGGTATAGTTCGACGTGATCTCCACTGTGTCCTGCGACAGTCCGGAGACGAGATCCTCGGCGGCGAATGCCGGAATTGCGCAAAGCGCCAGGACAGCGGCTATCAGATACAGCCTCCTCATGGCGAGAGCGTCGCGATGCTGAAGAGATCGGCGGGTTCGATGATCAGCCCGAAGAACAGGCGAACGGCGACGGCGAGGACGAGCAGGGCCAGCAGCAGGCGAAGTTGCTCGCCGCGGAGCCGCTCGCCGGCCCTGACGCCGATCTGCGCGCCGATAACGCCGCCGACGATGAGGAAGAAGGCGAGGACGATGTCGACGGCATAATTGGTCGTCGCCTGGAGAATCGTCGTTGCCGCGGTCACGACGATGATCTGGAAAAGCGAGGTTCCCATCACCACGCTGGTGGGCATGCGCAGCAGATAGATCATCGCCGGCACGATGACGAAACCGCCGCCGATTCCCATGATCGCCGAAAGGACGCCGACGACGAATCCGATGATGAGCGGCGGGATGACGCTGATGTAGAGCCGCGACTCGCGGAACCGCATCTTGATCGGCAGACCGTGCATCCAAAGATGCTGTCCGCCGCGATGGGCCGGCGGCGCCGCGCCGCTCTGGTAGGCGCGCAAGGCCGCCAGGCTCTCGCGCAACATCAGCCCGCCGACGGTGCCGAGCAGGATGACGTAGCTGGCCGACACCACCAGGTCCATCTGGCCCTGGCGGCGCATGACGCCGAACAGCCAGACGCCGAAAACGGTTCCGACAAGGCCGCCTGCCGCCATTACGGCGCCCATCTTGAGGTCGAGCGCGCGCTTCCGCCATTGGGTTATGGCCCCGGATATCGACGACGCCGTGATGTGGCTTGCCGTCGTCGCAACCGCGACCGACGCCGGCACGCCGTAGAAGATCAGAAGAGGCGTCAGCAGGAAGCCGCCGCCGACGCCGAACAGCCCGGAGAGGAACCCGATGGCCGCACCCATGCCGAGAATGATCAGCCAATGGACCGACATCTCGGCGATGGGCAGATAGATTTCCATCGATCGCTAGCGTTCACGGGCAGGAGATGAAAGGCCTGTCGAATCCGCCAAGCCCCGACCTTCTGCGAATGTGCGCGCGGGCGGCGATGCGGTCAACCGTTTCGGCGAAGCTCTAGTTGGCGATTTCGCTCAGCTGCGGCGCCACATTGGCTTTGGGGCTCAGAGATTGCGGGCGGAAGGAGTCCGCCGCGCGCTGCGCAGCCGTGCGGTCGTCGGCGTTGAGCTGCGTTGCCAGCGCGTCGATGCGGCTCTTGGACTCCGCATCGCCGGATGCCGCGGCGATCGCATACCACTTGTACGCGTCGAGCAGGCTCTGGGGCACGCCCAGTCCGCGCTCGTACAGAACCGCCAGATTGAACTGCGAGTCGGAGAGTCCGAGCGCCGCCGCCTTGGAGAACCAGCGCGCCGCTTCCGAAAGATTCTTGGGAACGCCGCTGCCCGATGCATAGGCCACGGCCAGGTTGTGCATCGCCTTGCGGTTGCCGGCCTGCGCGGCGAGCGTATACCAATGCACGGCCTTGGCGCCGTCCTGGGCGACGCCGCGGCCGCGTTCGTACATGGTGCCGAGGCGATATTGGGCCACCGGCAGTCCCGCCTCGGCGGCGCGCTCGAGCCACTTCGCCGCGTCCGTTTCGCTGACCGGAACGCCGTCGCCGTCGAGATATTTCAGACCGACGACGAGTTCAGCTTTGGCGTTGCCGGCGTTGGCGAGCTTGGACAGTTTGTCGATCGGTGCGCTCGTCGCCATGCGGGTCGGCGCGGGCTGGACGGCCGGCGCAACCGCAGCGGGCGAGGTTGCGGCATGCGCCTCGGGAACGGTGCGAATGGGCGCGGGCGCGATCGCTTGCGGCGGTTTCGTCGGCGACGCGGCGCTCGGTTTGATCGGCGACGTCGTGCTCGGTGTCGGTGCGCTCGGCGTCGGCGCGACGATCGCGCCGTTGTCGGTCGGCGGTATGACGACGGTGCTCATCACGGGCGAGGAAGGCGCGGTGACGGGCACCGGCTTGGCAGGAACCGCCTTGGCGGCGACCGGCTGCGGCGCGGCCGGCTTTACGGTCTCGAACAGCGCGCTTGCCGAGTGGGGAGAAGTCGCGCTGATGCGCTGGCTGAGCACGGCGCCGGCGACGATGGCGAGGATCAGGACGAGCGCGATGATGCCGATGACGATGTAGGTGCGCCTGGATCCGGGCTCCGCTTCGAGCTCTTCGTCGGTCGTGGTGGTCCACGCAAACCCACCGGTGCGCGGCGAGCGTTCCGACTCGACCTGGGCGGCGGCGCGCGCGGAGCGCCGCGCGGCTGTGAGATAGGAATCGGCGGCGGGCGCGGCAGGCGGTTCGGCGGCGAACGGATCGTTGAGCGCGTCGGGATGCGCAAACGGCGTGTCGGGCGTGAAGACGGGTGCTGCCGGCTCGGCGAGTCCCGCGGTCTCGGCCGTGAGAGGAGGCGGTGTGTCTTCGTGCGCCGGCGCAAAGGGCGGCTCGGGCTCTTCGAACGCGAATGGCGAAGCCTGCGGCTCGTGCGGCGGCTGCTCCTCGACGGCGAACGGATCGGTGTGGTCGTCGAAACCGATGGGCGCGGGCTGAGCCTGCGGTTCCGGCTGGGGCGGGGCGGGCGGTTCGAATAGGGCGAAGGGCTCGTGCTGATCCGGTTCGGGGGCCGGAACGTGCGGGGCTTCGACCGTGGGAGCGACGCTCTTCAGCGCGGCGCGCAGTTCGGCAAAGGCGTCGCGCTGCTGGGCTTCCGCGGCATCGAGGCGCTCTGCCAGACGCTTCAGATCGACTTCCAGCGCGGCGCCGGCTTTCTCGGGATGGTCGAAGCGGCTGGCGATCTCGCTCAGCGTACGCTCGATGCCGGACAGCCGCTGGTCGATGACGGGATCGGTGCCGGACGGCTCGATCCTGGCGACGCTCTCCTCCAGCCGCGCGATCGCTCCGGCGGCATCCACTTCCCGTTTCGCCGCTGCGGCGAACTCGTCCTTGAGCAACTCCACGCCCGCCATGGCGTCTACGACGGCGTTCTGGTTTGACTGCGCCAGAAGCTCGACGCGCTGTATGCGCTCGGACACCTGGCGCGCCGTTGCATCGTGATCGGCGAGCGTCTTCTGCTCGACTGCTTGTAGGCGATCCGAAAGTTGGCGCGCCGCGGCCGCCTGGTCGGCGAGTCTCTTCTCTTCCAGTGCCTGGATGCGATCGTCGATCCGCTGACCGGCATCGGCCAGGCGTTCCTCGATCCGACGGGCGACGCCATCGGAACCCGACTGCGCCTTCGACTCGATCGCGCGGACGCGCTCGTCGACCTGGCGCTCCATGGCCTGCACGCCGGCTTGCGACAGTCGCTCGACGGTGCGGACATATTCTTCGATCTGCGCGATGCGCTGCTCCAGAAGCTTGTGCGAGGCTTCCGCGTCGCCGCGAACTTCGCCGATGCGCCCGGCGACGGATTCGAGATTTCCGGCCAGCGATGAAATCTGCGCCGCCGACTGGCTGGCGGTGGTTGCGATTTGATCGGCGACGCGCGTCAGACCCTGGTGCAGGCCCTTGACGGCGTCCTTGAGGCCTTCGTTGGAAGCGACGCGCTCGACCCGATCGATGCGATCTGCGAGACCGATGACGCTGGCGCCCAGCTGGTCGAAAGCCTGCGCCTGTTCGCGTGCCGCGACGTTGATCTCGCTCGCGGCCTTCGACATGGCGCGGTTGTTTTCGGACTGGCTGCGCTCGGCGGCTTCGAGACGGCGCGCGACGCCGCGCAATTGTTCTTCGATACGGCGAAATACTTCGCCGCTTTCGGTTTCGCTGCGCGCGACATGCGCGAGCATGTCTTCGGTCTCGCGACGCGAGGCGCGGGCATCGGGCGCGACGTTGAAGCTGCTGACATTCGCGGGCCAGGCCTCGCGCAAGCCGCCGCCGGCATCGGCCTGGTCGGAGAAGCTGCGCAGTATGCGGCGGGTCATCCACTCGCCGACCGATAGTCCCTCACGACGGGCCGCCGCGCGCGCGGCCTCTCTGGCTTCAGGAGGTATGCCCGCCACGTTCCAAGGGATGTCTGGCCGCATTTCGACTCACTTAGCACTAGGCCCGCTACGGAAGGTACCGATGCCTAGATATAGTGTAAAGAATGGTTCCTGTTCCGATTAACAGAACGCTTACGGATTACGGCGCCACGCCCGCCACGTTGGCCCACCAGCGTTAACACTCGGTTAGCGTCTGGGTCAGGGAAGACCCGTCTTGTCGCGTTCCAGGGCCGGCGTTCCGCGCGCCGGGCGGATGGCCATCCCGTCGTCGCAAACCTGCCGCCAAAGCTGACAATTGAAGGACGCCAGGCGGTCCCGCCCGACGAAGAAATACGCGAAGCCGGACCGTGGCGGTTGACGCGTGCTACGGGAAAATACCAGGACTCGCCTGTCGCCACGCCGGCGTTTCCAGAGTTTTACGGCGTTCTTTCGCTGCCGCGCAGCGGCGCGGGTGCTTCGGGTGCGAGCGGTACTGGCTTCGCCGCTTTGGCATTGGGGAGCGTGGTGACCATCGCCGGCGGCGCGCTGTCCTTGTGGGGACCAAGTCCGAGATCGGTCGAGAAGAGCTGCGTCACATAGACCGTGTCGCCGTTCACCGCGGCGCCGACCCCGGTGCGGTTATAGTCGGGGAACGAGAGATTTTCCTTGTGCGGCGGACTTCCAAGCCAGGTGTCGACGAAGCGCCGGGCGAACGCCTCGACATCGATTCCGACCGCCGGCGTGTAGTGCTGCGCGGCCATGTTCTCACCCAAAAGGCCCTGGAAGTGGGCGTCCTCAGCCATCAGCAGCGAGGCGGACGTGTCGCCGTTCGGTGCAACATGCGCGAAATAGTTCTTGGCTGCCATGTCCGCCGCGCGCCGGCGGGCGATGTCGCACAGCTCCGGATCGATCGCCAGCGCCTTCGCGTCCGGGACAAGGCGCGATCGCTCGTCCGCGATGAGCACGGCGATCCGCTGTTCGAGGGCCGGCATCAGCGTCTTGGGATCGGGTGGCGGCTGCATCGCCTCCTGCAGGCTGGAACAGCCCGAACAGATCAGCAGCAGCAGCGAAACGAGTAATGGCCGCATCTATTGCAAGATCTCGAACAGGCCCGCCGCGCCCATGCCGCCGCCGATGCACATGGTGACGACCCCGTACTTGGCCTTGCGCCGGCGGCCCTCGATCAGCAGATGCCCGGTCATACGGGCGCCGGACATGCCGTAGGGATGGCCGATAGATATGGCGCCGCCGTCGACGTTCATCTTGGCGTGGTCGATGCCGAGCGTGTCGGCGCAGTAGAGGACCTGGCTCGCGAACGCTTCGTTCAGTTCCCACAGGTCGATGTCCGACACTTTGAGGCCGTGCCGCTGCAGGAGGCGCGGGACCGCGTATACCGGGCCGACGCCCATCTCGTCGGGTTCGCAGCCCGCCACAGCGAATCCGCGGAAAATGCCCATCGGCTTGATGCCGCGCTTCGCGGCTTCACCCGCTTCCATCACGACCGCCGCGGAGGCGCCGTCGGCGAACTGGGAGGCGTTGCCGGCCGTGATGTACTTGCCTTCCTTGACCTGTTGGCCGCCGCTGAAGACCGGCTTCAACGCCGAGAGGCCTTCGAGCGTAGTGTCGGGCCGGTTGCTCTCGTCGCGATCGACCGTGAAGTCGACGACCGATTCCTGGCCCGTCGCCCGGTCCAGCTTTTTCATCTTCGTTGCAAGCGGCACGATCTCGTCCTTGAATCGTCCGCCCTGCTGGGCGGCGGCGGTGCGGCGCTGGCTTTCGAGCGAGTAGGCGTCTTGCCGCTCGCGGCTGATCTTGTAGCGCTCGGCGACGATTTCGGCGGTTTCAATCATCGCCATCCACAGCGCCGGCTTGACCTGCATCAGATGTTCTTCGGTGAAATGGTTGAGGTTCATCCCGCCCATCTGCACCAGCGAGATCGACTCGACACCCGAGCCAACCGCGATCGGCGTGGCTTCGGTCATGATCTGCTGCGCGGCCATGGCGATCGCCTGAAGGCCGGAGGAACAGAAGCGGTTGATCGTAGTGCCCGCCGTACTCACCGGACAGCCGGCCCAGATCGCCGACGCCCGTGCGATGTTGTTGCCCGTCGCGCCCTCAGGCAGAGCGCAGCCCATCATTACGTCCTCGACGTCCTTGGGATCGATTCCGGCGCGCTCGATCGCATGTTTCACGGCGTGCCCGCCCATGACGGCTCCATGTGTCATGTTGAACCCGCCGCGAACCGATTTGGCGAGACCTGTGCGCGCGGTCGAAACGATGACGGCTTCCCGCATGGCGAACTCCGTGATTGGGGCGGCGCAACCTAGACCGCCGCTCGCCGCGGAGCAAAGCTGCTATTCCTGCGCCGTGTCGCCGGTCTGACGGTTCGGGTCGTGTCGCCAGTAAAGATACGACGAGACAGTGCCAACAATCGCGCCGAGCGCCAGTCCGCCCGCGAAGACGGCAAAACCCGCCCGCACGCCGAAGAAATAAAGTACCGGATAAACGGCGAGGCCCGTCGCGATCATGAACAGGCCCATCAGCCGGTTGCTCTTCTGCCAGGCGTACTCGCTCGTCAGCGTCCAGGGCAGGCGCACCCCGACCATGAACGTCGAACGCGACTTTCCCAGATAGTTGCCGAGCACGATCATCAAGGCCGACACCGTGACGAGGATGATCTGCGGCGCGTTCACGTGCCGGCCGGCCGCCGTCATGACGGTCAAGACGTGCGAGACGGCGATGACGAGCAGCGAGCCGATCCAGGCGGAGTAGTAGAGCTGCCGGCTGGCGATGAGATTCTGCCGGCGCGGTTCGATCAAAGGGATGGCGGAGAGCAGCGCCGTGATGCCGAGTCCGACGGCGGGCAGAATGAGCAGACCCAGCGTTTTGGGCATGAATCCGTTGGGGTTGCCCGCCGCATCCCAATGCGTCGTGATCCGCGCGCCCGCAGGCAAGATCCGCCAGGCCCAGGCGCTCAGCGCGAGCATTACCGCGAGGATGAGAAAACTGAAGAGCAGTGGCATGCGTAGGCGCATGACGATCACCCCTTTCGCGAGCGCGGCTTCACGTCGGCGATCTCCATGATGGCCGCGGTGGCCTCTTCGAGGACGCTCATGTTGAGGCTGTACAGGATCGACGTGCCGATCCGCTGCGACGTGACGAGGCCCGCGGATTTCAAGACTGCGAAATGACCCGACAGCGTCGGCTTGGCGAGGTCGAACCGGTCCGCGATGTCGCCGGCGCTCATCGGCTTCTTGCGCAGCAGCTTGAGGATCTTGCGGCGCGCGGGATGCGCCAACGCGTCGAAGACGTCGCCCATATGCGGTATTTAGGGAATTACCGAAATAGTGTCAAACCGGCCGGCATGCGCCGTCTATTGCGCAGGCTGCACGGCCAGTCGCGCCCGGATGTTGCGCCTGACCAGCGTGCGGAAGGTGACGTATTGCAGGAGGAAGGCGAGCAGCTGCGCGCAAGTCGGCACGATCGAGGCGTACCAGGCCCAGTTGTCGAAACTGAACGACAGGGCGACCGCGACGTTGGCGATCGCGAGCGCGATCTGCAGCGCGCCCCAGCCGTGGCTCGACCACCGGATGATCCGCGCATCCAGATTGTCCTTCACGATCGGTGGCAGATACGGCTCCATCCAGTTCGTGCGCAGCATCACGACGCCGACCGCGGCTGTGATGAGGGACGACTTGACCTGCACGAACAGTGGATTGTGGGTGAGCAATGTCGTGACGCCGCTGACGACCACCAGCACGATGCTGACATATTGCAGCGGGCCGATCGGCTGTTTGCGGTACTTCATATAGGCGAAGCGGCCGATCCCGGCCGCCACGCCCAACGCGGTACCGAGGATGATGCTGCCCGAGAGCCAGTACACCGTGACGAAAAAGATCGTCGCCAGCAGGTCTAGTCCGATCGGCTTGAATGCTTGCAGGAAATACACGCGTGCCCCTCAGTCCGGGCCGCCGCTTTCGCGTGCCGTCACCGGATATCTGACGGTAAAGGTAAGTGCTCCGGCCAAGGCTACAAGGGCCGCCGTCGCAGCAAGCGTGTAAGAAACGTCCGGCGTGAGAAGCGCGGCGGCGTCGATGGCAGCCATCACCGCCAGCGCCAGCACCCAGATCGCGGTCAACCGGTTGTTGGCGCGGAGAAAAGATTTCGTTTTCCAGGTCTCCGGCAGCACCTGTTCGCGCGAATATTGAAGCGTGAACGGCTCGTGCAGGAACAGCGACACGACCATAACGGCAAGCAGTCCGGCATGCACGACGAGCTGCACGGCGCCCGAGGCGAGTCCGGGCTGCACGAAGCCCTTGTACAGCGCAAGCGAACCGAACAGGAGCGTGCCGGCAGCGTCGAGTGTCTTGAGAACGCGCGTCTCCAGAAAAGCGCGCATGCCGAGCGCGAACGACGCGGCGAAGGCAATCCAGAGCGCCAGGTCGTCCGACACCCGCGCGACGAGCGAAAACAGGATGAAGGGGACGAATCCGAGCACGAGAGTCATGCCGGACCTTCTGGCGGGCAAGCGTCGAGCACACGCATGGAGGGGTCGCGCCGCAGCTTTCGCCGCGGCGCGGTTCCGGTCAGTGGGCGGCGGTCGCGTATTTGCGGCCGACGTAGAGACTCCACAGATGTTGCGCGCGCATCGTTGCGGGAGCGCCGTTCTTGACGTTGTCGAGCGCGGCCTGTGCGCCCGCCGTGTCACCCTGCATGGCGAGCGCCATGCCGATGATCATGTTGGCCTCGTTTGCGTCGGTCTTGGCGCCGCCCTTGCCGAGGCCGCGCTTCGCAGCTGTGACGGCGTCGGCGTAGCGACCGTAGCCGTAAAGCGTCTCGGCCAATTTCACGTCGAGTTCGCCATTCGGCGATTTGACCGCCGCCGCTTCGAACGCGGGCAGGCTTGCCCGGTCCTTCGCGGCACGTCCGCGCGCCTCGGCCAGCTGCGCGGCGCTCTTGCCGCTATTCGTGACCTTGCCCGCGGCCAGCCCCGCCTCGAGCGCGGCTTGCGCCTCAACGGGGTAGCCGTTCTGCAGCGCGAGGGACGCCATGACCGTGTAGTCGTCCGGACCGTTCGCCGATCTGGTCGCGATCTTCAGGCGGTACATGTTGAGCGCGTCGAGATCCTTCATCCCCTTGATGCTGAGCGAGACGTCGACCAGTTGCCCCCACTCTTCAGACTCGTCGAAGTTGGTGACGATGGTCTCGAGGACCTTGAACGCGTCATCCTGCTTGTTCAGTTTCAGCTCGCTGGCCAGTGCGATCTCCAGCGCTCCGCGATTGGGAGTCGCGCCGGCCGGCGTCGCCGCGACTGCCTTGAGCGACGCCGCCTCGGCATTCGGGAAATCGTTCGCGTGATAATAGGCCTGGGCCAGCGATGCGAGCACCGGTGCATCGGGCGGGCCGCCCAGCGCGCTGAGTTCCTGCGCGTATTTGATCACCTTGTCGTCGTGCTTGGCTTCGGAAGCGAACAAGATGGCGTTGTGCAGCATTGAGGGCTTGTCGTCCGCCGGCATGTCCGGCGACTCCGCCATCGCTTCGAAGGCCGTGTCCGCCGTCGCGTGGTCGTTCAAATTGAATGCCGTGATCGCCAGGAAGTGATTGATCTCGTAGGTGTCGATCCCCGTCTGGTTGGGCAGCGCCTGCGCTTGCTTGATCAGGACCAATGCGCCCGCATAGTCGTTCGCGTCCATCAGCTTATGCGCGGCTTCGAGGAGCTTGCCGACCGGCGCGCTGACGCTCGGCGGCTTGGCCGCGTCCGCCGCTACGGCGGGAGACACCGGTACGAGCGCGGTCAGTGCCGCCGCCGATCCGAGTAGGCACACCGCGAGGGCGGTGCGGACAAATCTGGTTTTCATGAATTTCCTCACTTGGCTGGAACGCATGCGCGTGCGCGGCCCCTCGCTTGGCGCATCTTTCTTTAATTTGCAACTTTAGTGTGGCGGCACGGGGTTTCCAATGTGGCGCAGGCGGCGATATTGCAGTGCACCAGGAAAACCCTTATCCACGGTGGCGATGACGATTGTTCCAAAGGTCCTGCCGCCGGGCGCAGAAAATATCTCTCGCGGGGGATTTAATCTGTACGCGGGACCTTTCTGGCGCTTGCCGCCTGAAGGGCCGGTGTATCGCTATGCGCTCGTCCCCGAAGAAAAACACATGAACTGCAACGGCACCTTGCACGGCGGCATGCTGATGACGTTTGCGGACATTTCGATGAGTCAGACGTCGCGCGCCGTAAGCGGCGCACAGGGCTGCAGCACCGTGTCGCTGACCTGCGACTTCGTCGGCCCGGGCAAACTCGGCGACTTCATCGAGTCGCGCGTCCGTGTGACGCGCCAGACCCGGACGATGATATTCCTGTCTGCGGACATTGTCGCAGGCGACCGCGTGCTCGGGGTGGCGACCGGCCTGTGGAAGATCGTTTGACGATGACCCCGGCGCCGCCGCCCGGTTTCACGCTGACGCGGCTTATCGATCCGTTCGAACTGCATATCGGGCCCGTATACGAAAAGGGCGAGAAGGGCGCGCGCACCTTCGCCCTCCTGATCGACGAACGGCACGTCAACATGCGCGGCGTCATCCATGGCGGTATGCTCATGACCTTCGCGGACGCATCGCTGGGACAGGCGGCGTGGGACGCCTGCGATCACGCCAACTGCGTCACGCTGAACATGCAGACGCAGTTTCTCGCGCCCGCCAAGGCGGGCGATCTCATCGAAGTCACGCCGGTGCTCACCAGGCGCACGCGCTCGCTGATCTTCCTGCGCGGCGACTATCTCGTACGCGGCGAAGCCATCTTCACGGCTTCCAGCGTCTGGAAGATCCTCGGCGTCGATTGACTAGCGCGTTCCGCCTCACACCTTTTCGAGCGTTGCGACCGATACGTGCGGCCAGCTCAGCCCGTTGAAGTTCAGAAGGACGGTCTGGCTGTACTGAAGCTGCTGGCGGATGGCGCCGTTCGGCTCCTTGATCGTCTCGATCCAGAAGATCGCGTCCATCTCCGCCGCCAGCGCGTTCGGTCCGCCCGCCGTGCCCTGGAGGAAGGCGATGTTCGACGTGCCGCCGCCGGTGGCCGGCGGATTGAGGGGGACGGTCGAGATCTTCAGAGTCGTGGTCGAGGTGATGTTCTTGCCGGCGGTACCTTGCGCCA
>Ga0335070_10008105_pt1 | contig 12321 bp, 7 predicted proteins | sample Lox_Sample_13_FD_206722 | JGI IMG/M metagenome (GOLD analysis project Ga0335070, IMG submission 206722) | Soil microbial communities from Loxahatchee National Wildlife Refuge, Florida, United States - Lox_Sample_1.3 | ecosystem: Environmental > Terrestrial > Soil > Wetlands | place: USA: Florida...
GTCGATGGCTGCGGGCTGGCCGTAGAGGTGGACGGGGATGATGGCCTTGGTCTTCTTCGTGATCTTCTTCTCGATCAACCCCGGGTCGATGTGAAAGTGCTCGTCGATGTCGACGAAGACCGGCTTGGCGCCCGTCTGGCTGATTGCCTCCGACGTCGCGATGAAGGTATTGGCCGCGGTGATAATCTCGTCGCCGGGGCCGACGCCGGCGGCCTTGAGCGAGATATAGATCGCGTCCGTGCCGTTGGCGCAGCTCACGCAGTGCTTGACGCCGAACTTCGCGGCGAAGGACTTCTCGAAGTTCTCGACGTTCTTGCCGCCGATGAAGGCCGTGTTGTCGAGGACGTTCTTGATGGCTGCATCGATCTCGGGCTTGAGGGACTGGTACTGGACCTTGAGGTCCACGAACGGGACGTTCATCATGAGGTTCTCGGGTCCTTTCTTCCTTTTCTTTTTTCGCTTCTTGCGTGCTCTTTCGACACGTCTTCCCTTAAGGACAAGACAGGCTCGGTTCCCCGGAAGTCGGGCGCCTAGCCTCTTCCCTTATCCCTGCGGTTCCTTGGCGCTTCCCAAAAGCATAACCAAATTAACACTTTTTGCGAAGGGATGTCAAGCCAACGGCTAACCGAGGTAATCTCCCCATATGGGAGAGCACCCATCGGAACCCGCAAGAAGGAAGATATGCACAGAATGTTCAGTATTTATACACTTATTATCTGTGCCCCCGGCTTCTCAAGCGTCTCGCATTTCTTCTCTGCAACCTTCAAAGAAGTGCCTTAGAGCTTCTTCCATGCTGACTCTGGGGGACCAAGCTGTGGCGTTCTTGATCTTCCGGTTCGTGAAGCGAGTCCTCTTCCAATACGCCGCCCACTCCCGTCGGGTGAACGCTGGCGGGAGTTGTCCCTTTGACCAGTACGAATACTTCTCCCAGAGAAAGCAAAAGACGTAGCTCAAGGCGTGCGGGACGCAGAGGGAATGAAATCTCCGGACGTTCCTTTTATAAAGGCGGAGGAAACGCCTCGACGAAGGGAGGTCATCATCGACGATGTTAAAAGTCTCGCCTTCTATGCCGGGCGTGAGTCCGGCCAACACGATGGCCTCAGCACAATTGTCAACGTATGTTAAGGGGAGGGAATTCGAGCCGCCCATGTGGAGGAAAATTCCGAAGGTATCAATGCCCACGCGACCCGGGATCGCTCTCTTCCCCGGGCCGAATACAGTCCCTGGGCGGACGGTTACGGAAGGGAGGCCGCGTTTCTTCGCATATTCCGCGACAAGCTCATCCTGCTTCACCTTGCCGTAGCAGTAAGCTTCAGCCCGTGATTCAGGGTGGGCTTCCGCAGGGCATGCCTCGTCTAGCAGTCTCCGATGGGGCTTATTTCGATTTGTATAGACGGAAAATGAACTTACGTTGACGAAACGCCTTAGACAGTTATGCTTGAGCGAAGCCTCTAGGAGGTTACGCGTCGCCACGACCGAATTCAAGTATGCGTCTGAGAAAGCCTTAGTCCCCGTGCCCGCCGCCAAGTGATAAATAACCGCGATATCTTGAGTGACGTTCGAACAATCAGCGGGCGACAATAGATTTCCCATGAGGATCTCGGCGCGGCCAGTCCCGTTGTGGGAGCGGATGGTTTCTTCGAGCCTGGCCAGGTTCCCCGTTGACCTGACCAGACAGCGGACCCGGCGGAAGCCGAGGTCCAGAAGGCCGCTGACGACGCGGGTGCCGATGAATCCCGCCGCTCCGGTCACGAGAACGGGATCCTCCTGAAGGACTTTCCCTTCCGTGAAGGCCACGTGTCCCCTCCAAACGAGGCGGATTATACGCTTTTCGACGAAGCTCAACAAGGCGCTCTCCCCGGGCGAAGGCCCTCACGGAGATCCTCGGGTCCTCGGGCCTCCGGAGATCAGGAAGTTGTATTCGGCTTTCCGCTGCGCTAACATGAAAGCGAGAAGGACATCGAGATGAGCTATTTTTGTGCCGGACTCAACGCGGATGCGTCAGCCGTCAGGGCTATCGACCGTTCCATGCTCGACGTCGTCCCTCCCGACCTCCAGAACAACGTCCTCCGGATGGAGGGAGGGCTCTCGTTCCTTAAGAGTTTCGGCTCCGACAAGGTGATCAGCGATATCGCTGTCCGCGGCACGAACGGAGGGTCCTGGCTGGCCATCCTCGGAACTCCGCTGGGGGATCTCCCGACGGAAGCCTCGGGGGCAGCCTTCATCGATCGGTTCCTTCGGAACCCCGGACACGTGGCGGGCCATGACCTGGATGGATGTTTTGCCCTCCTGGCCTATGACGCGGCGAACGAGACGTTCTATGCGGTCACGGATTCCAATAACACGATCCCCATTTATTATTCGGAAATGCCGGTGGGCATCCTCGTCTCGAGCCACGAGCTGGCGCTGGCGAGGTCGCTACGGCCCAAGATCGATCCGCTCGGGTTTTCGATGAGCATCCACGTGAAGTTGACCTGGGGGTCCCATACGCGTTTCCAGGGGCTCAAAAAGCTCCTGCCATGCCAGATCCTCACGTTCTCACGGGGACAAAGGGTATCCTTGAAAACCTATTGGAGGCCGTCTGAGGAATCCCTCTGGACCTCGCCGTTCGGGGAGATAATCGACCGATGGGGGAGCCTCCTCAAAGACTCCCTACGGGCCTATTATCGCCGTTCTCGGAACAAGACCGTGTTATGTGATTTTACGGGGGGAGAGGATTCCCGGCTGGTCCTCTCCGGCTGTCACGCCGTCGGGATTCCCTTCGTGGCCACGGTGGACGGGCGTGAGCAGGATCCCGACGCTCGAGTCGCCCAGGAGGCCGCCCGACGCCTGGGGTTCGAGCTCATTGTCCGGCCGAAGCTCTCCATCACCGATCACCAACTGCGGAAACACGCCGTGCGGATCAGCCTGATGAACGACGGCTATCAGGATTATTTTGAGTCTTGTTCCGTTTTCGCGACGGACGAGGCGAACCCGCCGCGGAACTATGCTTTCATCAAGTTCTGCGGCGCGCCGGGGGGCGAAGCCTATCGGGGCTCCTACTATCTGCGAGGCAAAATCCTCTTTCCCTCCCGAAGGGGTCATTTTGACTCTCGCTTCTTCATCCGGATGAAATTCCTGTTGGATTATTTTCCCGGCCTCCTGGATTTTCCGGACGAAGACTGTCGTCAGGTGATCTTCGAGATGGGGGAGAACGCGTTGAAAGACGTTCCCGAGGTCCCCTCGGGTTTGAAAATCGACCACCTGATCCGCCTTTTTCAGACCTGCCATACGGGGTTGATCTATAAGAACCCTCGGTATCTCCCGCTCGCCTCGTGGGGCATGACCCGCTCGGTCTATAGCCTCCCCCCGCACCTCAAGCGAGGAGGAAAGTTGACGAAGGCCTGCACCGAGGTCCTTTACCCCGAGATCGCTTTCATCAAGACCCGGAAGGGTGTCCCTACGGTCCGGAAGACCCCGCTCCGCACGTTCCTCTTTTGGCCCGAGTATCTGGCGACGGCGCAATCGATCCTCAGCGGGGCTAAGAGCCGGCTCTGGAAATGGACGGAATCCAACAAGTCGGCGTACATGTGGAACCAGAACGCTCCGGCGATCAGGACGCTCATGACCCAGCCGCCCTTTGCACCCTGGTTTGCGTCATCGGGGTCCATGATCACCGGGCCGATGTACCGGAAGGCTGCCCTCGAAACGCTCCTGGCCGATGCCCGGTCGGGCTCGACCCGGTACGTCCCCATCCTCGGGAGAATCATCAATCAGGAGCTGGCCTGCCGGTGGGTCTATGGGGAGGAGTGACGTCCCGGGGAAGGCGATGCCGGGGAACAGCCGGGGCGGCGGTATCCCGTCGCACTAGGCGCCCTTCATGATCTCCCGGAGGCTTTCCCAGTTTCCGGGCCCTTCTTTCTTCATGACGACACGTCCGACGCGGAAGATCAAGAACGCGTTCATTAGGGAGCCCACGACGGAGAAGAGCATGACGGTCGCGCGGACGTTGAGATAGGACCCGCCCACGATCAAGGCCAGGAACCGCATGGTCAGCAGGGCCATGTCGTAGAAGAACACGAAGCGCTGGATCCGGATGATGCGCGCGAAGAGCACGGCCGGCAGGTTGCAGAACGAAACCGCCAGCCAGATCACGAGACTGCGCGCCAATTCCCCCGCCAGGAACCACCGGGAACCGAAGATCCAGCTGAAAAGCTGCGGGGCCCAGAGGATGAGGATCACGGACGGCACGATGGCCAGGGCGAACAGGATCGCCGTCGTCCGGACGTAAAGGGCGGCCAGACTCCCCCCCTCATGCTGGCTTTCGCAGGCCCTCTGGAAAAGGACCTGCCTCAGCGCCGCCGAGACGAATCCGGTGGGCACCTGGAGGATGGTGATGCCGAACGCGTACGCCCCGGCCACGGCAATGCCGTAATACCGAGTCAATAAGAGAACGGGCAGGCCGGAGGAGAGGGCGTTGATGACTGCTTGAGAGGCCGAATACAGGGGGAAATCGCGGTATTCGTGGGCCAGACTTCGCATCAGGCCCCAGCGGATGCGGGTTCGAAGCGCCGCCCAGTCGGGAAGCAGGGCCCCGGCCAGGGTGACTGTCGCCATGATGTCGGCCACAATGCTGCTGACGATGAGCGCGCCGGAGCCGCCCTTGAGGTAGCCCAGGCCGATCCTCATGCTACTTGAGGAGACGCTTCGAACGACTTGGGAAGCCGACGTGCGCTTGAAGGCCTTGGATCGCACTGCCCAGGCTTGGCAGGACTGGTTGACGCCGGCGACCAGTGTCGCCAGGACCAGCAAGGCCAGGGGCCAGGCCGCCGTTGTCTTCATCAGGCCGTTGATCGTGCCCGGAACGATCAGACAAACGCCCATGCAGAGGAAGCTGACCGCGAACGAGCAGAAAAGGGCCACGGCCAGCAAGTTGATGGCCGTTTCCTTCTCCTTTGGAAGCATGACGGCCTGGCTGTATTCGAGCGTCACCCCGGCCGCGATGACCCCGGCAATTGCGCTGAAGGAGCCGAAGATGCCGAAGTCGGATGGAGAAAAGAGACGGCTGATGACCGGCGATAGCCCAAACCCGATGACCTGAGCGATGGCGGTCCCCGACATGATGACGAGGATGTTCCTGACGAAGTAGGACCTCCTCAGCCTGCCGGGGAGATTCTGGAGAAACGCCAACATCAAAAGTCCCGTTTCTTGACCAGCTCGAAGCCCAGCATGGCGCACAGCCGGCTCAGGTGGTATCCGCCCCCCTCGAGACACTTCACCAGGAGATGACTGCCCAGGCAGGCGGAGAAGGGGGCGGCGACGAGGTACGCGACCAGGGCGCCGCTCGACTTGAAAGCTCCCCGGACCCTGCGCCAGCCCCGCGATTCCGCCCGGGCGTTCTGGTAGGCGTTGAAGCCGTGAACGAGCGAGCGCTTCAGATAGTACTTCCTCGTCCAGCGTTCGGGGGGAACGTTCTCGTAAACCGGGGCCTCTTCCACGGCGACGAATCGGCAGCCGGCCTGCATTGCCTTCTTGAAGAACGCGCGGTCCGAACCGCTGGTCCTGTACTTCAGGTCGAATTGGAGGCGATGCCGGTCGAACACGTCCCTTTTCAGAAGGACATTCCCGGTGCGCGTCTGGTTCCACTCCAAGAGCGTGCCGGTAGGCAAGACGGGCCGCTCGCAAAAGCGGCCCTTGAGCAGCCATGCCGGCGGCTTCCCCTCGAAAAACGGGAAGACCGGCCCGAGAGCCCCGTCGACATCGAACGTCTGAATGGCCCGATAGAGCGTGACCAGCCAGTCCTGGGGCGGGAACTCGTCGTCGTCGATGATCCCGATATAATTCCCGCTGGCCAGCGCCAGGGCGTGATTCCTGGCAGCCGGGATGGTCGGCTCGGGCTCGATATCGTACCGAACCTCCAGCCCTGAGCCCTCCTTGGCCTGTCGGACGGTTTCCCGGGCCTGTCCCGACGGATCGTTATCGATGACGACGACAGAATGATCAAAGAGCCCACACGTCTCCTGGCGCGCGATCCCTTCCAGGAGGCGTTGCAGCTGCGGATTGCGATGGAATGTGCAGACGCAGATCGAAATATGATCCTTCATGGATTCAAGCGTCCGGCCTCATCGGGCGATCTCCGTTTCTGGCTCCAAGGAGAGGACCGTCGAGGAGACCATCATGAAGAGAATAACGGCTGTCAAGAAGCTCGTGAGCGAATCGATCGAAGACTCCGCGGTGTTGTGGAGCACGGCCATGACGAGGAAACACAGCCATAGGACTCCCCAATCGAAGTCGTGCGACAATTCCCGATGGGCCCTTCGGCAGGAGGAGAGGACGAAGGCGCCGACTGCTAGAAGCCCGGAAAAGCCCAAGCCCAGGAGGACGTCGAGGTAACCGCTGTGAGCCCCGCTGATGTGGAAGACCTCCCTCGACGCGGGCGTCCAGAAGCCGCCGAATCCGTTCCCCAGCAAGGGGTGTCTCATGGCCGCAGGCAGAAGGGAAGCCCAGACGTCGGCCCTCCCCGTCAGGGTCGTGTCGCGTCCGGCCGCGGAGGCGGCGAACCTGATGTGCGAACCCCCCGTGAACAAGATGACGATGCCGAAGGCCATGATCGCGCTTACGACGGCCATCGTGGCCTGGGCCGACACACTTCTTCCTGACCTCTTCGCCAGGAGCAGGCCACCGAACGTCAAGAGGGCCGCGCTCAATGCGTAAAACGCCGTGGCCGAATAGAAAAAGTTCCCGCCCGGGCCTCTCATGACCCAGGCGGTCAGCGCGAGCAGGAAACACTCCGTCGGGACCTCGAACTTCCAAACAGGAGCCTGCCGTTCGCGCCGTCTCCTGACGAGGGACCAGATCAGGAACATGGCCGAGATCGCGCACAAGAGGCCCAGGCTGTTTTTTTGCTGAGCCACGCCGATCCACATCCGCTCCCCGGTCCAGCGGATGTACTCGATGCCGTAGTCGGGGAAGTACTTGATAAGGAGGATCGAAAAGGGAACGAGGATATAGATCGTCCTCCTGAGGATGCTCTCCACCGTCCGCCGGGGGGACGGCTCGGAGAGGACGGCGAAGGCCATGAGGACCGCCTGGAATTCTCTGACCCAGCGCGAGAACGACGTATTGGGCAGACTGGACCAGAAGATGCTCACAAGCATGAGGCCCAGATAGATCATGACCGCGGGATTTCCCTCGACGGCCGCCCACCACCGGAACCTCCTATGGAGAAGGATCCCGAGGGTGATCAGGATAAGGGCGATTAGGAAACCCCTGTCCACCGGGCTCGATTCGAGGGTCGCTTCAGATGTCGGGAACCAGACCGCCAGCGGTTTGGAGGCCGTGTAGAGCATCCAGATCGTCGGGATCCAGGACGCCCGGGTGACATGAGCGGATTGTCTGCGCTCGAGCCAGAGGAGACAGAGGACGAAACAGACGCAGCCAATTAGCGCAATTGTAGGAGGCAATCGTCTTTCCCGAGGCTAGAATCGATACGTTGAAAAGTCTCCCCAGCCCTGCGAGCGCAGCAACTCATCCTAGAGGAACGGGCGTCCATTGTCAAGATTATGTCCCGCCGACGCCGTCCAGGCCGATCAAGCCCGTTCTTCGGCCGAGCTGCCGATTACCGTCGCTTCGCCTGGAACCGTCGCGGTATGAGGACGCCGTTCAAAAGCGGGGACCTCTTTATAGAGGTTAGCCAGGATCCCCGACAAATGACCCGCTTAATCACCTAAAGGGGTGAGTTCTGGCCTCCCGATCCGGCGACTCATTCTCATAGAAACGATTACGCGATCCATCGGCCCGTCCCAGCCGGTCGTCGCCTGGAGGAAATCGAGCATGAACAACGACTTCCGTAAGCTTGGAAAGAGATGTGGCCTCTTCCTTTTGGGGGCCGCGTTCCTGATCCCGCCGGCTCAAGTTCGGGCGCAGAATGCTCGCCCAAGCTTCGATCAGCTCTTGAGGAGCCGGATTGAGAGCAAGGGGTCGATCTCATTCAAGTATAGCCCCACTCATCCCAAACCCGGGCAACTCGTCCAATTCACGCCCAATTCCGCCTCCACGGTGACTTCGGTCCACTGGGATTTCGGGGACGGAACGGATTCGACCGAATTGAATCCCAGCCACACATTTGGGGCCGTGGGATTTTATCGAGTCGCTATGACGGCTGCGAATCGCCTCGGGTCGGCCACCGTAAGCCAGACGGTCTCCGTCCTCGGCTCGAAGCTGAGCGCGAGCTCCACGCCCGTGGCGCCTCCCGTGACCTCGTTTAGCTACAATCCGGCCTCCCCGGTCTTGGGGCAGGCGGTGCAGTTCACGGACACGTCCACGGGCTCGCCGACGTCGTGGCAGTGGAGCTTCGGTGACGGGTCCATCAGTTCTGCCGAAAACCCGACCCATGCCTATACGGCGGCGGGGTCCTATACGGCATCGCTGACGGCCAGCAATAGCGGCGGCTCGAAGGCGGCCAGCCAGACGGTCACGGTGACCACGCCGCTGACGGCGTCGTTCGCATTCACACCGTCCTCGCCCCTGGCGGGGCAGGCGGTGCAGTTCACGGACATGTCGACGGGTACGCCGACCTCCTGGCAGTGGGGCTTCGGGGACGGCGCGACCTCCACGGTCCAGAACCCGAGCCACACTTATACGGCGCCGGGATCCTATACCGTGTCGCTGACGGCGACCAACAGCGCCGGCTCAAAAACGGCGAACAAGACGGTTACGGTGGTTGCAGCGGCAACAGCATCTTTCACGTTTACGCCGACGTCGCCCGTGGCGGGCCAGACGGTCCAGTTCACGGACACGTCGACGGGGAGCCCGACCTCCTGGCAGTGGAGCTTCGGCGACGGGTCTATAAGTACGGCCCAGGACCCCAGCCATGCTTTTGCCGGAGTCGGTTCCTATACGGTGACGCTGATGATCAGCAACGGTTCGGCATCCAAGAGCACGAGCGCGTCCATAAACATCCTCCCCGCCTCCTCCTTAACGGCTTCCTTCAGCTATACGCCTTCCAACCCGACGACCAGCCAGTCCATCATATTTACAGATACGTCGACGGGGACGCCGACATCCTGGCAATGGGACTTCGGCGATGGGACGGGATCGACGTCCGAGAACCCGAGCCACGCCTATGCTTCGGCCGCACCCTATACGGTCACGTTGACGATCCAGAGCGGATCGAGTTCAGCTAGCGCAAGCCAAACGATCACTGTCAAACAGGCCAATTCCCTCACGGCGGCGAGTGCCTCCTTGAGTGATGTCAAGTCCGCAGTTTCGTCCGCGACATACGGGGATACGGTCTACGTACCCGCCGGCTCGGCGACGTGGAACGGGTCCGTGACGGTGACCAAGGGCATTTCGATCATCGGGGCCGGGGCGGGCGTGACGAACATCACGGCGGGTTCGACGGATGTCTTTATCTTCACGCCGGATACCACCACGCGGGCGAATCAGAATGAGTTCCGGATCTCGGGATTTACGTTTTCGGGAAGCCCATCGCGTGTCATCTATCTGTCGGAGAGCAATAGCCAGACGATCCCCATCAGGAACGTGCGCATCGACCATAATCAATGGGAGAACAGCGCCGGATATCCGATGTACATCGACGGCAACTTCTGGGGGTGCGTCGACAACAACGATTTCGCCGGAGCGAACTTCTTCATGATTCTTGGGAACCAGGACACCGATTGGAAGGAGTTCTTTCCCGTCTCGTACGGGACGGCCGATAACCTCTATTTTGAGGACAATACGTTCGAGGGGTCTTCTCCCTTCGGCATTCAATCCGGGCAGGGCGGGCGCTGGGCCTTTCGATACAACACGGTCACGACTCCGGCCATGGAGAACCCGATGTTCGACCAGCACGGGGACCAATCCGGGGGCATCTATGCCCTCATGCTCTGCGAGATCTATGGGAATGCCTTCAAGAACATGGCGACGGACGTCAACCGTTGGGATTACCAGCGCGGCGGGAAGCTCCTGATGTACAACAATATCGGGACATCGAACACCGACGCCCCGGACATCACCGTCAACGACGACTGGTATAGCTCCAGCTCGCCGGGCACGGAATACCCCTACGAGGACTATTTCTTCAATAACCTTTGGAACGGTTCCCGGGTCGACGCGGTCCGTGGAGCCGATGTCGCGAATCATGAAGCCGAGAACGTAACCTTCTTTAATCAGACGGACAGCTTCAACGGGACGGCGGGGATCGGAGTCGGCCCGCTCTCCAGCCGGCCGGCAACGTGTTCGACCGAGGGCGTCGCTTGGTGGGCGACGGACCTGAATCAGCTCTATCGCTGGCACAGCGGCGCTTGGCAGCTTTACTATACCCCCTACACTTATCCCCATCCGCTGAGGAAAGAGACCTGAAGCACGGCGTCGCGGTGTGGGCCCCGGGAACCCGGAACAAAGGGGAGGCACCTGTCGATCGCCCTCTCCGAACGAGTCGGCTCCGCGACAGGCGACTCCGTTCCTAGCGAACGAGGGCCAGGGCGAACTGCCGAGCCAGGACCCGTCTCGCGGACATGGGCGTGTTTTCCATGGAAAAGCGCGGCCAGTGTCTCTTCGGGTTAGCCGCGGCAATTCCACCGATGCCGAACGAGGCCCTGAGAATCCCGCTGCCGAGAACGCGAGAGTAGAACTCCTCGGAGACGCCCGCGTCCGAGTACGGGAAGGCGAACGTCTCGCAGCGTTGGCCGGAGAGTCCGGAGATTGCCCGGACGCTTTCGACGGTTTGAGAGACCTGTTCCTCGAGGCTCAACTCAGAATACTTGGCATGGTCAACGCTATGGGCCCCAATCGCAAATCCCCAATTCATGAGCCTGCGGACTTGGTCGCCCGTTAAGTAGGGTTGTTCCTCACGCACGTATGCCTTGAAGTCGCATCCGATGAGCGTTCCCAGATCATCCAAAACCTGTCGCTTCCGATAGGGGACGTCGTGGATTCTGGAAGCCGGATCAGCCCCGGGAATGCCCGCCATGGTGAGAATCCGTCTCGTCTGATCAGTCAACGAGGAGCTCGTGGGCGACCTTAACGCTCGGATCAGCAGGCCCTTTTTTTGGGGATAACACAGGACTTGGTTGTCGACGGCCGAGGAAACCAGGAAGAAGATGGCGGGGATGCCCTTCTCACGGAGAAGCGGAGCGATACAATCATAGATCTCCCGCAATCCGTCATCGAATGTGAAAAGAACACAACGATCGGGGAGTTCCCCCTTCCCGTCCAAAGAGCCCAGGAACTCCTCAAGGCCTATGGGCTGATAGTGCTTTAAAAAAAAGTCGATGTCCTTTATGAATTGGCGACGATTTCGAGGCTCGTACAATCCCGTGACGTGCGGGGGGGGGACATCGCTCACCAAGTGCCAATAGGGGATCAGGAGGTTGGCTTTCGTCACGTGATGCCAGAATCGTAGGGGAGCCATCGAGCAGATCAGCGGCCCGCCGAATCTCCTGATGTCACGGATCATGCTCATCGCGCTCTGTCATCCCTATGCTCGAATAAGTCTGACGCCCTCAAAGAACTCACGTCCTCTCAACGGATACGCCAATGGCAGGGCCGCAGCCCCTCGCACTGAGAGCGGGGCCTTTCTCACGGGCAGGGGACTTGCCGATCTAAATTCCTGCATCGACATTACGAGCGACGCGGTCCTTGAGTTTTTCGGCACGGGCCGCCGCCGCCTGCCGGACCTTCGTGAGGGCTGCGATCCTCCCGGCGAAAGAAAAGGAGCCGTCATATTCATTCAAGAAGACGTCCTCACTTGCCGTCTTGCCGGCGATACCCTGTTTGAAATGAAAAACACCAGGGTTGCGTTCTCGGTTGAAAGCCCCGACATCATAATAGTGCATGCCCTTGTTCTTCGTCCAAAGGAGCATGCGCCATTGCAGGAGATACGAGCAGTTGAGTTTCAGCCCGTCCTCTCCGGTCGCTCCGAGAAGGTAGATTCCCGTGTCCCCGATCGCCGAGCAGATGACCGCCCCGACGGGTCGGGCATTCGCTTCACAGATCATGATCCGCATCTTATGGGATTCGGGGAGTTCTTTTTGGACACGGCGGTAGCGGGCATGGTCAACGCCCAGGACAATCCCCTTTCTTTGGCACATCTCTTCGGCTAGTGCCGCAAAAGTCGCGAAGAGATCGTCACCCGTCCCCTCGATGAGCCTCAAGTCGTTCCTTTCGGCCCTGTTCAGGCCGTTGCGCCATTTCTGCAAAAGGTTGGAGCGCAGGTCCTGTTCGGAGGGAGATAGGTCGATTCGATAGGTCCGGTAGGGCCTCTCAATGGTATTGGGCCTAAAGCCCTCCGCTTCCAGGAGGCTTTTGAAAAGGGCCTGTTTTTCTCCCGTCAGATGG
>Ga0335070_10008106_pt1 | contig 12321 bp, 12 predicted proteins | sample Lox_Sample_13_FD_206722 | JGI IMG/M metagenome (GOLD analysis project Ga0335070, IMG submission 206722) | Soil microbial communities from Loxahatchee National Wildlife Refuge, Florida, United States - Lox_Sample_1.3 | ecosystem: Environmental > Terrestrial > Soil > Wetlands | place: USA...
ACTCCACGCCGAACCCCCAGCCGTTGAAGAGCAAGGGCATGTACGGGAACTCGCTCAGCTTGTCGTAGATGACGAGATCGGTGTCGTAGCCCTTCTTGTACTTGCTCTTGGGCGGCTTAGGGTCCTTCGTCTTCAGCCAGTATTCGTACTCCAAGGGGTAAGCCTTACCCCAGTTGGCCGGATCAAAGTCACCGTCGGCGATAACCACGGTCTTCACCGGCTCCGGCTTGGAGGGGGCGCAGGAAAACCACAGCAAAGCGCCCCCTACCAGGACGAAGGCCAAAAACAACATGGTCTTGACGTTCTTCATACGCCCCCTCCCTCCTTGATCTACAGAGACAGAGTTTCTCGAGACCCGGTCTGCTTGTGGGAAACACGGCGGTGACATTCCCAGCACTTGCGGTCCACACTGATACGGGAGACCGTCTCCTCATGGCAGCGCAGGCAGTTTTCCTGGACCATCTTCGCCCCGTGCTCGGTCAAACGGATATTCTCCGGGACCCGTCCTGAGTAGTAGAAGAAGGCATCCCACATGCCTTCGATCCCCTTCCAGGCAAGGTGGTTGGGGAGCTTATCATTCGGGAGATGACAATCAACGCACTTGGTCCTCCGGTGGGCCCCCTGATGAAACCAGGCCTCGTACTGCGCCTCCATGACATGACAGCTCGCGCAGAACTCGGGGGTTTCCGATTTGGCGAAGAGCTTGGGAGGTCCGAAGGAGACGAAGGTGCCGACAGCGACGCCGACCATGACCGCTAGCCCTAGATAGGCCAACAACCTCTTTCCCTTGGGGAGGCTCATGGGTCACCCCTTCTCCGGAAAAGGCGAGAGATTTTCGGGAACCGGGCCGGCCGGCTCCCAAAGTGCATCCCTATATAGAAAACATTGTTGCGGCGCAGACGATGAGGGTATCCTAAGGATACACGGCAGTATAGTGATGTCTTTGACCCAAGTCAAAAACTTTCTCGATCTGCTTGAAGGAAGATTTTTTCTCCACATTCCCTAGACAAAAGATAGGCCATACTTAGATAGTATGGCATTCCATGGTGGGGAAATGAAGGTCGACCAGAACTCGGAAAGGAGGCGCATATGAGCAAGAAAGCTTTGTGTGTGGGCGTCAACGACTATCCCGGCGACGGGAGTGACCTCAACGGCTGTGTCAACGACGCCAAGGCCTGGGCGTCCTTGCTCGTCGAGCACTACGACTTCCCGACGGCCGATGTCAAGCTGCTCCTCGACTCCCAGGCCACGAAGGCGAATGTCGTGGCCGGGATCAAGGGTTTGCTCGCCAAGGTAAAATCCGGCGACGTACTCGTCTTCACCAACTCGTCCCACGGAACGTATGTCGCCGACACGAGTGGCGATGAGCCGGGCTACGACGAGGCCCTCTGCCCTTACGACTGCGACCAGAACCTGATCATCGATGACGAGCTGCGGGAGATTTTCGTCGGCTTACCGAAGGGCGTAAGCCTCACGGTGATCTCGGATTCCTGCCACTCGGGAACCGTCACCAGGGCCGCGCTCAGCGAGAATCTCCCCGGGCTGCGCACCCCGGATGACCGGCGGGTGCGTTTCTTAAGCCCCGCACTCATCGGGAGGCCAGTCCTCCAGAACCCCTGGAGGGCGATCCCCAAGGGACAAACCAAGTATCCTGAGTCAAAGATGAAGGAGGTGCTGCTCTCCGGGTGTACGGCCAACGAGTATTCCTACGACGCCCTCATCAGCGGCACCTATCACGGCGCCATGACCTACTTCGCCATCAAGGCGATCCAGGACGCGAACTATGGGATCACCTACGCTCAGCTCCACTCCCGGCTTCGTCACCTGTTGGACGACGCCGGCTACCCCCAGCATCCTCAGCTTGAGGGAAGCACTGCGAACAAGAAGAAACCGATCTTCACGTAGCTGACTCATCGCCTGCCGCAGACGTGGGCGGGCTGTAAATTCACGGGGCAGTGGCGACGGGAAGCCGCGACTGCCCCGGCTGACAATTTCCCTCCCCATTTCACGAGTCGACCCCTGATGGTATCCACTACTCTATTTGCTCCCAACGATTCGTGACCAAAACCTGCGAGAGACTGCGTACCACGAGCCCTTGAGCCGGGGGGAGGGATAGAGACCGGGGCGTGGTCAGGTCAAGGTCGGGCTTCCCGTGGCGAGGAAGATGAGACTCGGAGGATCATCACTGCGGCACGGAGGGGAAAGGCGAGGTGCGGGCTCGCTCTTCCCCTTCCCACCCTCATGGTGTACTTTAGGAGCGACGCGGCTGCATCCAAGGTCGAATCAAAACGAGAGCGGTCTTCCTAAGCATCGCGAGGTGGAGCGGAGCTGAAGACAGGTTTTTCTCCGCGGTGCTAGCGCACCCACGAAGGACTTTAGCCCATGAAAACAACCATCACCCCGGATGAACTCAAGGCCTTGGTTCGGGAGAACAAAGAGCTCGTGATCCTCGATGTCCGCCGCAAGGCGGACTACGAGGCCGAGAAGCACCTCATCCCCGGCGCTGTCTGGCGTGACCCCGAGCAGATAGAATCCTGGAGCGCCGATATTCCCAAAGACCGTGAGGTGGCCCTTTACTGCGTGAAAGGCGGCTCGGCGAGCCAGTCGGTTGCCGATCGGCTGCGGCGGCAGAACGTGAAGGCCTGCTACGTGGCGGGCGGCCTCAAGGCCTGGAGGGAGTCGGGCGGCGAGGTCACCCCGTGAGCACCGGCCTGGCGAGGGCGGAGCCGACAAAGGAGGTCGGTGAACCGTGAGCATCCATCCCGCGACTCCACTGGGGGAGGAAGAACCCCAACGGGCCTCCCTGCTGCTGAAAGCCGTGGTCCGTCTCGCGCTCTTCCTGCTGCTTATGGCAGCAATTCTCTTCCCCGCTTCAGGGCGCGGTGACTGGGGCAGGGCGTGGGTTCTCCTCGGCGCTCTCTTCATCTGTGTGGTTGTGAACCTGGTCGTCCTGGTTACGAGGAACCCCGAGCTGTTGGCAGTCCGGCTCCAGCTCGAGAGGGGAGCCAGGCAGTGGGACAAGGTCCTGAGCGCTCTTCTCGCCGCCCTCTGGTTGGTAGCGCTCGTCGTCGCCGGGTTGGATGAGCGCTTCCACTGGTCCCCGTCCCTTCCCCTAGCGCTCCACCGCGCGACAGTGGTGCTCTTCGTGGCCGGGGACCTCCTACTTCTCTGGGCCATGGTGGTAAACCGGTTCTTTTCCAAGATGGTTCGCATCCAGCGAGAGAGAGGCCATCGGGTGGTGAGCGTCGGTCCGTACCGGTACGTGCGCCACCCCGGCTACGTCGGCTGGATCCTCATGTCGGCGGCCATGCCGCTCATCCTCGGTTCGCTCTGGGCCCTTGTTCCTGTAGGCCTTGCCGTGGCCGGGACGGTGGTGCGAACCGCCTTGGAGGATAGGATGCTCCGGGCCGACCTCGAGGGCTATGAAGAGTACGCCGGGCGGGTCCGGTACCGCCTCATTCCCGGCGTATGGTAGATGGTAATACGATGAACTGGTCCTGGGATTTTCCCTACCCGTCGCAGAGAATGCCGGTCCTGGCGCGGAACGTGGTGGCCACCTCGCAGCCCCTCGCGGCCCAGGCCGGTCTCCGCATGCTCCTCAAGGGCGGCAACGCCGTGGACGCCGCCCTCGCCGCCGCCATAACCCTCACGGTCGTGGAGCCCACGAGTAACGGGCTCGGGAGCGACGCCTTTGCCCTTGTCTGGGACGGGCAGCGACTCCACGGCCTCAACGGATCGGGGCGCTCCCCGAGGGCGTGGAGGCGGGAGCGCTTCGCCGGACTCACGGAAATGCCGATGTACGGCTGGGACGCGGTGACGGTGCCGGGTGCGGTGGATACCTGGGTGAAGCTCTCGGAGCGATTCGGGAGACTCCCTTTTGCCGAGCTCTTTCCGCCCGCCCTGGACTACGCCGACAGGGGCTTCCCTGTCTCCCCCAGGATCGCCGCCCAGTGGGCGGAGGCGGAGTCCCTATACCGGGACTTTTCGGAGTTCGGGAAAACCTTCCTCCCCGACGGCCAGGCGCCGCGAGCCGGCGACATCTTCCGCTCTCCTGACCAGGCGCGGACCCTCCAGGCGATTGCCGAGAGTCGCGGCGAGTCCTTGTACCGCGGCGGTCTTGCAGATCGGGTCGTCGCTTGCGCCCGTGCCGCGGGCGGCGCCATGGCCCTGGAAGACCTGGGGCTCCATGAGGCCGAATGGGTGGAGCCGATCGCCGTCGCGTACCGCGGCCTCAGTCTCCACGAGATTCCCCCCAACGGCCAGGGGCTCGCCGCCTTGATCGGCCTCGGGATCCTCCGCCATCACGAAGTTGCGCGCTACCCCGTGGACTCCGCCGACAGCATCCACCTCCAGATCGAGGCGATGAAGATCGCCTTCGCCGAGGCCCACCGACACATCGCCGATCCTCCGGCTATGATGGCGAGAGTAACAGATCTGCTGGAGCCGGGATTTTTGCATGAACGAAGCAAGGAAGTCCGCATGGACCGGGCCGCCCATCCCGGCTCGAAGATCCGGACCGGCGGTGGCACCGTCTACGTTGCCGCTGCCGATGAGGGCGGCATGATGGTCTCCTTCATTCAATCCAACTACTGCGGCTTCGGCTCCGGTATTGTCATCCCGGAAACAGGGATTAGCCTGCAGAACCGGGCCTACGGGTTCGTCCTCGAGGAGGGACACCCCAACTGCGTGGCGGGAGGAAAGCGCCCCTTCCACACCATCATACCGGGTTTCGTGACCTGCGAAGATGGACCGCTTATGAGCCTCGGGGTCATGGGGAGACACATGCAGCCCCAGGGGCACGTGCAGATACTGGTCCGACTCTTCGACTATGGTCAGAACCCCCAGGCTGCCTGCGATGCGCCGCGCTGGCACGTGACCGCCGATTTCGCCGTCGCCCTCGAGCCGGGATTCCCGTTGGAAGTCAAAGAGGAGCTGAGAAGAAGGGGCCACCGGTGCGTGGAGAGCGCGCCTAGCTCCCTCTTTGGCGGGGCCCAGATCGTCTACCGGCTGGAGAGCGGCTCCTACTGTTCCGCCTCGGACCCCAGGAAGGACGGCCAGGCGGTCGGGTTCTAGCAGGAGGACAAGCATGCTTCTTTCCCTGCATCGAGGTATCATCTACGGCCCGGTGAACTCCCGCCGGCTGGGCCGCTCCCTGGGGATTAACCTGATGCCCGGGGACTACAAGCTCTGTTCCTTCAACTGTGTTTACTGCCATTACGGCTGGACGAAGAAACACACCCTGGACTTCGCAGAGTCTCTTCAAGACTTACCCACCGTAGCGGAAGTCGCCCACGCCGTCGAAGGTGCCGCGGCATCGCCACTGCCTTTCGAGTACTTCACCTTCTCCGGAAACGGTGAGCCCACGCTCCATCCCCACTTCCCCCAGTTGGTCGACGAGGTGGTGCGCATTCGAGACCGGTACCGCCCGGCGGCCAAGATCGCCCTTCTCTCCAACTCCACCGGCCTGCTTCACGAAGAGGTCCGGGCATGTGTGTCGAAGATCGACCTCCCGGTGTTCAAGCTTGATGTGGGGACAGAGGAGCTTTTCCGCGCCATCAATCGGCCGGCCGAAGGCGTCAAGTTGGCGAAGATCGTTGACCGCCTCGCCGCCCTCGGCGATATCTGTATACAGTCGGTGCTCGTGGAGGGTGCGCCCTCAAACGTGGGAGATGAAGAGCTGGATGCCTACTTCCGGCACGTCCGTCGCATCAGGCCGAGGGAGGTCCACATCTACTCCATCGACCGGCCGGTGCCCGAGACGGAGATCGCCCTGGTCTCTCCGGAAAGGCTGGAGGAGATCGCCAGGCGGGGGGAGCGGGAGACCGGGGTGCCCGTACGAGCTTTCTCGTTGCGCCACCGCCGCAACCCGTAGGCCCAACCTCCTGGTTGTGATTGGTAGTAAGGAGTCACCCCGCGGTGGCAAATCCGTGGCACCAACCCCGGCCCCGGCGGGGCTGCGAAGTGAATGTGAACGAGGATGAAGATAGGGCCCGAGTCACCCAAGCCGCAGTGGACGCCAAAGATTCTTCTGAGGTATGTCCTCCTCCAACTCCCTTCTCAGGCTCTGGTCGTCCTCGGCCTTGTGGTGGTGCGACGCTGGGTTGACCTTCCGCCCTGGTTTTTCTGGAGCTGCATCGTCTGCTGGATCCTCAAGGACGTGATCCTCTTCCCCTTCGTCTGGCGCGCCTACGACTGGGATCGCGCCGGTAACGCCGACTCCATGGTCGGCCTCCGGGGGACGGCGGTGGAGCGGCTCGCACCGGCCGGCTACGTGCGCGTGCGGGGCGAGCTCTGGCGGGCGGAGACGCTGGCCGCTCGCCGCCCGATCAAGGTAGGAGAACCTGTGACGGTGCTAGGAAGCCGAGGGCTCACGCTTCTGGTCGAGACGGAAAGAGGCGAGGCCGGTCACGAATATAAGAAAATCGAAGGCGGAGGTAACGAGGGGTAAGCATGACCCCCAGGCGTCCCAACACTCCAGCGCTCCAAAGTTCTGACGCTGGAAGCTCTCTCTCATCATGAACGGGAAGACCCACAAGACCGCCGTCGTCCTCATCCCGCCCGCGGAGGCATGGCCTCCCATTCAGGCCATCCGCCGGGTGCACGATCGCCAGTATCGCCGCTGGATGCCACACATCACCCTGATCTACCCCTTCCGGCCGATCGCGGAGTTTCCGGCCCTTTGCGAGGCGTTTGCCGCTGTTTGCCATCGCCTTGTGCCGTTTGAGATCACCCTGGCCCAAGTCGGGTTCTTCGAGCACTCACGGCGGTCATGCACCATCTGGCTCGCGCCCGATCCTCCCGAGCCCGTGATCCGGCTGCAGATGGAACTGGGGCGCCTGGTGCCCGACTGCGGCGACGTCAGGGATTATCCCGGGGGCTTCGCCCCTCACCTGAGCGTCGGCCAGGCACCGGGGAGAAAGGCGGCGCTGGAGCGGGTTGAGAAGTGGCAGGCTGCCTGGACGGCGTTGCAGTTCCGAGTGGGCGAAGTCTCCTTCCTTGGCAGAACTGATCCCCCCGACGATGTCTTCCGGGTGCAAGCCGTGCTATCTTTAGGGCGGTGAAGGGAGGGGAGCCTCCCATGGTAATTCCTCTGAGGTATAAGGATCCGTCTGGAGGTGAACGGTCATGAACGCAGGAAAAGGGATCACAACGATCACTCCGGAGCGGCTTCGACTCTGGATGGCGGAAGGCAGAGATTTCATGCTCCTCGACACCCTGCCAGAGGATGTCTACCGCAAGCGGCATCTCCCCGGCGCGAGGAACGCCTGCGTTTACGAGGTCGTGTTTCCGCAGCGCGTGGAGGCCATTGTTTCGGAGCGGAGCCGCGAGATCGTGGTCTGCGGTTCGAGCATCGTCTCCATGGATGCCGTGGCCGCGGCGGAGAAGCTCGTGCGACTCGGTTATAAGAGCTTGTATGTCCTTAGCGGCGGACTGGCGGCCTGGCGGGAGGCGGGATTTCCTCTCGAGGGAGATGAGATCGGCGGCACGGTGGACCCCGGCACTCGCCTCATACTGGCAGACGGGGTCTACTCGGTGGACACGGGGCAGAGCGTGGTGGAGTGGACCGGGCGGAACGCCAACGGCAGGCATTTCGGCACCATCAAGCTCGCAGGTGGTGAGATCACCGTGCGAGGCCGGGAAGTCAGCGGCGACTTCACCATCGACATGCGCACCATCAAGAACGTGGATCTCGAGAGCAATGAGTGGCAGCCGGTCCTGATCGCCCATCTCGAATCAGATGACTTCTTTTTCGTCAAGCTCTTCCCCAGAGCGAGGTTCACCATGACCTCTGCGGAACTGCCGGATGACCCGACCTTGAGCTCTCCGAATCTGGAGGTGGAGGGCGCCCTGGAGCTCCGTGGGGTACGAAACAGCCTCAGCTTTCCGGTAACGGTGAGCACCCTGGCGGACGGGAGGATTGTCGCCGAGGCCCACTTTGACCTGGACCGGACCCGTTGGAACGTGATCTACGGCTCCAGCCGGTTTTTCGAGCACCTGGGTATGCATCTGGTCTTCGACCCCATCACCATCCAGCTCCGCATCGTGACGTGTTAGGCCGTATAGGACTTCGGCCGAACACCCTGAGGATGGCCATGCACTTCGCCAAATACCACGCCCTGGGAAACGACTATATCGTCATCAACCCCGCCGACGTCGCCGGCACCCCGATCATCCCGCAGATTCGCCTGATCTGCCACCGGAATTACGGCATCGGCTCCGACGGCATTCTCCTCGGTCCCCTGGAGGCCAAAGAGGCCGACTTCGGCCTCCGGATCTTCAATCCCGACGGGAGCGAGGCCGAAAAGAGTGGAAACGGTCTCCGCATCTTTTCCCGGTATCTCTGGGACAAGGGACTGGTCGGGGACAAACCCTTCACCGTCCTGACCGCAGGAGGCAAGGTCACCTGTCAGGTGCACCGGGGCGGTGGGAGCGTCACCGTGGAGATGGGCGCGGTGAGCTTCGACAGCACCAGAATTCCCGTCCTGGGGTCGCCGCGGGAGGTGGTCAACGAGACCATCGTGGTGGGGGGGAAAGCGTTCACCTTCTGTGCGGCCACCGTGGGCAATCCCCACTGCGTCATTCTTCGCGATGCGGTGTCGCGCGACGAGGCTACGCGCTACGGGCCTCTCATCGAGACCGATCCGCGCTTTCCCAGCAGAACCAATGTCCAATTCATGAAAATCCTCGATCGCAAGAACATCCAGATCGAGATCTGGGAGCGCGGCGCCGGCTACACCCTCGCCTCGGGGAGCAGCAGCAGTGCCGCCGCAGCCGTCGCCCGCAAGCTGGGCCACTGCGACTCGGAGATTACCGTCCACATGCCCGGAGGCACCATCGAGATCACCGTCTCGGACCGCTTCTTCATTGTCATGACCGGACCGGTCCTGAAGATCGCCGAGGGCACCATCGCCGAGGAAAGCTTCCGCCAGACGGTTTAGCTGTTCCTGGAAAACGCAGCGCCGGGATCGCGATCGGGGGACGATCCGAGCCCTGCCCCAGGAATCGAAGGCGGGATGCTCCCCAAGCACGAGAAGACGGGAGCGTCGAGAAACGCTACTCGACACGGAGGAGTTCTTGCCTTCCACCCGAACGTGATCTAGGCCTAAAAACAGCCTAACATCTTTGCTTTCCTACACACTTGGCATTCATGGTCTCCCGCTCTCCACTCCGGCCAGGAAGCACCTATCCGACCCGTGTTGCCTTGTCAGGAATCATGAGATAAGGTGATTCAATTACCTAAAACCCGCATTATGCACGAGGCGGCGTTGCGAGATCGTGGAGATGGTCGTGCCACCGGGCAACCGCAGGGGCTCGGACCTGAGGCGTACTTGTCAGTACGTCGCAAGGTGAGCTTGTCCTGAGCCTGTCGAAGGGAGACTCGAGGACGCCCGGAAGGACGGCCATATCCGCGGTCGCAGCAGGTGGCTCGTGCATCATGCGGGTTAAATAAGGCGACACCAATGAGAGACGAGAAGAAGACAAAAAGGCAGCTCATCGATGAATTGAGAGAACTGCGCGACGTGGTGTTGAGGCTGGAAGTACTGGAAACTGCGTGTAAGCGTACGGAGGAAGCGCTGCGGCTAGAGAATGATCTGGTGGAGATGTATCTTGATATTGCTGGCGTGATATTTGTAGTTCTTGAAGCAGATCAGAGAGTTTTTCGCGTCAATAAGAAAGGATGCGAGATTTTAGGTCACACAAAAGAGGAAATTATCGGCAAGAACTGGTTTGATGCGTTTCTGCCAGCATGGGACAGAGATAGAGTTAAGGCAGGTTTTGTCAAGCTGATCGCTGGAGAGACCGAGCCGATAGAATATTTTGAGAATCCGGTTTTGAGTAGAAATGGCGAAGAGAGAATTATAGCATGGCACAACACTGTATTAAGGAACGAAGAAGGCCACATCATTGCTACATTGAGTTCCGGGGAAGATATCACGGAACGGAAGCGGGCGGTCGAGGCGCTGCAGGCAGCTCACGAGGAGTTAGAAAGTCGTGTTAGGGAGCGCACTGTTGAACTGGTTAAAGCAAACGAGCAATTGAAGCAGGAAATACGAGAGCGGAAGCGGATAGAGGAGGCGCTGCGAGATTCAGAGCGGCGTCTTGCCGACATTATCAGCTTCCTGCCCAATGCAACCTTCGCCATCGACCGTGAAGGCAGAGTCATAGCCTGGAATCGGGCCATGGAGGAAATGACTGGACTCAAGGCCACGGAGATACTGGGCAAGGGAGACCATGAATACGCAGTTCCATTTTTTGGGGAAAGGCGAGCCATGCTGGTCGACCTCCTGCTTGAGGCCGGCCAGACGCGCGAGAACCAGTACACTCTCTTTGAAAGGCAGGACGATACCGTTGTTGCCGAAAGCTATCTGCCATCTTTCAGAGGTGGCACATATTTCTGGGGCAAGGCCGGCCCTCTGTATGATGCCCAGGGGAATGTTGTTGGCGCGATTGAGTCGATTCGAGACGTCACCAAGCTAAAGCAGGCGGAGCACGCACTGCGGGAGAGCGAAAAAAGGTACCGAGACATCTTTGAGCATGCGGTTGAGGGTATCTTCCAAGCCACAGCGGATGGCCGCTACCTGAGCGTGAATCCGGCCTTTGCGAGGATGTGTGGATTTAGCTCACCTGAAGAGATGATCAGAGAGGTGACTGACATAGCACACCAACTCTACGTGGACCCTGAAGATCGGACGAAAATCAAAGCGCTTTATGAAGACCCTGGTTTTGTTAGGGGATTTGAAACGCAATTCCACCGGAAGGACGGTAGTATAATATGGGTCTCGATTACAGCGCGCGCTGTTCGGGATGACAGCGGGAAGCTCTTGCGCTATGAGGGTACTATTGAGGACATCACCGAGCGCAAGCAGGCGGAAAAACTCCTTGTGCAAACGGAAAAGCTCAACACCCTAGGCGCGATCGCTGCCGAGGTTGCCCACGAGATTAGAAATCCACTCGTCGCCATAGGCGGCTTTGCCCGCCGTCTTCGAGAAAACTTCCCCGAGGCACGCGAATGTGACATCATTCTGCGTGAATCCCGAAGATTGGAGACGGTATTAACCAGAATAAGGAATTACCTCAAACCGGTAGAAATCCGCTCTCAGGAGTGCTCCGTAAACACCCTCATCACCGACTGCTTAGCCCTGCTGGCTCCCGAGACCGAGCAAAGACGAGTCATGTGTCGTCTGGATGTGGAGCCGAGACTGCCGATCGTGTTCGCAGACCCGGACATACTGGCTGAAATTTTCATCAATCTGATTCTTAATGCTGTTGAGGCAATGGACAAAGGGGGGACCCTGATCATCAAGGCCTTCGAGACTGATAGAGATTTACACGTCCAGTTCAAGAACCAAGCTGAAGGACATAAGATCAAGCCCCCGGAACTCCTGTTCCGGCCCTTCGCGGCAGGCGGCGACAGTATTGGACTCCCACTTTGCTACCGGCTGCTATTGAACATGGGAGGACTTCTCTCCTTTACACAGGAGAGAGACTACATGGTCTTTACGGTTACATTGCCGAAAACGATTCGACAGGGTGCAGCGATAGATGATTTCGAGACAGGATAGAACTCGCTCTTCTGGTCATGAGGATGAACGCCCTCGTTACACATAAAAATTTTTCATGTCATGCTCCCTTTATTGATTTGGCGCCGGCTCCACCCCGCAAGAACTCTAAAAAAATCAGTAAACGTCAGCCGATGAAAGTAATCTACAAAATTACATACCCGAACGGGAAGATCTATGTCGGCAAAGCCCTGACCGCCAGTATCAACTACATTGGGAGCGCCGACAGCAAGTTCAGCAAACAAGACTTTAGCAGAGAGCAACGACGCGACTTCACCATCACGAAAGAGATTCTTTGCGAATCTGAGGAGGCATCAGAGGGGGCCACCCCCAAGATGGCGGGGCCCACGTTGTTGCTTTGACCGGTCCCAAAATCTTGCGGCACTGTCGATTCACGAAACCGGAGCCGGTGATGATAGGTGAAGGTTCGTACTGACCGGTTTCAGATAACTCATACAACTGATGCAATCTCGTTCCCTCTCTGGGCCTTCCCGCTCCCAAGGATGCTGACCTATGAGTTCGAGGCGGTCTCCCTGTGCTAAAGGGAGCGGGTGGTAATTTCTTTCTCAATTGTAGTACTCACACTTCCCCGATCCCTATTGATTGTTCCAGAACGATATCCACATAACTGTATAAAATTCAAGAAGTTCCCTACTTCTGCGCTTTCTGGCATGCTTCTTGTTGAACGAGAGTCGCCAGAGCTCTTGTTAGCGCTAAGTGTGTGGAAGGTCGACACAGCTGAAAAACTAACACTATTGAG
>Ga0335070_10008107_pt1 | contig 12319 bp, 9 predicted proteins | sample Lox_Sample_13_FD_206722 | JGI IMG/M metagenome (GOLD analysis project Ga0335070, IMG submission 206722) | Soil microbial communities from Loxahatchee National Wildlife Refuge, Florida, United States - Lox_Sample_1.3 | ecosystem: Environmental > Terrestrial > Soil > Wetlands | place: USA: Florida...
CGCAGAAGAACGAGTTCGCGCTGTTCGGGACGAACGACTCGGTGCTGGGCCCGTGGGGCACGTTCGCGAAGACGCAGCTGCACGCGAAGACGGCGGCGGTGATCTATCCGCAGGTCCCGGGGATCGACGTCGGCGCCAAGGTGGAGAAGACGAGCCTCGAGGACGCCGGGATCACGACGAAGCTCGTCGGCTTCGACCCGGCCGCCACCGATCTGACCGGGCCGCTCACCGCGGCCGGGGCCCAGACGGCGGACATCGTCGTCCCGCAGAGCAACGCGGCCGGTTGTGTCAACGTCGCGAAGACGCTGCAGCAGCTCGGTGTGGCGGGCTCGAAGATCGTCTCGAACCCGCTCTGCCTCAGCGGCGACGTCGCGGCGGGCCTCGGCGGCGACCTGGCGCCGTGGGTCTACGGCATCGCCTCCACGCTTGCCGGCGACAAGACCGACCCGGCGGCGGTGCCCTACAACAAGGCCATGGCACAGCTCAAGGCGACGAAGCTGGCGGGTGACGCCTGGGTCATCGTCTCCTGGGGTCAGATCCTCACGACCGTGAAGTTGATGAACAAGCTCGGCCTCGCGAACATCACGTCGGCGAAGCTGACCGCCGCCTTCCGCGGGTTCAAGGGGCCGCAGGCCCTCGGCGCGCCGAGCCTGAACTGCGGCAAGTACAAGACCGAGCCCGCAGCGTGCAACGACCAGACGCAGTTCTTCCAGTACGAAGGCAAAGGAGTGTTCAAGCGCCTCACGAGCTGGCTGAGGCCGCCGTCGAACTTCACGCCGGAGGGTTAGCGCCCTCCAACCCTCCCCTCCAGGGGCCGGGTCGCATGCTCCTCTCGCGGCCCGGCCCTCCCTTCGCAGCAACTATCAGCGCATGGACTGGACGCAAATCCTCCTCTTCGCGCTCCTCGGCCTCGGGTCGGGCTCGCTCATCGCCGGAATCTCCATCGGCATCGTCCTGACGTATCGCGGCTCCGGGATCATCAACCTCGCGACGGGAGCGGTCGCGATGCTGGGCGGCTACTCGTACTGGTCGTTCAGGACCGGCATCTACGGTGTCGAGCTTCCGACGGCGGCGGCGCTCGTCGTCACGCTCGTCGTCCTGCTCGTCGTCGGCTTGCTGATCGAGTTCATTGCCTTCAGGCCTCTCCGCACTGCCTCTCCGCTCGCCAAGCTCGCGGCCTCGCTCGGCGTACTGCTCGTCGCGCAGGCGTCGGTGTCGCTCGCTTTCGGGATCGACACGAAGCCGCAGCCCCCGGTGCTCCCGCGCGGCACGGCCACCGTGCTCGGCGCAACCGTTCCGGTCGATCGGCTCATCCTGCCGGGGATCGTCCTGCTCGCCGCGCTCGCGCTCTCCCTCCTCTACAGGCTCAGCCGCTTCGGGCTCGCCACGAGGGCGGCGTCGGAGAACGAGGTCGGCGCGATGCTCCTCGGGCTCTCGCCGAACCAGCTGGCGCTGGCGAACACGATGCTCGCCACCGTCGTCGCCGGAGGGCTCGGTGTCCTCGCCGCCTCGATCACCCAGCTCGACTCGACCTCGCTCCCGCTCCAGGTCGTGCCTGCACTCACTGCTGCGCTCTTCGCCCGGTTCACCTCGTTCTGGATCGCGACCGCGGTCGGCCTCGCGATCGGGATGCTCGAGAACATCCTCTACTACCTCCAGACCTTCAGCTGGTTCCCGACCGACAACGGCGTCGCGATGCCGGGAGTACAGCCTCTGCTCGTCTTCGTGCTGATGGTGGTGGCGATGTTCGTTCGCGGCACGAACCTGCCGACGCGTGGCGAGCTGGTCGAGCAGCGGCTGCCGCTCGCACCGCGCGCGAAGCAGCTCTGGAAGACGACGGTCGGCGCCGCGGCTGTGGCGGTCGTCGCGCTGATCGTCCTCCCGTACGACTTCCGGCAGGCGCTGATCACCTCGCTGCTGGCGACGATCATGTGTCTTTCGCTCGTCGTGATCACCGGCTTCGTCGGGCAGATCTCCGTCGTCCAGCTCGCACTCGCCGGCGTCTCGGGCTTCATCCTCTCCCACCTCGCCACGGATCACGGAGTGGGCTTCCCGTGGGGGATGCTGATCGGCGCGTGCGGCGCCACGGTCTGCGGTCTCGTCGTCGCCGTCTCGGCCCTGCGGGTCCGAGGCGTCAGCCTCGCAGTCGTCACCTTGGCGGCCGCGGTCGCGATCGAGCGGTTCGTCTTCCTGAGCACGACGTGGGGCGGCGGCAGCTCGAGCTCTCCCGTTCCGGAGCCGAAGCTCGGCATCGACCTCGGCCCGTATGGCCCGTTCAAGGGGCTGGACGGCAAGGTCCCGAGCCCGGTGTTCGGCTTCTTCGTCGTCGCGGTCACCCTCGCGCTCGGCCTGCTCGTGGCGAACCTGCGGCGGTCGAGCCTCGGACAGCGCATGCTCGCCGTCCGCTCGAACGAGCGCGCCGCGGCAGCGGCCGGCATCAACGTGCGGAACGTGAAGCTCGCCGCGTTCGGGATCAGCTCGTTCATCGCCGGAATCGGCGGTGCGCTCTACGGCTACAACTTCAGCTCGGTCACGGTGACCCGCTTCTCGGCGCTGACGGCGCTCAGCCTGATCGCCTTCGCCTACGTCGGGGGCATCACGATGGTCTCGGGCGCGATCTTCGCGGGCCTGATCTCGGTCGAGGCGCTGTTCCCGTACGCGCTCGAGAAGTGGTTCGGGATCTCGGGCAACTGGGCGCTCCTCTTCGGGGGCCTGGCGCTGATCGTGACCCTCTTCCAGAACCCGGACGGGGTGGCCGGCGCCGGCTACCGCCAACGGCAGCTGAAGAAGAAGCGGCGCGGCGGTGAGAGGCCTCGCCGCGGAATCCTGGCGCTCACGGGAAGGGAGCTCTGATGGACCGGATCCTCACCACCCACGTCGGCAGCCTCGCGCGCCCGCGAGAGCTCTTCGGCTTCCTCAGCGCGATCGGTCGCGGCGAGCCCTACGACGAGGCGGCGTACGAGCGGGCCCTCGCGGACGCGGTCTCCGGCGTCGTGCGCCGTCAGGTCGAGGCGGGCATCGACGTCATCGACGACGGGGAGATGGGGAAGCCGAACTGGATCACGTATCTGTACGAGCGCGTGAGCGGGCTCGAGCCGCGGATGGTCGAGGGCGGCGGCAGGCTCCCTCCGAGCCGGGACCGGCAGGCGTTCCCCGAGTTCTACGCGGAGCACGACGCCGGGCTGGCCCGCGACCTGATCGACCTCGTCGGAGCGGCCGACGACCGGATCGGTGACGAGGGCGAAGGCAAGCTCTGGTTCTGCACGGGGCCGATCGTGTACGACAGCACGGCACTCGAACGGGACATCGCACGGCTCGAGACGGCCGTGGCGGGGGTCGACGTCACGGATGTCTTCCTGCCCGTCGTCGCCCCGGCCAGCGTCTACTGGCTCCGCAACGAGTACTACCCGAGCGAGGAGGAGTTCGTCTACGCGGTCGCCGACGCGCTGCACGAGGAGTACAAGCGCATCGTCGACGCGGGCTTCCTGCTCCAGGTCGACGACGCCGTGCTGATGCACGAGTACGACTCGATCCTCTCCCTCGGAGGCTCCGTCGAGGACTACCGGCGCTGGGCGGAGCTCCGTGTGGAGGCTCTCAACCACGCGCTCGCGGGGCTTCCCGAGGAGCGCATCCGCTACCACGTCTGCTTCGGCAGCTGGCACGGGCCGCACGCCTACGACCCGCCGCTCGCGGACGTCGTCCACCTCATCCTCAAGGTGCGGGCCCGCTACTACCTGATGGAGCAGGCGAACCCGCGGCACGAGCACGAGTGGCGGCTGTGGGAGGACGTGAAGCTGCCGGAAGGGAAGGTGCTCGTCCCGGGCGTCGTCACGCACCACACGAACGTCGTCGAGCACCCGGACCTGGTCGCCCAGCGGCTCGTCCGGCTCGCAAGGCTCGTCGGCCCCGAGAACGTGATGGGCGGGACGGACTGCGGCTTCGCCCAGGGCGCGTTCCTGAGGCGCGTGCACCCGACGATCCAGTGGGCCAAGCTCGAGGCGCTCGCAACGGGCGCGCGGCGTGCGAGCGAACAGCTCTTCGGCGCCAGGGCGGTGGCGTGACAGGCGCCGGTTCGGCATGTCTTGACAGTGGGTGCCGGTCCGCCGTAGCGTTCGGCACTTCCTCGACCGCATTGCCCGTGAGCAGCTTGCGCGAGCAATCGGTCTCTGTCCGTCCTGCTGCGAATGACGCTGCTGATCGACACGGCGATGGTTCCGGCCCGGGAGCGGCTGGACTTCTGGCTGGAGTCGTCGTGCGAGGCATACCTCCCGGTGCAGATCCGCAGCGCGGCCAAGGAGGAGTTCGGGGCGCGGATGTGGGGTTACGACCTCGCGCCGCTCACGTTCTTCCGGATCTCGGCCGTGCCGAACACGATGATCCGGACCTCGCGGGCGATCGCCGCCTGCGACCCCGAGTACCTGCATCTGTCGGTCGTCCTCCGCGGCCGGCTCAACGCCGCTCAGGAGGGCCGGACCGGCGTCGCCCGGGCAGGGGACCTGATCAGCTACGAGACGTCTCATCCGGTGGTCTTCCGTGCGGACCAGCCGTTCGAGTCGCTGGTGATCAGGGTGCCGAGGCACGTGCTCGGCCGGGATGCCGCGCACATCAGCAGCCGCACCGCGCTGAGCATCTCCGGCAGCGAAGGGCTTCCGCGAGCTGCGGTGGCGTTCTTCCGCGGGCTCGCCGGCGGCCTGCAGGACGGGACCGTGACGTGCGATGACGCCCCCAATGCCGTCAACTGCGTGCTCGACCTCATTCGGGGCCTCTACGCCGACCCCGGCGACATGCGCGAGCCGACTCGGCCGCGGTCACGTGCAGAGGTCTTGCTCAACCTCCAGTCGTTCATCGAGGCGAACCTCGGCGATCCGCAGCTCGGCCCCAAGGAGATCGCTCGAGCGAGCTTCATCTCGACGCGGTATCTCCACAAGCTGTTCGAGTCCGAGGGAACGAGCGTGTGCCAGTGGATTCGAGCCTCCCGGCTCGAGCGCTGTCGCCGCGATCTCCTCGATCCGGCGCTCGCCCATCACACGATCCTGTCGATCGCCACTCGCTGGGGCCTGCCGGGTCCGCAGCATTTCAGCCGTCTGTTCCGGGCGGCGTACGGCCGCTCCCCGAGCGAGCTCCGGCGCGAGACCCGGGCATCGGGCACAGCAGCGCGTTCCTGACACCGTGACCGGTACGGGCCGGGTGCGATGACCCCGGTCCTGAATGCTGCGGGGATCTCGGTCGACTTCGGCGGCGTCCATGCCGTCGTCGACGTCGACCTCCAGGTGGGCGAAGGGCAGCTCGTCGGCCTGATCGGGCCGAACGGCGCCGGCAAGACGACGTTCATCGACGCGATCACCGGGTTCGTCCCGTCGCGAGGCCGCGTGGAGGTCGACGGCGAGGACGTGACCTCGCTGCGTCCGCATGCCAGGTCGCGGCGCGGGCTCGTCCGGACGTGGCAGTCGATCGAGCTGTTCGACGACCTCACGGTCCGGGAGAACCTGCTCGTAGCCGGCCACCGGCCGTCCGTCTGGCGAACGATGAGGGAGACGGTCTCCACTCCGGACCCCGATCCGGCGGAGATCTGGCCTGCGCTCGAGCTGCTCGGCCTCGAGTCGATCGCGGACGAGCTCCCGACCGACCTCTCGCAGGGGCAGCGCAAGCTCGTCGGGATCGCGAGGGCGCTCGTGGCGAAGCCGCGGGTCGTCTGCCTCGACGAGCCCGCCGCCGGCCTCGACACGCACGAGAGCGAGGAGCTCGGCCGGCGGCTGCGCCGGCTGGTCGACGGCGGTCAGGCGATGCTGCTCGTCGATCACGACATGGGTCTCGTGCTCGGAATCTGCGACGAGATCGTCGTGCTCGAGTTCGGCAAGGTCGTCGCCCGTGGGGCGCCCGACGTCGTTCGTCGCGACGAGCGGGTCATCGCCGCCTACCTCGGCAGCGCAGCCGCCGAGCTTGCGCCGGGGGTCCTCGACTCGGCTGCGGGCGAGCGGGCGGAGGCCGTCAGCGAGGGCGACCGTGCCTGACGCGATCCTCTCGCTCGAGGCCCTGACCGCCGGCTACGACGAGGCCGCCGTGATCCGCGGCCTCGACCTCACGGTGGGCGGCGGCGAGGTGGTCGCCCTGCTCGGGCCGAACGGCGCCGGCAAGACGACGACCCTGCGCGCCGTCTCGGGGCTCGTGAAGCCGATGGCCGGGCGCGTGGTCTTCGCGGGCGCCGACCTCGTCCGCACGTCGCCGAGCGCTCGTGCCCGCCTCGGGATTGCCCACGTCCCGGAGGGTCGAGGCCTCTTCTTCGGTCTCACCGTCGCGGAGCACTTCCGGCTCGGCCATCGCGGCGAGCAGCTCGACGAAGCTCTCGCATACGATTACTTCCCGAAGCTCGAGGAGATTCAGGGAAGGCGGGCCGGTCTCCTCTCGGGAGGCGAGCAGCAGATGCTCGCGGTCGCGCGTGCGCTCGCGCGCCGGCCGAGGCTGTTGCTGCTCGACGAGCTCACCCTCGGGCTCGCGCCGCTGATCGTCGAGTGGCTCCTGCCGGTCGTGCGTCAGTTCGCGCAGGAGCACGGCTGCGCCGTGCTTCTCGTCGAGCAGCACGTGCACCTCGCGCTCGCGGTCGCGGACCGCGGCTACGTGCTCTCGCACGGCGAGATCGCGGCGCACGACACCGCCGTCCGTCTCCGGGCGGACCGGCAGCTGCTGATCGCGAGCTACCTCGGCGAGCGTGCGCAGACGGCCATTTCGACGAAGACGACGAATCGACGACCAGACACCGACCAAGGCGCAACAGGACAGGGAAAGGGAGGACGATCGTGAGCCATCGCAGCCTGGAAGACCTGCTCGAAGCAGTCGGAAACCCGGTCGAGATGCTGCGCAACTCGCAGGCCGGCCCGAACGTCTACCCGGGAGTGCCCGCCGAGTTCACCAACTGGCGGGACGAGCAGGAGGCATGGCAGAGGTCCTGCGTTCTCTTCAATCAGTCGTACCACATGGCCGATCTGTCGGTGGAGGGCCCGGACGCGTTGAAGCTGCTCTCCCAGCTCGGCGTCAACAGCTTCGAAGGCTTCGTCGTCGACAAGGCGAAGCACTTCGTGCCGTGTACCCCCGACGGCTACGTGATCGGCGACGTGATCCTGTTCGCGCTCGCCGAGAACCAGTTCAACCTCGTCGGGCGTGCGCCCGCGCTGAACTGGGTCACCTACCACGCCGAGACCGGCGACTACGACGTGAGGGTCGAGCTCGATCAGAGGACGGCGATGCGCAGCGACGGGCGCCGTCGGTCCTATCGCTTCCAGGTGCAGGGGCCGAACGCGATGCAGCTGATCGGGAAGGCGCTCGGTCGCGTGCCGCCGGAGCTCAAGTTCTTCAACATGACGACGGTGACGATCGCCGGGAAGCCGGTGCGCGCGCTGCGTCACGGAATGGCCGGCCAGCCCGGCTGGGAGCTGTTCGGCCCCTGGGACGAGGGCGAAGCCGTCCGCGACGCCCTCGTGAGCGCCGGTGAGGAGTTCGGGCTCAGGCAGGTCGGCGGGCGGGCGTACTCGTCCAACACGCTCGAGTCGGGGTGGATCCCGTCGCCGCTCCCCGCCGTCTACTCCGGGGAGAGCCTGAAGGCGTATCGCGAGTGGCTGCCCGCGACGGGGTACGAGGGTTCCGCGTCGATCGGCGGCAGCTTCGCGTCGGACGACATCGAGGACTACTACTTCACGCCGTGGGACCTCGGGTACGGCAGCTACGTGAAGTTCGACCACGACTTCATCGGACGCGGCGCGCTCGAGCGCATGGCAGAAGGCGAGCATCGGCGCAAGGTCACGCTCGCCTTGGACGATGACGACGTCACTCGCACGATCGGGACGATGTTCCGCAAGACCGACCGGGCGAAGTTCATCGACTGGCCGTCAGCGGTCTACTGCATGCATCCGTTCGACCGGGTCGCCGCCGACGGCGAGACCGTCGGCGTGTCGACGTGGATCGGCTACAGCGCCAACGAGGGCAAGATGCTCACACTGGCGGTTCTGGACCCCGAGTACGCAGAGCCGGGAACGGAGGTGACCTTCGTCTGGGGCGAGGAGGGCGGCGGCTCGGCCAAGCCGACCGTCGAGCCCCACGAGCAGACGGAGATCCGAGCGGTCGTCAGCCCCGTCCCCTACGTCGAGACGGTCCGGACGTCGTACGCCCCCGGAGGCTGGCGCGCAGCGCGTTAGGCGGCTACGCGGCCGCGCCCGCCGTCGCCAGCGGCGTCTTGCCAAGGATCATGTCCGACGCCTTCTCGGCGATCATCATCGTCGGCGCGTGCGTGTTCGAGCGAGTGATCGTCGGCATCACCGACGCGTCCACCACGCGCAGGCCCTCGATCCCGTAGACGCGCAGCTCCGGGTCGACGACCTCGCCGATCGCGCAGGTCGACGTCGGGTGGTAGACCGGCTGGCAGTTCCTGCGGCCCCAGGCGAGGATGTCCTCCTCGGAATCCGAGGCGGGGACGCTGAACGGCTCCTTCTGGACGGCCTGCAGCACCGGCTGCGCCGCGACCTCGAGCGCGATCCGGGTGCCGGCGACGAACGCCGCGCGGTCCTCCCCGGTCGTGAGGAAGTTGCAGAGCACGCGCGGCTTCGAGTCCGCCATCGGCGTGCGCAGCATCACCTTGCCGCGCGCGAACGGCTTCACGAGCACCGGCCCGAAGACGTAGCCATGGTCGTGCGGCGCGGTCAGGCCCTCGTCGTAGAAGAGCGAGGGCGAGAAGTGGAACTCGACGTCCGGCGCGGGCAGGTCGGGCCGGCTGCGGAAGAAGCCGCCGGCCTCGGGCAAGTTCGAGCTGAGTGGCCCGCGGCCCTCCTCGTGCAGGAGCGCGAAGTTCTCCGGCGTGAAGATCCCGAAGAGCGCCGGCATCGTACTGATGTAGTTGAGGTTCGCCATCGCGTGGTCCTGGAGGTTCCGGCCGACGGGCAGCTCCTCGCGGACCTCGATCCCGAACGGCTCCAGCTCCTCGCGGAGGCCGATGCCGGAGAGCATCAGCAGCACTGGCGACTGGTAGGCGCCGGCGGAGAGGATCACCTCGCGCTCGGCGCGGACCGTCTCGCGCGCGCCGTTGTGCACGAGCTCGACACCGACGGCGCGCTTTCCCTCGAAGACGATCCGCTCGACGTAGACGGAGTCGCGGACCTGCAGGTTCGGCCGGTTGATGACCGGGTGGAGGTACGCGTCGGCGGTGCTGCAGCGCAGACCGCCGCGCTGCGTGACCTGGAAGCGGCCGACGCCGTCCTGGCGCTCGCCGTTCAGGTCCGGGTTCGCGGGGTGGCCGGCCTGGACCGCCGCCTCGAGCATGAGGTCGACGAGCGGATGCATCGAGCGGCTCTCGGACACGGTCTGCGGGCCGCCGACGCCGTGGTACTCGTTCTCTCCCCGCTCGTTGTCCTCGCCCCGCTTGTAGTACGGAAGCACCTCGTCGTAGCTCCAGCCGTCCGCGCCTCCGGCGGCCCAGTCGTCGTAGTCGAGGCGGTTGCCGCGGAGGTAGATCATCGCGTTGATCGAGCTGCAGCCGCCGATCATGCGGCCGCGCGGCAGATAGAGCCGGCGCCCGTCGAGGCCGGGCTCCTGCTCGCCGGTGAGATCCCAGTCGAGGCTCGACTTGAACATGATCGGGAACATGGCCGGAACGTGGATCTCCGGCGCGGTGTCCGGGCCGCCGGCCTCGAGCAGGAGGACGCTGGCGTCCGGGTCCTCGCTCAGGCGCGCGGCGAGCACGCAGCCGGCCGACCCTGCTCCCACGATCACGTAGTCAGGCATTCGCCACCTCTCGGTCGAGTTCGTTCCGGAGAGCCTAGACCGGCGCGAGCCGGGCTGCCAGGGCGGCTCGCCCGGCGGGCGGCGAGCGGTTAGGTTCTTCGCCGTGGACGCCGCGAACGACCTCGTCGCTCTCTACTGGACGATCTCCGGGCCGGTCGAGGTGCACGTCGGGCGGGAGTGGAGCCTCTTCGACCTGCGCGACCGCTGCGCGCACGCCGCGCGGGTCGGCTTCAACGGAATCGGGATCTGGCACGCCGACCTCGAGCACGTGCTCGAGACGAGAACGCTCGCCGAGATCGCCGCGCTCTTCGACGAGTTCGGGTTGCGTTACCTCGAGCTCGAGTTCCTGCAGGACTGGTTCCTCGACCTCTCCGACGAGCGCCGGCGGGAGGGGGACAGGATCCGGGAGCTGCTCTGGGAGGCGGCTCCGGTCCTGCCGACGCACCACGTCAAGGTCGGGAACATCCCCGGCACGCCGTGCGACTTCGACACGCTCACGGAGCGCTACGCCGAGCTATGTGCGAGCGCAGCCGAACGCCACGGCGCGCGGGTCGTCTACGAGCTCATCCCGTCCGATCCGAACGTCCCCGACCTCGAGACCGCGCTGGCGCTCGTCGAGGGCGCTGACGCCCCGAACGGCGGCCTCGCGCTGGACACGTGGCACCTGTCGAAGCTCGGCATCGCGCCGGACGTCGTCCGCCGCCTTCCGCCGGAGCGACTGGGCTGGGTCGAGTTGAGCGACGGCCGCTGGGAGAACATGCCCGACTTCGTCGACGAGGTGGTCAACCACCGCGAGCTCCCCGGCGAAGGCGAGTTCCCGATCCGTGAGTACGTCGCGGCGCTGCGCGATGCCGGGTACGAAGGACCGTGGGGCGTCGAGGTGCTGTCCGAGAAGCTGCGCCGCCTGCCGATCGGGGAGATCTTCGACCGGGCCTACGCGACGAGCAGCGAACAGCTCCGCTGAAGCCGAACCGGCCGGGCTACGACGGCGGGACGTCGAACTGCACTTCGATCGCCGCCGAGCTTGCGCACGTGGGGTCGAGCCCTGCTGCGCTGCCCTCCGCGACGAACCGGGCGATCAGGTTCTCGGCGCACGGAAGCGAGAGATGCCCGTGACCGGAAGCCCGGAAGACGACGACACGGCTGTTCGGGAGCTCGCGCTGTGGGTGCGTGACGTTCGCCGGTGGGTCGGCGGGGTCCTCGTCGCCTTGGAGGAAGAGGACGGGAACCTGCGAGTGGACGCGCCGGCCGATCGCTGCCGGCGCGTAGCCGCGCGGGAAGCCCTTGCACACGGCTCCCATGATCGCCGCGCCGTGAAGCTGCATCCGCTCCAGGAACGTCCCGGCGGCGAGACGTGCCACTTGAGCCGGTCGCCACGACGCCCACGGCTCGCTGCACTGGATCAGGAGCTGGTAGGCGAGGTAGGGCTGCTGCCCTGAGGGCAGGAGGGGCGCGACGATCGCCGCGGCGCGGGCGAGGTGCCCGGTCGAGACAAGCTCGACGACCCGCGGAAGCTCAGGCTTGTCGAAGGCGAGCAGCGACTCGACCACGGAGGCCAACGCGACCTCGTCGAGCTTCGCCGTCGTGCCCGGAATCGGGATCGGCGCCCGAGCGACGCGTGCGGTCAGTCGCCCATAGTCTGCGCGGAGGTGCGGATAGGCGGAGCTGCAAGAGGCGTCCACTGCGCAGCGCTTGAACAGCAGGTCGAGTGCGCGCTGCGCGTTCGGCGCCTCCTGTTCGAAGATGCGGACGTCGAGGAGCGATCCGCTGTCGAGGACGACGGAGCGCACGTGCGCCCCGTGTCGCTGCAGATAGATCAGCGCAGTCGTCACGCCGTACGAGACGCCGTAGATGTCGATGTGGTCGTAGCCGAGCGCCGCGCGCACCCGGTCGTAGTCGTCGACCGCGACCGCGCTCGTGTAGTAGCGCAGGTTCGGACCGATTCGCGCTGCGCACCGGCGGGACGCGACCGTCACGGCAGCGAGGCTCGCGGAGCCGGACGGCGGGGTGCAGGTCAGTCGGTTGGAGAGGCCCGTGCCCCGCTGGTCGATGAAGACGACGTCGTGGTCGAGGTTGACGTCGACGAGCAGCGGCGCCAGCTGGGCGTCGTCCTCGACTCCCGCGCTTCCCCACCCCGAGAAGTAGAAGAGCGGGTCGGGCTTCGCGGTCGGCCCGGTGGCGCGGACGACGGCGACGTGGATCGGGATGTGATGCCCGTTCGGGTCGCCCGGGTTCTCGGGAACGCTCAGGTTCCCGCACTCGGCGGCGATGGCCTTCGAGCCACCGATCGTGCACGCATGCAGCTGCAGGGCGCCCGTTCGTCCTCCGCCGCACCCGGCGGCGAGCAAAGCTGCTGCGCACGCTGCGACCGCAGTGCGCATGGAACTCTCCTAACGACGCGCGCGCCCCACACCATCGGTAGAAGCTACGACGAAGGCTCCTAGTGGAGGCGGCGGGAATCGAACCCGCGTCCGCAGGGTCGGAGGACGACTCAGAATGGGAATCAGACTTAGCCGGCCCTGACGCGGGGCGAAACGCGTCAGACAGCGGTCAC
>Ga0335070_10008108_pt1 | contig 12319 bp, 7 predicted proteins | sample Lox_Sample_13_FD_206722 | JGI IMG/M metagenome (GOLD analysis project Ga0335070, IMG submission 206722) | Soil microbial communities from Loxahatchee National Wildlife Refuge, Florida, United States - Lox_Sample_1.3 | ecosystem: Environmental > Terrestrial > Soil > Wetlands | place: USA: Florida...
TGCGTCGAGACTCGCGTCGCTACAGACCAGCAGGAAGCTACAGTGCGGGGGCGCCTGCTTCTGGTACTCCCGCAGCAGTGCCGGGGTGGCCGCATCCGCCGCATCTGCCAGCACCGCCTTGGGCCGCAGCTCGCGGACGGCGTTGAGGAAGGCGACCTCCGACGCCTGGCAGCCCTGGACCTGGAACCGGCTGAGCCTCGAGGCGACCCGCGCCTCGAGCTCCTCCCCCACCACCAGGACCCGGCCCGCGATGAGCGAGGTGGCATCCTCGCCCAGGAAGGCCCGGAGCTGCGAGTCGATCTCCATCAGCCGGAGCGGCTTGCGGAAGTAGGCAACGGCCCCGTACTGCTTGGCCTCGACCAGGGTGTCGAGGCTGGGGTACCCGGTGATCAGAAAGACCCCGATTCCTGGATTGAGGCGTCGCGCCTGCTGCAGCAGGTCAATGCCGTCCATCCCGGGCATTCGGATGTCCGCCAGCATTGCCTCGAATCCGTTGGGAAGTTTCCCCAGGGCCTCGGACCCGTCCGCCGCCATGTCCACGCGGTAGCCGAGCCGGCTGAAGTACTGCGCCAGGGTCTCCCGGATCTCGGTCTCGTCATCCACGATCAGAAGGCGACGCTTGGTGGCCACTGCCATGGTCTCGTACCTGTTCTAGCGAGTCACCCCCGGCACCGCCGGCGGCGATCCCGCTGCCTAGGCCGTGTCTCCTGTACCCGGCATGTCATCCCCCTGGCCGACGGGCTGCGGGGGCGGTAGGCAGATGAATCACCACCCGGGTGCCCTTCCGGCCGTCGCTCTCCACCCGAACGCTCCCCCCGTGCTCCGCGACGAGGTCCCGTGCAATGCAGAGCCCCAGGCCCATCCCGCCGGGGGTGCCCTTGGTGGTGAAGAAGGGATCGAAGAGACGCGCCAGATCAGGAGGGGCGATCCCCGGGCCATCGTCCCGGATCGTGACCTCGACCCAGTCCCTGCCGCGCTCGGGGGGAGTGGACTGGGGGATTGGCGGAACAGGGGATTGGTGGATTGGTGGATTAGTGGATTGGTCCGAGCGAGGTCTTCCTGATTCACCATTCCACGAATCCACTGCTGCACCTTCCGCCAGGCGGCGCGTCGTGATCCACACCGACCCACCAGCCGGCATCGCCTCCCGGGCGTTGGTGAGCAGCTCCAGCAGGACTTGCTCCCAGGCCACCCGATCCAGCTCCACCGGGGGCAGATCCGCCGCGTAGTCCGTGACGACGGTCAGGCGGCGGTACAGCGGGTGACTCTGGAGCAGGCCGAGAACGCGCTGGATCGTCTCGTTGAGGTCGTGGTAGCCGCGCTCCCCAGGTTTTCCCCGCGCGTAATCCAGGAGCCCCTGGACGCGTGCGGCGATTCGCTGCACCCCGTCCTCGATCGCCTGCAGGGCCGTCTCCGCTTCCCGGGGGATCGACGGCCGGCGCAGCCGCAGGAGCTGCAGGTGATTGCTGATCACGCAGAGCGGGTTGTTGACGTCGTGGGCGACGCCCGCGGCGAGGAGCCCCACCGTGGCCATCCGGGCCGTCTGCACCAGCCGCGCCATTGCCCGCTGCTGCTCTGCCACCCGGCGCTGGAGATCCTCGACCAGCCTGGCGTTCTCGATGGCCACGGCCGCCTGATCCGCGAAGGAGGCCAGGTAGGTCAGCTCCTCGACCGTGTAGGAGCGGGCCCCGTCGGTGTTGAAGGTGAGCACCCCCGCCACCGCCTCCCGGATGCGGACCGGAAACCCGAGAAAGGTGACCAGCCCCAGGGCCCGATCCTGCGCCGCGTAGACGTTGCGGGGGTCCCGCTGGCAGTCCGCCACGAAGAGCGGCTCTCCGGTCGCGGCCACGATCCCGGACAGCCCGGAGCCGAGCGGCAACCCGAAGCCCTCCAGGAGCTCTCGCGGCCGACCCGCCACTGCCCCGAGCTGGAGGCGGTGCGTCTCGCGGTCGATGAGCAGGAGCTTGACGTGGGGGGTCCCGGCGATCCGGGCCGCCTCCTCGACGATGCGGTGCAGGATCTCCGTGAGCCCCAGGTCTGCCATGACGGAGCGGCTCGCCCGGAGCAGGGCCCCCAGCTCCTCGGATCGCCGCAGCGCCTGCCCGTGCAGCCGGGCGTTCTCGATGGCCAGCGCCCCCTGGGCGGCCAGCCCGGAGAGCAGCGCCACCTCGTCCGGACTGAAGCCGCGGGGGGCATCCGTCATCACGCTCAGGACCCCGATGGGCCGCTCCCGGGCCACCATGGGGACCCCCAGAAACGACCGCAGGCCCGCTTCCTCCCCCACCGCGCAGCAGCGATACCGCGGCTCCGCCAGGACATCCGCCACAGCCAGGGGCGTGCAGTGCTCCGCCACCCAGGCGGGGAGCCCGCCGTTGCCTCCGGCCACGTCGGGGCAATCCAGACACTCCGGGGGCAGGCCGGTCGAGGCCGCGATGCGGAGCCGCCCCTCCCCGTCCACCAGAGCGATCGAGACGACCCGGACATTGAGGTGGCGACAGGTCTCCTCGGTGAGCACCTGCAGGATCGACTCCGGATCCAGGGGTCCACTCACGGTGCGGGCCGCCTCGACCAGGAGCCCCAGGTCGGACACCCGGCGGGCCTGGGCGGCCTCGGCCGCCTGGCGCAGGGCCAGGTTCTGCTGGCGAAGCTCCTCGGACAGGCGCAGGTTCTCGAGGCGCTCTGCCGCCTGCCGGGCCGCCACGGCCACCAGGGTCAGCTGCTCCTGCGCGATCACCTCTGCCGGCAGCGCGGTCCCCGCGAGCAGCAGCCCCACGGCCCGGCGCGCCGTCACCAGGGGCACCAGGAGCAAGTGCCCGCCCAGCTGCTGGCCGGCCACCAGGGTGGGCCGACGGGCCTCGAGCGCCCACCGGACCATCCCCGCACCGATCTGGGCCTCGAGTTCCAGCCGGGCCGCCTCCGTCGAGGCCGGGGATCCCAGGGTCCGGAAGGGACGGAACGTCCCGTCCCCGTTCTCCGGCAGTGCCAGCAGCCACACGTCGCCCGGAAAGATGCCCCGCACCTCCTCGAAGAGCAGCTCCGCCACCTCGATGGGGCTGCCGCTGCGCTCCAGTCCTTCGGAGAACGCCGAGAGGCAGCCGATCCGGTAGACGAGGCCCTGGATGGCCCGGTTCGCCTCCTCCAGGACGTCGAGCCGGCACCGGGCGCTCTCGAGCTCGCGCAGGAACTCGGGAGAGATGACTGGCGATCCGTCAGGAGACATGCGTGAGCTGCTCCGCCGGTCCGGGGTGGACCCTCGCCTGGCGCAGGAGGAGCGTTTGCGCCTCCTCGTACTGTCCCTCGATCTCCTTCATCAGGCCCCCGAGGGCCGAGGGGGCGAGGCGCAGCCGGTGCCAGGCCTCCGAGGAGAGCGGGGGCACCCCGTCGTCCCCTCCGGAGCCGAGACCGAGCGCCCGGCTGAGGATGTCCGCCAGGTGGATGATGGCCGCCTCGCGCTGGGCCAGCTGCGCCAGGTCCGGCCGATGGTGGCAGGCAATGGTCTCGGTCAGCCGGACCGGCAGCTTCCACTGCTCGGCCAGGAGCCGACCGACCTGGTCATGGCTGTACCCGAAGACCTCCTGCTCGGCATCCCGCAGCAGCAGGTCCCGGGTCCGGACCAGCTGGAGCACCTGGGCAAAGTACTTGCGGGCCACCTGGAACGCCACCAGCTTACCCACGTCGTGGAGCAGCCCGGCCACGAAGAGCTCCTCCCGGTCCTCGTGTCCGGCGGACTTGGCGAGCACGCTGGCGGCGACCGCCGTGCCCACCGAGTGCTGCCAGAGCCGCATGGGGGAGAACTCCTCACTCTCCTCCCCGCCCAGCAGGTCCACCACGGTGACCGTGAGCAGGAGGTTCCGCACCTGATTGAACCCGAGGATGGTCAGGGTCTCGGTCACGGTGGAGATGCGGCGCGGGAACCCGTAGAAGGGCGAGTTCACCAGCCGCAGCAGCCGGACCGTCAGCGACTGATCCTCCATGACTACCCGGGAGAGCTGCTGGGCGGAGGTCCGCGGGTTGCTGACCAGGTCGTTGACCCGCAGGAGGACCGTCGGGAGCGTGGGCAGCGAGCCGATGTGCTGAACCAGGGTTTCCAGTCGTGGTGCCATCACACCGCCTCCTGGACGGGCCCATCCGTCCTGACCGGCCGGGCCAGGGTCCTCGTGGCCAGTCGGATTGCCGCCTGCCGGCGGATCTCCGCCATGACCGGATCCGAACCGATCTCGGCATGGCGGAAGCGATGCGCGACCTCCTCCTCGACGCCCGGCGGGATCTCGCAGGCCACGCCCCCCTCACCCGCGCCTCCCTCCCCCGCGTCGGCCTCCGCGCCGGCGGGCTCTGACCCGTCCGCCAGCGTCGCCTCGACCTCCGCGACGCGCCAGGAGCGAAAGACCTGGAGGTGCCTCTCCGTCAAGAGCTCTCCCTCCCGCAGCAGGAGCACGCCCTGAGGGTTGCTGACCGCCTTGGTGAGCCGCATGCCCGGCTCCAGGCGTTCCAACGGGATGCGAGCCATGGGTGTTCCTTTCTCCTGCACTCCACCTTCGGTGTCGGCAGATCCGGCAGCCGGCTGAACCAACCGCGCAGAGTCGGAAGCCGACTGCATTCCCCTGCAATCGCACCGGATCGAGGACCGGCGATGCCCCAGGGGCAGGAGGGCACCCCGCTCGGCCGAGGGCGATGGCCTCCACGCTCCCCGTCGGCACCGGACCTGGATACAGGCCGTGGCCCATGAGGAGGGGTCCCGGCTCGCCGTGTCCGGCGGAGGCAGGGCGGGCTGCAAGCCCGCCGGCGACCATGCCCACCGCAGAGCAGGAATCGTCAGGCGACCCGTTCGCCGGCGGGCCGGGAGCCGCCCGCGATCGCGTGCAGGCCGGGGAGACGCTGGCCCTCCTCGAACAGCCCGTCGAGCTGGCTGCGCCGGAAGCGCCATTGCCCGCCGATCTTCGCACCGGGGACGACACCCCGCGCTGCCAGGACGTAGAGGGTGCGCCGCTTGATGCGCAGGTACTGCGAGGCCTCTTCCAGGTTCAGAACGTCATCGTGCCCCAGCGAATTGTCCGTCATGCCGCCTTGCTCCCTACCCCCCGCGAGGTCAGCGATCTCCCGGGTCCATGGTGCCGTGCGGGGGAGAAACGCGGCACCTGGCACCCCTCCGGTGGGTATCCAGTAGCAAAATCGGTAGAACCTGCTCGGCGGTTTAGCGGTTTTCGGCTTTGGGGCACTCCGCGACCGGGAGGGACTGCTCCTGGTAGGTCGGCGGCAGTTGTTTCCGTCTCGTGCAGGACCTGCGGATTGCCCATGGAGGACTGCGGACTGGGAAGCGGGATCTGGTCACTGCGCCGGGGCGGCCCCCGGCGTGGTGAGCTCGGCGATGACCGCCTGGAGATCCTCGAGCCGAATCGGCTTCCCCAGCACCCGGTCTACCAGGCGCCGCTCGCGGCTCCCCTCCATGCCCGGCTGATCCCCCCAGCCGGTGAGCAGGACCACCGGAAGCCTCGGGTGGCGCTCCCGCGAGGCCCGGGCGACGTCCCAGCCGCTCACCCCAGGCATCCCGAGGTCGGTGAGGATCAGATCCACGGACGAGTCGGCGAGCCGCGCCAGCCCCTCGGACCCGCCATCCGCCTCGATCACCTCGTGCCCGGCAGTGCGCAGGAGATTCGCCAGCGTCCTTCGGACCGTCGGGTCGTCGTCCACCAGGAGGAGCCGGCGCGCCCTCATGGGCCCTCCCTGGCGGGCGCTCGGCGCCGCCGCCATCGCCGGGGCGACCCGGAAGCGGAGCGTGAAGGTGGCCCCCCCACCCGGGACCGAGTCCACGTCGATGCGCCCCCCGTGCCGCTCCATGATCCCGTAAACGACCGAGAGCCCGAGCCCCGACCCCAGCTTCCCCTTGGTGGTGAAGAACGGGTCGAAGATGCGCTTCCGGACCTCTTCCGACATCCCGTGCCCCGTGTCGGTCACCTCCAGGAGGACCCAGTCCCCGTCGGTGCGTCCCCGGATACGCAGTTGCCCCCCACGCGGCATGGCGTCCACGGCGTTCAGGACCAGGTTCGTCAGGGCCTCCCGGATCTCGGCCGGCTGCCCGAGGACCAGCGGCAGGGCGGGCAGCTCCAGGTCCACCTCGACGATGATCCCCCGCCGCTGGGGCTCGTCCCGCCATCGCGGCCGCGTCAGCTCCACCGCCTCCTGGGCGATCTGGGCGAGGTCGCAGGGCTCGAGCGGCTCCAGGGGCTGCTGGCGCGCGAAGCCCTGGAGCCGCCGCACGATCTGCGCCCCGTCCATGGCCACCGTCTCGAGCCGGGCGAGCCCCTCCTGGACCACGGGCTCTACCGCCCCCATCCCGAGCAGCTGCACCTGGCCGAGGATCGCCGCCAGCGCGTTGTTCAGGTCGTGCGCGATCCCCGCCGCCATCTGTCCCAGGGCGCGGAGCTTCTCCGACCGGACCAGTTCGTCCTGGGCCTGCCGCAGATCCTGGTACGAGAGGCTCAGCTCGGCGAACAGCCGGGCATGCTCGATGGCGATGGCCGCCTGGTCGGCGAAGGAGGTCAGGTACGCCAGCTCCCCCGCCGAGTAGCGGCGTGGCTCCACGGTGTTGAAGACAAGGACCCCCAGGGTCTCGTCCCGGACCGTGATGGGCAGCCCCAGGTAGTTCACGATCCCGGCCGACCGGTCCCGCTCCGCCATGAGGTTCCGGGGGTCATTGGGGGCATCCTCGCTCACCACGAGCTGCCCCGTGTTCGCCACGAGGCCCGAGAGGCTGCCGTCCAGCCGCAGGGTGGCGTCTCCCGCCAGCTGGACGCCGTACACTGCCCCCACGTGGAGGACACCCGCCTGCCGATCCACCAGCAAGACCGTGACGCGGGGGCAGCCGCTGATCTGGGCAGCCTCCTCGACGATGCGGTTGAGGATCTGCTGCAAGTTGAGGTCCGCCATCACGGTGCGCGAGGCCCGCAGGAGCGCCGCCAGCTCCTCGCCGTGCCGGAGCGCCGCGCTGTGCAGCCGCGCGTTCTCGATGGTGATGGCGGCGTGCGCGGCGAAGAGGGTGAGCAGCTGCCGGTCCTCCTCCGTGAACCGGCGCCCCCCGCTCTCGTTGCTGACCCCGATCACGCCGAGCAGCCGGTCGCGGTACAGGAGCGGCTCGGCCATGGCGGAGCTGATTCGGGTCCGCTCGACGAAGAGCGGGTGGGCGTAGGGCGAGGAGGCGTAGTCGGAGATGACCATCCCCTCCCGCCGGGCGGCCACCGTCCCCATGACCCCCTCCCCGAGGCGGTGCGTCACCTCGCCGATCCAGGCCTCGCCCTCCCAGGCGTGGGGAACCAGCGCCTGCCGCCCCTCGTCCCAGAGATACAGCGACCCCCGCTCCGCGCCGACCAGGTCCGCGGCACACCGCTGGATCAGGGTGAGCTGGCGGTCGAGGTCCAGCTCGCGGGTGATCTCCGCGGTGACCGCGCGGATCGTCTCGAGCTGCTGAGTCCGCCGGGCCTGCGCCTCCGCCGCTCGCTTCCGGTCGGTGATCTCCTCCTCCACCGCCACGAAGTGCGTGACCGCCCCGCTCGGGTCGCGCAGCGGCGAGATGGCGGCGGCCACCCAGAAGAGCGTGCCGTCCTTCCTGCGGTTGAGCAGCTCCCCCCGCCACTCCTCGCCGGCGGTGATGGCGCCCCAGAGCCGCCGGTATTCCTCCGGCGCCATGGTGCCGGACCTGAGCAGCCGGGGGTTCTGTCCGAGGAGCTCGGCGGAGGCGTACCCCGTCACCTGACTGAGCTTCGGATTCGCATACTCGATGCGCCCCTCGCGGTCGGTGATTAGCACCATGTTGGGGCTCTGCTCCAGCGCGTGGGCGATCTTGCGCAGATCCGCCTCGACCCGGTGGCGCTGGGCCAGCTCCGCCTGCAGCTCGCCGTCCAGCCGGGCGTTCTCGATGGCGACGGCGGCGAGCGATGCCAGGGCCAGGAGGGCCTCGACCTCGTCGGACAGAAACTCGTGCGCCTCGTGGGACGCAACCATCAGGGTCCCCCGGGGCGTGCCGTCGCGGAGCAGCGGCGCGGCGAGGACCGCCCGCAGTCCCTCCGCCTCCAGGTTCCGGCGGCTCCCCTCCTCGAGCGTGATCGCCGGGTCGTATAGGATGTCGGAGGTCCACACCGCCCGCCGCTCGGCAAAGGCACGGCCCGCCACCCCCTCGCCGGGGCGAACCGTCTGGGCCTGCACGTAGGCCTCGCGCAGGCCGACGGCATGGACCTGGCGGAGCAGGCCCGACGCGGGGTCCGGCTGGGCCAAGGCTGCAGCGTCGGTCCGGGTCCGCTGGCGCGCCGTCTCAAGGATCAGCGGGACGATGGACTCCACCCCCCTGGCCGCGAGGAGCGACCGCGCCACGCCGAAGAGGGCGGAGCCCTGTACCGCCCGGGCGCGCGCCTGCGAGTAGACCTGAGCATTCTGGATCGCCAGGGCGACCTGGTCGGCGAACGCCGAGAGGTAGGCGATCTCCTCGTCCGTGTACGAGCGGGGGGACGGGGTATTGAAGACCAGGACGCCCAGGAGCGTGCCCCGGTGCTGGACCGGCAGGCCCAGGTACGAGATCAATCCCAAGGTCTGGGTATCCTCGGGATACAGGAGTCGCGGATCACCCCGACAGTCGGCGACTGCCAGCGGCTTGCGGGTGGCCGCGACCTGTCCCGAGAAGCTGATCCCGATGGGCACCACCCGGTGCCGTTCGTACCCGGCGGGTGTCCCGACCCCCACGCGGCACCGAAGGACCTGGCTGGCCTCGTCCAGCATGAAGAGCCGGACGCTCGGCGCACCGGCGATCTCAGCCGCCTCCTTCACGATGGCGGGCAGCATCTGATCGAGATCCAGCGACGCGGTCAGGGTGCGGTTCGCCTTGAGGAGGGCCGAGAGTTCTCGCTGCCGCCGGTCGAGCCGTCCCAGGGTCTCGCGGAAGCTGGCCGCCACCTCGGCGACCTCGCGCGGCCCGCCCGTGGGGATCGTGGCCGCGGCGGCCCCGGCGCCGACCCGTCGGACCGCAGCGGCGAGGGCGCGCGCCGGAACCCATGTCCCTCGCGCGATCCAGACGGCCAGCCCCCCGGCGATCCCGACCAGCAGCAGGACCGGGACCCCGAACTGCACCACCGCCTCGCGCAGCAGCCGCGTGGCCATCGCCTCCGGGATGCCGGCCACGGCCAGCCAGGGGGTGTTGGGCACCACCGCCTCGCCCGTCACCATATGCGGGAAGGGTTCGATCGGTTTGCCGATCCTGCCCCACGGCTCCTTGTGGAGCAGGACGATCCCCTGGTTGTCCACGACGGCCCACTGGACCCAGGCTGTCCCCCGGGCCGGGGCGATCTCCAGGCTCACCGCGGGCAGCCGGAGGGCAGCCGTCACCACGGTCGCGATCTCGCCGTCCGTGCCCCGCACAGGATGTGCGAGGACCGCGACGGCCTCCCCCGAGAGCCGGCTGATCTGGAAGCCTCCCGTCGCCGGCCGTCCGGACTCGAGCGCCGTGCGGAACCAGTCGCCGTTCCTGACCATCGCAGGCCCCGAGGTGGACGGCGGCGCCGCGCTGGCCAGGAGCGTCCCGTCCCGCCCGACGAGGGCGATGTTCGCCAATTGCGGGGACCCCTCGAGCAGCTTCCGGAAGAGCTGTTCCGCGCGCCGCCCCCCGCCGGCCTCCAACTCGGGCGCCTGGGCAAGCGCCGCGAGCATTCCCTGGACGCTTGCCACCAGTCGGCCGGCCTCGGCCGCAACGATCGTCGCCTGCTCGCGCGCGTCCCGCTCGGCCCGGAGGTGCTCCTCGCGGGTCGCCCAGAAGGTCCAGGCGGTGATCAGGACGGCGAGCGGGATCAGGGTGGCGAGGAGGAGGGCCACCGACAGCGTGCGCAGACTCCAGCGCTGCGCCCCGGAGGTGGAAGCCGGCTCCCCGTCCAGGCCCCGGGAGTCCGGCGTCGGCGGGGGGCTGGACGGCCCCTCTAGCCGCGGAACCGCGTCGGGAGAGCCGGCAGGCTCCTGCTGCTCTGTCGGAGGGATGGGAGAGGTGGAGGTGGCCACGGAGCGCATCATAGCGACCGGTGTCGCCATGTCAACGAAATAGCCGTTCCTTCGGGCCCCGCGGCCTAGCCCATCCCCTTCCAGCTCGGCCAGGGTCGGAGCGGGCGCTCGACCCGGCAAATCCTGCCGACCCGAGGCGGGCCTCCCATGGATCGGCGCGGCGCCGAAGCGTCTAACCTGCGGGGAACATGGACGCCCAGCGGGGTGCGGCGGGCGCCCCTGGCACTGGCATCCCGGTTGCTAAACGGTAGCGGAGCCGCGTCTCTGTGGAGACAGGAGGAGTAGCATGATCTCGGGACTGTACACCGCGGCGTCGGGGATGGCCGCCTACCAGAGCAAGCTCGACGTCCTGGCGAACAACCTGGCCAACGTGGACACGCCGGGGTTCAAGGCCGACCTCTTCACAGTGATCCCATCGGGGGTTTCCCCTCTGGACTTGAGCGGGACCACCTCGCCCACCGGAAGCGTGGAGGCCGGGCCCACCGTGCTCGACCCCGCGCCGGGCGTCCTGAAGCACACCGGGAACCCGCTCGACCTCGCCATCGTGGGGCCCGGCATGTTCGTGGTCCAGACCCCCCAGAGGACGGCCTACACCCGCGCCGGGAATTTCTCCCGCAGCGCCGACGGCTACCTCGTCACGCCGGAGGGCTTCCGGGTCCTCGGGACCAACGGGCCCATCCGCGTGGCCGAGCAAGGATTCACGGTCGATGCCCGGGGGCAGGTGAGCACGATGGCGGGGACCGACCAGGTCAGCACGGAGGGGCAGCTCCGGTTCGTCGCCGGGCCCGCGCTCGGCACCCTCACGAAGTTCGGGGCCAACCTGTACGTGCCGGCCGAAGGGGCCGGCGATCCACTGGACCTGCCCGAGGCAAACATCGTCCAGGGGGCCATCGAGGCCTCCAATGTGAACGTCGTCCGGAGCATGGTAGACATCCTGGTCACCATGCGCTCGTGCGAAGCGTACCAGCGGACCGTCCAGGCCATCGACCAGACCGCCGGGCAGGCAACCGGCGACCTGGGGCGGGCATAGCGGCGCCTCGCGTGCACCGGGGCCCGCCGGGGCCCACCGGGGAAGGTTCCCCAGGGAGGTTCAATGATCCGAGCGCTGTTCACCGCGGCTACGGGGATGACGGCCCAGCAGCTCAACATCGACACCGTGTCCAACAACTTGGCCAACGTCAATACCACTGGCTTCAAGCGCAGCCGGGTGGATTTCCAGGACCTGCTCTACCAGACCAGCCGCATGCCGGGCGCCCCGACGGCCCAGGGGGTGGACGCGCCCACCGGCACCCAGGTGGGGGGCGGGGTGCGCCCCGCCTCGACGCAGCGCATCTTCACCCAGGGGGATTTCCAGCGAACCGATAACCCGCTGGACCTCGTCATCGAGGGCGATGGATTCTTCCAGGTGCTGCGCGCGGATGGATCCACTGCCTACACCCGGGCGGGCTCGTTCCGCAAGGACGCCACCGGTCGCCTGGTGAACCCGGACGGCTTCTTCCTGCAGCCCGAGATCACCATCCCGGACCAGGCCACCGACATCAGCATCGGGACCGACGGCATCGTAAGCGTGACCCTGGCCGGCAACACCACCCCCCAGCAGGTGGGCACGATCGAGCTGGCTCGCTTCGTCAACCCGGCAGGTCTGAACTCCATCGGCCGGAACCTCTACCTGCCGACCGCCGCCTCCGGTACCGCGGTCACGGGGGCGCCGGGCAGCCAGGGTTTCGGCACGCTGTCCCAGGGGTACGTCGAGATGTCCAACGTCAAGGTCGTGGAGGAGATGGTCAACCTGATCATCGGCCAGCGGGCCTACGAGGCGGGCTCCAAAGCGGTGCAGTCGGCGGACGAGATGCTCCAGCAAGCCAACAATCTGCGCCGCTAGGGCGCAGGGCCCGCGGCGCGGCCGCGGCCCCTATGGGCGGACACGCGATGCAAATACACGCGGGACCAGGACGACGAAGGGGCGTACCCGGTGGCTTCCGCTGGCTGGCAGCCCTGGCGGTCCTGCTCGGCGGGGGGATCGTGGCGAGCGAAGGCGTGGCGAGCGGCGGCGCCGGACCCGCAGGCCCCGAGCCCATCCTGGTCAGTCTGCGCGCCGAATCGACCGTCCGGGGCGCCAGCATTCGCCTCGGCGACGTGGCGGACATCAAGGGCCCCGACCCGGCCCTGGCGGCCCGGCTGCGCACCATCGACATCGGCCGGGCCCCCCTCCCGGGCCTCAGCCGGACCCTCGATGTGCCCTACATCAAGGCCCGCCTGCGCCTGGTCCAGGTCGACCCCGAGGCCCTCA
>Ga0335070_10008109_pt1 | contig 12317 bp, 10 predicted proteins | sample Lox_Sample_13_FD_206722 | JGI IMG/M metagenome (GOLD analysis project Ga0335070, IMG submission 206722) | Soil microbial communities from Loxahatchee National Wildlife Refuge, Florida, United States - Lox_Sample_1.3 | ecosystem: Environmental > Terrestrial > Soil > Wetlands | place: USA...
CGTGGAACACCGGCCGGCCGACGCTCCCGGCCTTGCGCAGCGCGTCGGCGGCATCGAGGGCGCACAGGATCGAGGTCTCCGTCTGGCCGAAGCCCTGCTTCACCAGCAGGCCCTCGCGCTCGTAGGCGCGGATCAGCTCGACGGGGATCGCCGCCCCGGCGCTGAACAGGAAGCGGAGCGAGGAGAGGTCGGGCCGCTCGGCGCCGCGGCGGTGGAGCTCGTCGAGCAGCGCCTGGAACATCGTCGGGACCGCGCCGAAGAAGGTGATCGCGAGCTCGTCCACGCGCTGCCAGACCGACGCCGGGTCGAAGCGCGGCTCGAGGTGGACGGTCGCCCCCGCGTAGAGCGCCGGCAGCGCGAGGATCACGAGGCCGAAGGAGTGGAAGAGCGGGAGCGGGACGAGCACGCGGTCGCCGCGGCCGAGCCCGAAGAACTGGACGGCGTTCAACGCGTTGAAGAGCGTCTTCCGATGGGGCAGCACGGCGCCCTTCGGTACGCCCGTCGTGCCCGACGTGTAGAGGATCATCATCGGATCGTCGGGCGAGACGGCCGCGATCGTCGCGTCGCGTGCGGCGCCGGCCAGCGCGCGCTCGTAGGCATCCGGCACGCCGCCCGCCACGAGCCGGAAGGGCGGCGCGGAGTGGGCCTCGGCGCAGGCCTGGAGCGCGCGCGGCGCGTGGGCCTCGTCGAGGAGGAGTGCGGCCGGCCGGCAGTCGTCGAACAGCCGGGCGAGCTCCGGCGGCGCGAGGCGGGCGTTCAGCGGCACGGAGATCGCGCCGAGGCGCGCCGCCGCGAAGACCGCCTCGAGATAGACCGTGCGATTGCCGAGCACGAGCGCGACGCGGTCGCCGCGTCCGATTCCGGCCGCCGCGAGGACCCGAACGAGGCGCTCGCAGCGCTCGTCCAGGCTTCGCCACGGGAGCGCGCGCTCGGCATCCCTGAGCGCCAGGCGCTCGCCGGCGACCTCCGCGTGGCGCCGCGGCCAGCACCCGACGTTGTTCGTGGCGCAGGGCTCCATGGGCAGGCGAGGGGGATACCGGAAGCCCGACGCGCCTTCCAGCGCCCGACGCGAGGGCGTGATACAAGGGCGCCATGGGCCACGGCGAGGAGGGAGCATGAATCTCAAGGGCGAGCCGGCCTTCGTCGGGCGCCACTGCGGCGCGAGCGAGTACGAGATCACGCCCGAGGTCGTCGCCTTCTACGCCGACGCCCTCGACGACCGGAGCCCGCTGCACGCGCGCTTCGCTCCGCCGCTCCTCCACCACTCCGAGTGCTACAAGCACCTCGGCGAGTGGTACCTGAAGAACCTCTTCGGGAACCTCCACGCGCGCCAGGAGTGGGAGCTCTTCGCGCCGGTCGTCGTCGGCGGCCGCGCGCGCACGCGCTCCACGATCATCGCGCGCTACTCGAAGCGCGGCCGCGACTACGTCGTGAACGAGACCGACCTCGTGGACGCCGCCGATGGACGGCTGCTCGTGCGCGGGCGCACGCATCAGTCCTTCCTGCCGCCGAAGGACGCGAGCGGCCAGGGCGGCTTCGTCGTCGACGAGGAGACCGCGAAGAAGAAGGAGCCGCGCGCGCCGTTCCCGACCGCGACGGGCCCGGAGCTCCCGCCCGTGAAGAAGCTCGTCGACGCGCGACGCTGCTGGATGTTCTCCGGGCCGGGCCGGAACTATCACACCGATCGCGAGGCCGCGAAGCAGCTCGGCTTCCCGAACATCGTCGTGCAGGGGATGATGTCGACCTGCTTCGTGTCCCAGGTGATGCAGGACCACTTCGGCGAGGGCTGGCTCGTCGGCGGGAAGATGGACGTGCGCCTCACGAACGTGCTCTGGGTGGACGAGTCCGTGACGGCCCGGGCGCGCGTTCGTGAGGAGGAGCGCGAGGGCACGCGCACGCGCGTGCACTGCGACGTGTGGGTCGAGAAGGACGACGCGACGCGCGTGCTGCTCGGCACCGCGAGCGCCGTGCGCGGGTGAGCGCAGCCGGGGCGCCGCGCCGGGCGCGCGCACCGGTGCTGCGCGCCGCCGAGGGCGCCCTTCGCGCCGCCGGCGCCGCGCCCGGAACGGCTGCGAGCACGATCCTCGTGGCGGTGTCCGGCGGCGTCGACTCGGTCGTGCTGCTCGACGTGCTCTGCCGGCTCGCGCGCCCGCTCGGCCTCCGCCTCCACGTCGGCCACGTGAACCATCGCCTGCGCGCCGAGGAGTCCGACGCCGACCAGCGCTTCGTCGAGGAGCTCGCGCGCAAGCGCGGTCTCTCGGTCGCCGTGCGCGCCGTGGAGCCGCTCTCGGCCCGCCGCTTCGGGCCGAGCCGCACCCGGCCCAGCCTCGAGGAGGCGGCCCGCATCCTGCGCCACGCCGCGCTCCGGGAGCTTGCGCTCGAAGCGGGGGCCGGCCTCGTCGCGACGGCGCACCACGCCGACGACCAGGCCGAGACGGTCCTGCTCCGGCTCTTCCGGGGCACCGGGCCCGACGGGCTCGGAGGCATCGCCGAGCGGTCGCGCGACGGACTCCTCGTGCGTCCGCTCCTCAGCGTATCGCGCGGCGAGATCGAGGCGTACGCGCGTGCGACCGGCCTCTCGTGGTGCGAAGACGGCTCGAACGCCAACCGCGCCTTCACGCGAAACCGGCTGCGCCTGGGGTGGCTCCCCGGCCTCGCGACGGAATTCAACCCCCGCCTCCTCCAGCGGATCGCGGATCTGGCCGAAGCGCAGAGACGGGACTCGGAGTGGATCGCCGCGCTCGTCGCGGACGAGGCTGCCCGGAGGATCCACAAGGAAGGAGACGTGGTGTGGCTCGTACGGGAAGGCTGGCAGGCCCTGCCCGAAGGGCTCGCCCGGCGGCTCGCGCGCCACGCCCTGGCGGAGAGCGGCGCGTCGCGGGACGTCTCGCGGGCGCACCTCGAGCGCATGCTCGCCTTCCTGCGGCGGCCGAGGCGCGGGGCGCGGATCGAGCTTCCGGGTGGGCGCACGCTGCGCTGCGAGGCGCAGGGCTTCCGCCTCGATCCGCGCGCGGTGCGGGGGGAACCCGCGTGCTAGTTTGGGCGTCGGACCTCCAAGGGCGTGCGCGGACTTCGGGCGCGCGCCCTTCGGAACGGGGGTGGTGGTGAACCAGCAGTTCTACAAGACCGGCGCGCTCTGGGTCGTGATCCTCCTCATGGTCCTGCTGCTGGTCACCATGCTGAAGCAGGGCCAGACCGCTCCCCTCGAGATCCCCTACAGCGAGTTCCTCGCCAAGGTCGAAGCCGGCGAGGTGCGCAGCGTCACGATCGAGGAGAACCACATCAACGGGCGCTTCGCGCCCCAGGGCGACTTCGCGACCTACGCTCCGGCGGTCACCGAGGGTCTCCTCCAGAAGCTCGAGGCGAAGGGCGTCGAGGTCGTCGCCCGGCCGGCCCGCGAGTCGCCGATCTGGCAGACCATCCTGATCTACTGGTTCCCGTTCCTCCTCTTCATCGGGCTCTGGATCTTCTTCCTGCGCCAGATGCAGGCCGGCGGCGGCAAGGCCATGAGCTTCGGCAAGGCACGCGCCCGACTCCTCACGGAGAACCAGCAGCGCGTCACCTTCGACGACGTCGCGGGCGTCGAAGAGTCGAAGATCGAGCTCGAAGAGATCATCGCGTTCCTGCGCGAGCCCAAGAAGTTCACCCGGCTCGGCGGTCGCATTCCGAAGGGCGTGCTCCTCGTCGGCCCGCCGGGCACGGGCAAGACCCTCCTCGCCCGCGCCGTCGCTGGCGAGGCGGGCGTGCCGTTCTTCTCGATCTCCGGCTCCGACTTCGTCGAGATGTTCGTCGGCGTCGGCGCCTCGCGCGTGCGCGACCTCTTCCTCCAGGGCAAGAAGAACGCGCCCTGCATCATCTTCATCGACGAGATCGACGCCGTCGGTCGCCACCGTGGCGCGGGCCTGGGCGGCGGCCACGACGAGCGCGAGCAGACCCTGAACCAGCTCCTGGTCGAGATGGACGGCTTCGAGTCGAACGAGGGCGTGATCCTGATCGCGGCCACGAACCGGCCCGACGTGCTCGATCCGGCGCTGCTGCGCCCCGGCCGCTTCGACCGGCGGGTCGTGGTGCCGCGGCCCGACCTGCGCGGCCGCCTCGCGATCCTGAACGTCCACACGCGGCGGGTCCCGCTCGCGGACGACGTCGAGCTCGAGGTGATCGCGCGCGGCACGCCGGGCTTCGTCGGCGCCGACCTGCAGAACCTCGTGAACGAGGCCGCGCTGCTCGCGGCCCGCCGCGACGCGCCGCGAGTGGCCATGCTCGACTTCGAGCGGGCGAAGGACAAGGTGCTGCTCGGCGCCGAGCGCAAGAGCATGATCATGAGCGACGAGGACAAGCGGACGACGGCCTATCACGAGGCCGGCCACGCGCTCGTCGCGCTGCTCAATCCGCACTCCGACCCCGTGCACAAGGTGACCATCATCCCGCGCGGGATGGCGCTCGGGCTCACCCAGACGCTGCCGGCCGAGGACCGCTACAACCTCACGAAGGAGCAGATCCTCGCGATGATCAAGCACGCCATGGGCGGGCGGGCGGCCGAGGACCTGGTCTTCGCGCAGTTCTCCACGGGCGCCTCGAACGACCTCAAGCAGGCGACCGACCTGGCGAAGCGCATGATCTGCAAGTATGGCATGAGCGACCGGCTCGGCCCGGTGAGCTTTGGAGACGACGACCAGGACGTCTTCCTCGGCCGCGACTTCATCTCGCGCAAGGACTACAGCGAGAAGAAGGCGGAGGAGATCGACGAAGAGGTCTCGACGCTGCTGCGGGAGCTCTACGACGAGGCCCGCCGCTGCCTGGCGGACAATCGCCCGACCTTGGAGCGGATCGCCGAGGCGTTGCTCGAGCGCGAGACCCTCGATACCGCGGACCTCAAGCTGCTCGTCGCCGGACAGCCGCTCCCGCCGATGCCGGCGCCACCGGTCGCGCCCCCGCCGCGGAGCGAGCCGCCCCGCCGCGTCCGCGCCGACCGCAAGCCCGAGGTGGCGGGGGACAAGCTGCCCGAGCCCGAGCCGATGCCGAGCTAGGGAGCGGGGACGTGGCCGAGCCGCTCTTCGCTCGCGGCCGCGTGACCGTGCTCGGGGTCCTGAACACGACGCCGGACTCGTTCTCCGACGGCGGTCGCTTCGTCCGCGCCGCCTCCAGGGCCTGTTCCGACGCTGGCGAGCACGAGGAGCTCCTGCTCGGGGCCGCCGTCGAGGTCGCGCTCGAGCTCGCGCGGAGCGGCGCCGACGCGATCGACGTCGGGGGAGAGTCCACGCGTCCGGGCGCCCGTCAGGTGCCCGCCGCCGTCGAGATCGCGCGCACGGCGCCGGTGATCGCGGCGCTCGCGAAGCGGAGCTCCGTTCCCGTCGCGATCGACACGCGCAAGGCGAGCGTGGCCGAGGCCGCTCTCGACGCCGGCGCCTCGATCGTGAACGACGTCTCCGGCGGCGCGTTCGATCCGGCGCTGCTCGGTGTCGCCGCACGCCGAGGCGTGTGGCTCGTACTCGGCCACGCGCGCGGTACCCCCGAGACGATGCAGCGCGATCCGCGCTTCGACGACCCGCTGCAGGAGGTCGGCGACGAGCTGGCGGCGGCGATCGAGCGGGCGCTCGCCGCGGGCGTGGCGCGGGAGCGCATCGTGGCCGATCCCGGCATCGGGTTCGGAAAGCGCCTGCAGGACAACCTGGCGCTCCTCGCGAACGTCGGCCGCCTGGGCCTGCGTCTCGGCGTGCCCGTGATGGTCGGCCCCTCGCGCAAGTCGTTCCTCGGCGCGCTGACCGGGGACGGTCCCGGCGAGCGCGACGCGGCGACCGTGGCGGCGTGCGCCACGGCCGTGTTCGCCGGCGCCGACGCGCTCCGCGTGCACGACGTGCCGAGCGGCGTACGCGCGGCGCAGGTGGGCCTGGCGCTGCGGCGTGCCCGGGCCGACGGGGTCGCACCGTGATCGAGCACCTCTGGGGGCTGCTGCGCGACTTCGTCGCGTACCTCGCGGCGAACTACGACCCGGTCCAGGACACCGTCGACATCCTCGTGGTGGCCCTCGGCGTGTACTGGCTGCTGCTCCTGATCCGCGGCACGCGCGCCGTGCAGATGCTGGTCGGCCTGCTGCTGCTGATCGCGGCCAGCGCGGCCTCCCAGCTCTTCGAGCTCACGACGCTGTCGTGGATCCTCGACCGCTTCCTCGGCTCCGCCGTCCTCATCATCATCGTGCTGTTCCAGCACGACATCCGGCGCGCTCTCGCGCGCGTCGGCCGCGGCTTCTTCCCGTCGGTGTCGGAGCGACAGGAGTCGCAGATGCTCGAGGAGGTCGTGCGCGCGGCGCAGACGCTGGCGCAGAAGCGCGTCGGCGCGCTCGTGGTGCTCGTGCGCGAGACGAGCCTCGAGGACCAGATCGAGGCCGGGACGCTCGTCGACGCGGCCGTCTCGAAGGAGCTCCTGACGGCCCTCTTCCTCCCATACTCCCCGCTGCACGACGGCGCGACGGTGATCGAGAACGGCCGCATCCACTCCGCGGGCTGCGTGCTGCCGCTCTCCCTCCGCACGGATCTGCCCGAAGGTCTCGGCACCCGCCATCGCGCGGCGCTCGGCATCACGGAAGAGACGGACGCCGTCGTGGTCGTGGTGTCCGAGGAGACGGGCTCCATCTCGGTCGTCGCGGGCGGCGAGATGACGCGGGACCTCGACGGTCCGCGCCTGCGCTCCGTCCTGCGCGACGTGCTCGCGGCACCGCGCGAGCCGGTCGACGCGCCTCCGCGCGCGGCGGAGGAGCCGGCGGAGCCTGCCGCTTCCGAGCGGGCGGCGGCGCCGCGAGCCCATGCGCCGTCCGACGCCGGCCGCGCCGCGAGCTGAGCCGGAGCGGGCGTGGCGCGACTCACCTCGAACCTCGGCTACAAGCTCCTCGCGCTCGCGATCGCGATCTTCCTGTGGGGCGTCGCGAACGGATCGGCCTCGACGCAGCGCGGGTTCGACCTTCCGATCGTGCTGCGCAGCGTGCCGCCCGAGCTCGTGGTCACGAGCCAGAGCGCCGACGTGGTGAACGTGCGCGTCCTCGGCTCGCCCTCGGTGCTGCGCACCCTCGCCGCGACGAAGCTCGAGTATCCGATCGACGTGTCCGAGGGAAAGCCCGGCGAGGCGGTGTACGAGGTCGAGCCGTCGACCCTCGAGCTGCCCCGCGGCGCCACGATCGTCTCGCGCTCGCCGGCCCGGGTGGAGGTGAAGTTCGAGGCGCGCGGCTCGAGATCGGTGCGGGTACGCGCCGAGGTGGCGGGCGAGCCCGCACAGGGCTTCGAGATCACGGACGTCCAGGTGAAGCCGCCCCGGGTGCAGGTCTCCGGGGCCCGCAGCGAGGTCCTCCGGCTGACGGAGCTGACGACCGATACGGTCGACGTGACGGGCGTGACCGCGCCCGTGGAGCGGTCGGTCCGCGTGCTGCTCGGCGGGAGCCACGTCTGGCTCGACGAACCGGGCGAAGTCCAGGTCCGCGTGCAGGTGACACCGAAGGCTGTTCCGGCGCCGCCTCCGCCGCCGGCGCCGCCGGCGCCGGCGCCGAGCAAGCGACAGAAAGGGAAGCGATGAGCCAGCGAGCGAAGCAGCGCCTGTTCGGCACGGACGGGGTGCGGGGAACGGCGAACGTCTACCCGATGACGGCGGAGATGGCGCTCCTGCTCGGGCGCGCGATCGCGGCGGTCTTCCCGCGCCGGGCGCGGGACCGCCGGCGCATCATCATCGGCAAGGACACGCGCCTGTCCGGCTACATGTTCGAGGACGCCCTCGCCGCGGGCATCTGCTCGATGGGCGTCGACGTGCTGCAGGTCGGCCCGATGCCCACGCCCGGCATGGCCTTCCTCACGGCCGACATGCGCTGCGACGCCGGCGTCATGATCTCCGCGAGCCACAACCCGTACCAGGACAACGGCATCAAGTTCTTCTCGCGCGACGGCTTCAAGCTGCCCGACGAGACCGAGGACCGGATCGAGGGCCTGATCGCGACGGGCGAGCTCGACAGCGTGCGCGCCGCGCCCGACGACATCGGCCAGGCCAAGCGCATCGACGACGCCGAGGGACGCTACGTGGTGTTCCTCAAGAAGACGTTCCCGATGGACCTGACCCTCGACGGCCTGCGCGTCGTGCTCGATTGCGCGAACGGCGCGGCGTACAAGGTGGGCCCGCTCGTGCTCGAGGAGCTCGGCGCGGAGCTCTTCAAGCTCGGCGTCGAGCCCAACGGGCGCAACATCAACGACGGCGTGGGCTCGCTGCATCCCGAGCGGCTGGCCGCGAAGGTGCGCGAGGTCCGCGCCGACGTGGGGATCGCCCTCGACGGCGACGCGGACCGCTGCGTGCTCGTGTGCGAGAAGGGCGAGGTGGTGGACGGCGACGCGGTGCTCGCGCTCGCGGCGAAGCACATGATCGAGCGGGGCGTGCTGCGCGGGGGCGCCGTCGTCGCGACGGTGATGAGCAACCTCGGCCTCGAGAAGCTGCTCGCGCGCCAGGGGGTGGGCCTCGTGCGCACCCAGGTCGGAGACCGCTACGTCGTCGAGGCGATGCGCAGCGGGGGCTACAACCTGGGTGGCGAGCAGTCCGGCCACGTGATCTTCCTCGACCACAACACGACCGGCGACGGGCTGATCACGGCGCTCCAGATCCTCGCCGTGCTGAAGCGGCGGGAGCGGCCCCTCTCGGAGCTGGTCTCCGACTTCGTCCGCTTCCCCCAGGTCCTGGTGAACGTGCGCGTCGCCGAGAAGCGTCCCCTGGAGAGCCTGCCGGAGATGACCGAGGCGATCCGCAAGGTGGAGGCCGAGCTCGCGGGCGGCGGACGCGTCCTGATCCGCTACTCCGGGACCGAGCCGAAGGCGCGCATCATGGTGGAGGGCGAGGACGAGGCGCGCGTGCACGCCTATGCCCGGGATCTCGCCGACCGGCTCGTCCGCCTGCTGGGTGGGAGTGCCTGAGCCGCCGCTCCCCTCTCCAGTCGTCGCGCGATGCGCGATGATGGCGGGATGGCGATCCTCGCCGTCGGCCTCGAGCTCGTCGACACCCCGCGCTTCGAGCGCCTGCTCGCGCGCCGGGGCGAGCGCCTGCTCGCGCGCGTGTACAGCGCCGAGGAGCGTGCCTACGCCGCGCGCCGCAGCCGGGGCCACGAGAGCCTGGGCGTGCGCCTCGCCGCGAAGCTCGCGGCGCGCCGCGCCCTCGGCGGTGGGATCGCGCTGCGGGAGATCGAGATCGTGAGGCGCCGCGGCGAGGCGCCGACGCTGCGCTTCCACGGTGCCGCGGCGGACCGCGCGCGGGCCCGCGGCGTGACGCGCGCCGGTGTGACGCTCACCCACGATCCGGCCTTCTGCGTGAGCCAGGTCGTGCTCGAGGGCGAGGCGTGAGCGACGCGGCATCCCACGGCTGGCCCCTGGTCGGCGCCGCCACCATGCGCGCGCTGGACCGCTACACGATCGAGGCGCTCGGAGTGCCGGGCGAGCTCCTGATGGAGAGCGCCGGGCGGGCGGTCGCCGAAGTGGCGCTCGGCGTGCTCCGGCCGGGCGGCTCCATCCTCGTCGTGGCGGGAGCCGGAAACAACGGCGGAGACGGCCTCGTCGCCGCCCGCCACCTGCACCTCGTCGGTGTCGCCGTGCGCGTCGTCCTGGTCGGCGACCCCGCTGCGCTGCGCGGCGACGCGGGCGCGAACCTGGCCCGGGCGCGCGCGGCCGGCGTATCCGTCGAAGGGCCGCCGGGCCCGTCGTGCGGCCCGGGCGACGTGGTCGTGGACGCGCTGTTCGGCACCGGCCTCGCGCGACCCGTCGAGGGCGAGGCCGCCCACGCGATCGCGCGGATCTCGGCCGCGCGCGAGGCCGGGGCGCGCGTCGTCTCCGTCGACCTGCCCTCGGGCCTCGACACCGACACGGGTCAGGTGCTGGGCTGCGCCGTCGCCGCCGACGTCACGGTCGCCTGCGGCCTTCCGAAGCTCGCGCTCGCCCTCGAGCCCGGCCGCTCCCACGCGGGCCGCGTGCTCGTGGCCCGCATCGGGATCGCGGACGCGGCGCCGGGCGTGGCTCCCGACGCGCGATCGTGGAGCGCTTCCGCCGCGGCGGCCGCCCTGCCGGCGCGACCGCAGGCCGGACACAAGGGCACCTTCGGGCACGTGCTCGTGATCGCGGGCTCCCGCGGCAAGGCCGGCGCCGCGATCCTCGCGGCGCGCGGCGCGCTGCGGGCCGGGAGCGGCCTCGTGACCGTGGCCTGTCCGGAGGGCGAGAACGCCGTGCTGCAGAGTGGTCTGCCGGAGGCGATGAGCGCGCCGCTCCCGGAGACCGCGGGGGGCGGCCTCGCGGCCGAGGCCGTTCGCGAAGCCCTCGCGCTCGCCTCGGCGCGAGACGTGCTCGCGGTCGGTCCGGGGCTCGGCACCGAGTCCTCGACCCAGAAGGCGATCGCGGAGCTCGTGGCGCGCGCCGATCGCCCCCTCGTGCTCGATGCCGACGGCCTGAACGCCGTCGCCGCGCAGCCCGACGTGTTGAAGGCCCGGAGGGCCGCTTCTATCCTGACGCCTCACCCCGGGGAGGCCGCCCGCTTCCTCGGTCTCACGGCGGCGGACGTGAATCGCGATCGCGTGGGCGTTGCCCGCTCGCTCGCGGCGCGCACGGGGGCCGTGATCGTGCTGAAGGGCGCAGCGACGGTCGTCGCGGCGCCCGGGGGCCGCGTCGCCGTGAACCCCACCGGTGGCGCGGCGCTCGGTACCGGGGGCACCGGCGACGTCCTGTGCGGCGTCGTCGCGGGGCTGCTGGCCCAGGGCATGGGTGCATTCGAGGCGGCGGCCACGGCGGTGTACGTGCACGGCCTCGCCGGCGATCGCTGGCAGGTGCGGCACGGCGCCGCGGGCCTGCGGGCGAGCGAGCTCGCGGACGCGATCCCGGACGCACTGCGCGTGCTGCGCGACGGCGCGTCGGAAGACGGCGAAGGCGGCCCGGGCGGCGCGGCCGGCGCGGATGGAGTCCGAGATGGTGAGGCAGGCGAGGGAGCAGAGTGCATCGCCCGCGACGCCGGGCTGCCCCGAAGTGGTCTCCTGCTTCCCTTCCCAGAGCCCTGAGGACACCTTCGCCTTGGGACGAGCCCTCGGCTCCGTGATCGACGACGCGGGCTGCGTGGTCGCGCTCGAAGGCCCGCTCGGCGCCGGGAAGACGCTCTTCGTGAAGGGCGTCGCCGCCGGGCTGGGCCTCGATCCCGACGCCGTGGGGAGCCCGACCTTCGTGATCGCGAGCGAGTACGCGCGCCCGGACGGGCCCGTGCTCGTGCACCTCGATCTCTACCGGCTCGAGAGCGAAGCGTCCCTCGAGGCGGCGGGCTTCCTCGATGCCCTGGTCCCCGGTCGCGTGGTCGCGATCGAGTGGGCGGACCGATTCCCGGACGCGCTCCCGACCGACCGTCTCGTGATCCGCCTCGCGCGCGATGCCGCCGTCGGAGCGACGGCGCGTCGCGTGTCGGCGTCTGCCCACGGCCCGGCCTCCGAAGCCCTCCTCGCGCGCTGGCGCCGCTCCCTCGCGGCGCAGGAGAACTCCCGATGGCACTGATCGTCCAGAAGTTCGGAGGCACGAGCGTCGCGAACGTGGAGCGGATCGCGAACGTCGCGAAGCGCGTGGTCGCGACCTGCGAGGCGGGCCATCGGGTCGCCGTCGTGGTGTCGGCGATGGCGGGCGAGACCGACGCGCTCGTGAAGCTCGCGCACGAGGCCGGCGGCGCCGATCCCGACCCGCGCGAGTACGACGCGCTGGTGTCGACCGGGGAGCAGAAGACGATCGCGCTGCTCGCGATGGCGATCCATCGGCTCGGCCACAAGGCCCGCTCCTTCACCGGCGCGCAGATCGGGATGAGGACCGACACCGCCCACACGCGCGCGCGCATCCAGAGCATCGACGCCGAGCGCATCCGCGCCGTGCTGGCGGAGGGCGCGGTCGCGGTGATCGCGGGCTTCCAGGGCATCGACGACGAGGGCAACGTGACGACCCTCGGCCGCGGGGGCTCGGACACCTCGGCGGTGGCCGTCGCGGCGGCGCTCAAGGCCGACGTCTGCGAGATCTACACCGACGTCGACGGCGTCTACACGACCGATCCGAACCTCGTTCCCGCGGCGCGCAAGCTCGAGAAGATCTCGTTCGACGAGATGCTCGAGATGGCGAGCCTCGGCGCGAAGGTGCTGCAGATCCGTTCGGTCAAGTTCGCGAAGCAGTATGGCGTGCCGATCGTCGTGCGCTCGTCGTTCCACGACGCGCCCGGCACCTGGGTCACGCGGGAGGAGGACGTGATGGAGCGTCTGGTCGTCTCCGGAGTCACCTACAACAAGAACGAGGCGAAGATCC